>Ga0210059_1000818_pt1 | contig 43240 bp, 26 predicted proteins | sample Ectturendosymbi2_FD_188042 | JGI IMG/M metagenome (GOLD analysis project Ga0210059, IMG submission 188042) | Ecteinascidia turbinata endosymbiont from Florida, USA - Sample 2 (SPAdes) (version 2) | ecosystem: Host-associated > Tunicates > Ascidians > Unclassified | place: Key West, Florida... | reverse complement strand
TTGCAAAAAGTGTCTGTAACCCTGTGATTTCGCCGGCTTCAATGTCTTGTACTACGTTCTGTATTGTCTGTTTTTATCAACCTGCGTTCTGCAGAGTGTGTGTGTTCATACTATGGACTTCGTGTCAGCTCACAAACAAATAAATTAAATTAATTAAATTTTGTTGTAGAATGTGGGGGACAGCTTGATGTGAAACCAATATAGTCATCGGGTCGATGCAGAAGTCAAGTTTTATATATACAGATTCCCAATCTTATTTGTAGAGGTGTTTTGAGAGCAACACTAATCACGCTTTGTCCTTGAAGATGATTTACATATTAATATACTTAAATTTGCTGCTGTACACGGTACTGTAGTTCAGCCTGCTTCCATTAATATCGTATTTGGATGCAAACAAGCACAGCATTATAGTAGAACACATCAATTGGGCTTTATCAGAGCTGTCAGTTGCAGTGCACAAAATGCTGAATCGCATTGGTCGCACGTGCATATCACTCTTACAGTAGAACACTTCAGTTTTCATGCATTTTATAGGAAGTGTGGGTTACAGCGCGATTTGATGTCTTGTTGAAGTCGCTTAACATTAAAAAGACGATAAATATTTTTCTTGCACATTTCCATTTTTTGAAAAAGCTACAAATCTTTTTAATGCTACTGGGTATCATGCATGCAGCCCCACCCCTGCCAAAATCTCCATTGATATCCTCCTACCAACAACAAAAATATTTGGCCTAAAATTAGCGTAGCCTACTTCACAAAGTGATTTCAATCTATTTTTAGTGCTGGTGGGTGGAGGATGTATCCTTTCAATCTCTTCTTGTTGCTCCCTGCATACATACCCACACAGAGTTGTAAAGGCCTCATTTTGAAGCTCAAGCCCGGCTCAAGCCCGACATTTATTTTTGAGGCCCAATTTAAGCCTGAAGGTCAAATTTACCGAGGCAGTTAAGATATGCGCAACTGCGGAGTAACGAAAAACGTTGTGTGCAGGTGTAGTTGCAGGTACACGGTTTATCACACCGAAAAAAACAACCAACTTGACCAAACCATTGCCATAATCTGGCACAAACGTAGCATGTTAGTCAACGATAACACTGCGGAATATAATATTTCTCAAGAAAAAAGAAACTATCATAAAACTATCTACGATGGTCCTATAGGCATAAAAGAAACTAGAAGCTTGCCGCAAGGCTAAAGTTTGTTTGCTGTTTCTAGGATAGCGTTACAGATATGAAAAGCCGGCTTGTAGGCTTCTTAAAACAAGCCAAGAATCGCGTGAGTGATTGATCTTTTCGACGCAACTCCATTGCGTGCTAATTTTCTCAGCTTTGTCGCCTTCTCAAAGAGAGTGTGAGATTAATCCGAGCAGACAATAAAAGAACGCAGCTGTGTTTGCAAACAGGATTAGCTGAAAAAAATCACAATCACTTCACTCACAGAAGTTACCGCGGTGAGCACAACAAATCCACGTCACGAAAGACAAAAATCATTATTCTTAATGTTATAAAAAAGTTTTGTATGCAGGCCCGAAATATTTTGACAAACTTAAGCCGGAGCTCGAGCCCGGCCCGACCCGACCCAAAAAAAACGCCCAGACTTATAAATCTGCACCATGTCAAAAGGTTAATTCTAAAAGTTTACTTGCATAACGACACAAATATATTTGAGATTAAATCAAAATGCACAACTGTGATTTGGCAAAAAAGTCCCAAGTTTCACTTTTAGCACGAAAAGAATGTCCAACAAAACTACCGTAGATGCAGTGGCGTACGCAAAAAATTCTAATGGGGGGTGTTTCTATCAGTGGCCTATGGTGGTCATTTGTATTTTGTGTTCTCTGTTTGTGACGTCACAATTTGACGTCATATTCATGTTTCCAACCCAACGTTTTGGCGAAGTTTGTTGACATGATATGCATATTCTTCTACGCGCACTCTTAATTTATATGTCATGGCACTGAATACAAACTATCAGCTCTCCTGGTTAGGATATCGGAGGAAATAAACTCAATCCTACTACACAGCAGTTCCTAACTGAAAAAATATCAGGCATCGCGTTAAAATAGGGGAATAAAGCACACTCATCACTACGTCTGAGCAATTTACAACTGCAAAATGAGGCTCGCTAATGTCTCGTCGAATAAGAGCAATGGAGCATAGAATGTGTGCGACTGGGCTGTTTGACGCACACCACTGTTTGCAAGATCGGATCTCGCTAAACTACACAAGAATTGAGAATGCGCATAAATTACGCAAGAAAACTTTCTTTTTTTGTTATGTATACAAGTCCAGCAAATTTTTAGTTGTCGTTTTTCCCTGCTGAAACATTATCAAATGCCTGAGTGCTTCTATGTTAACAAGTGCTGTTTTTGAGCTCGTGCAACAGTTTCATCATGCTACAGAAATTGATAATGCAGCCAATGCGCTGATCAGACATAGCAGATAAAATAAACACAATTGCTTTGGATAAAGTGAACTATCGTGGAACACAATCTTAAAACATGCGCAGTGGACGAAAGGTCTGCAAAATGTGGTGAGATGGTTTCTGGATACAGACGATAAGCTAGATTCCCATCAAAACCTAATTATCACTTTTTGGCCCATTTACAATGTTCCTTGAAATTTGCATGCAAATTAATTCCGTGGTATTTCAATAACTCGACAAATTAACAAGCAAAATGTATGCGAAAACAATTAATATCTTTTTCGCAGACAAAAAGTTTTTGTAAAATGTCAAGCTCAAGGGGGGGTTAACCCCAACCTCCCCTTGCGTAAATGTGATGTTTCTGTAAAGCAAATATTTCGCACTTGGATGATAACATTGCTGCATTGTGGGCTTGGTTAAACTCAAGTAAATCAGATGACTTACGAACCAATGCATTCAGCACAAGCACAAAGTGGAAGAGTAACGGAAAAAATATAGTTTGGATTTGTTGGTCACCATTGTCGTGACATTACAAGAAGTGAAGATAAATGTATATTTCATCCTTAATTCCGAGTCAATCCCTACGTTTTGAGCTATAGGTCAATACGCAGCTAGGTAAATACTGTAGGCTACTTCTACAACGTTTTGATTGAAATCCTGTTCACTAATGGTTGAAAACAGTCCTTTGCGAAACTCCCCATCCCCAAACTAAATATCCACAATAGTGCTGCTTTTTGTCTTCATCAAACGCTTCACAGAGATTTGCCTGAAAATCTAACTTTCTAACATTATATACAGTAGCATCATTAAATTATACTTTCTCTGTTTCTGAATACGTGACAACCAACGTTACAGCAAAGCCAGATGCATTTCTGCACGGACAAATAATGGCTGTACTGTGGTCTCTCACATGTGCAGCTGCAACACCCACTGTTACAAGAAAATAACCTTTCTAACAGTATACCACAGGGTAAAATGTCGGACAAAAGCAGTTAAACATCTTTCACAGTCTCTAGAGACTTGAAAAATGCTAAAAATTATTTTATCAAAGCTAAAATTCATAAACTAACAGAATCCGTGATGCCAAACTTTGTTTCAACATCAACTTGGTTATGTGTGGCCTACCATCTAACATGAATAGCTCTTTACACGAAACATGACAAACAATTTTATTTTTGAATCCTCTCCAAAGCCAAAACCTAAAGAGAAAAAAGTGGGGGGACATGGATATTATGCCCCCCCCCGCCTGAAAAAGTGGGGGAACACGTCCCCTGTGTCCCCCACCAAATTACGCCCGTGATTACAATTCAGAGTTAATCGCAATCATGACTCCTCAACCTCCTGGAAGAATTTCTTTTGTATTGTTGAAAAGTTTTGCACCAGCAAGTTTGCTGTTTATTCGATGAGGAAGTTATGTGCGATTCTACGAAGATATTCTGTGATGTTTCTGTTGATGTAATCATTTACGGTTGTGAGGAGGCGCTGGTCAGCTAGTATGTATTCCCGTCTTTTCCCTGGTCCAGATTCACCACGAACGTATTGCTCATATGCGACACCTCTCCCCTTTTGGACGCGGCGAAGACCATCTATGAACTTCCAGATTGATAGATAGAAAACGTCAAGTTCCCTTTTCAGGCGTGGATGCGCCGCTTCGGCGTGGTTGTTTGTTCTGTCACAGCCACTTATTGTGCAGTGGTACATGCTCAAAATCTCTGGCAGAAAGAGTGCAGGGCGGCTTCGACGGTTGTTACGTCCAGGTCGACCGATATAATTGTCTTCCAACCAGTTCAGGGTGGGCGTGAGTTCGTTCGCCAGTTGGTTGGATAAAGCATCAAAAGAGTCGTCCAAATTGTCAATTGGTACAAACGCGAGCGCATTCTGGCATGGAGGAAGTGCCGGATTAACAACAGTAGCAAATGTAGCAATTGCTACGGGCCCCGCGTTTGGGGACCCCGCGGTCCTTTGTGTTAAATTTCTCTTTATTATATGCAACAATGAAAGGGTCGATATTAGAATTTAGGTGCCCAAAGCAAATTCTCAGAAAGGGACCCTGTATTTTATACATGCTATACAAAACTGTATCGCTCTACGCAGATTAAATTTTTCATTTTGTATGTGAATTTGCTTCTGCGTTGAGGTCCATTTCATATTGTAAATTGTTTGAAGTCATTTGATTTTAAATTGTTCTTTGTCTAGACCAGGGGTAGGGAACCTGCGACCCGCGTGAACATTTGATATGGCCCGCATCAGAATTTTCGTGATAATGCGCAATTCATGCAGCCCGTGATAGTAAAGGTTACCCACCCCTGGTCTACACATTAAACCAGTTGACAGTTCCCATTTGACACATTTTCACATACATTTTGTTTTTATTTGACAAACATATGACTTGCTTCAGAGCTTATTGAATGTGGCTCTAGAGTGATTTATAAACTTTTGCCAAAACAATGCGAAACTTTCAAAAGGGAGGCCCGAGATGGCCGCCATTTTTGCCTCCTCTAAAATCAGCCCCTGATTATATATTTAGAATTTTTTCAGTCAAGCAGAAGTCACTATTTTGCTAAACTTGCCATAAGCAATTAAGCGAAAGTTTTCAATTGATTGCTTTTGCATTAGACTACTGTGGTTTGAAAATTAAAAGTATTGCAACATTGTGGGACCGTTCAAGCAATGTGGCGAAATTTCAGCAATTTCCAGACATTGCTTGATTGTATTATTGTGAATGGCATTTTCAAAAAATATTATTAAATCACATTGACCTGTCCTACAAGTTGCGTTAATTTTTTTGGTGCTTTTAAGATGATTTGGCCAATGGAGCCAAACCTGGGGATTTGCCCCTAGATCTGGGTTTTCAACGCCTTCTGGATTTTCTTCTGAAGATCTGGGGTTTTTAAGATTTAACTGCGCAGCTGTGATTTAACATAGGGTATGATTTATTACAGTTCTTATTTCAAAACTCATTTTTCTTTCTCTTGCTTTGTAAAGGTACCTTACTCTGCAGCATAACTGATGAACGAGCAACTGACACTGTGTAAGCTGTAAATATTAGCTATAGGTGCAATGAGTTCAAGTAGCAGGGAAACTAATGAAACAAAGTAGTTAGAAGCTGGGGATTGAGGGGTCCCGCTCTTTTCTTTGTTTGTTTATTATATTCACCGATCAAAAATGCCCATTTTGTCAGTCAAGCGTATCATTGAAATGTCCCTACAGTTGATGACGTCACAAGCACTCTTTCAGGCCTTTGGCCCCTGTTCCCCAGGGCCCCTCTGTCTTCCCCAGAGCCCCTCTGTCTGTCCTTGGGTATTTCTATTTTTAGCTCGCACATCATGGACCGTCGTTGTCGTTGTGAAATGACCGTGGGCAAAAGTTTCTATTTTATTGTCACAAATTTCTCGTTTGTCATCATCAGTGTACTGGTCTTTTGGTCTATGACAGAATTCAAAAGGCAGTATTTAGATGTAACTATAGCTAATCCGTGAGTTCGCCTTAGCAGTTACACCAAGGACGATGTTAGCAGGTCAATGCCTGTTTGATCTCCCAATGACTTCTGACAACTTCCTTATTTGAAATATACAAACTCGATACAAACGTACATTTGTTTTTGATCATATTTTATTTCAAAATGACATAGTAATGTAATCAGAGAAGAACACTTACAATTAAAGTCTCTCAGAAATTCTGCACAGTCTCCCTCGAATCATTTCAGCAGACAGAGAATATATTTCCGGAGGCACACTTTGTAATCAGCAACATTGTCACACTTAGCAACTTAAAACAGTTACTTCTATCTAGTGCTATAGTCAACTGCGTGCCTCTCGATTGGAGGCAAGGCTTTTATCACGTCTCCCTATCAGAGATCGTTTTTCCTGTTCTAGGCGTCAGCCTTCGTCAGGATATGATGATGCATCACTTTGATACTTTGGAGATTTCCTAATTTGGTAATTAGGCAAAGCGCACTGACTTGCAAGCCTTTGGATAGTAATGTTAATTGATTTAGTGTTATTTACATCACTTTAAATTTGTAATTTCATGTAAAAGAACTTTGTTCCGACAATACCTATTTACTGTATAAAATGACAAAATTTTATTGGGGTAGATACTTTAAATTCTTGTCATAACCTGTCGCTTATAACTTATGGTTCATTGTGACAGAGATTTGTTGGGTTAAGTCACTTTATAAAATAGTTTTTTCAGCAGTTATCCCGGACAAGTCATTTTATGAAACAGAGTGTCAGAATTTCGTTGGGACAAGCCACTTTCTGTTAACTGAAAATGAATCTAACTTCATTTTCAGGGTGAAGACTCAAGCCATCGTTGGTCTCCACACCCCGCAGAGGCAACCGATAGCACTCACAATACCCTTTCCGAGCCTCCATGTACTGCAAGGCAGAGCTTCGTTTTTACTTCTACTGCACAAACCAAAACGGGTTGCTACAGTCGAAGGAGAGCGGAGCCGTCAGGAAAGGACAAGTCCTTTCAGGTGATCTAGTACCACTCTGACCTTGGGCCTGCGAATCAGTCTTATTTATACTCTTCCCTTTATATAGGTTCTATTTTTGTTTGGAAAGTCCCTATAAAGTACCTAAAGGTATGTACATTTCCTGTGTTGCTAGGAAACACCACCATGTTTGTTTGTGAACTTCCAATCCGGTTGCTGTTGAAGGTAGGGCGTGTCTATTACGTTTTTCATGCTTCATTGACTTCAGATTTTCTTGTTTGAGGCCTTTGCCTCTTCAGTCTTTGGATTGTTTTAAGACTGTCACTTAAACTCATTCGGAGATTGACTTTTTCAGATGTAGTAGACCATATTTTTGCTCTGCTACATCAGCAGAAAGGGCGATTTTGTTGACTTTCTCCGTGAATACTTCGTGATGATGACTCCGAATCACATTCATAGGTTTCAGCTGTGGTCTTCCTGAAAATAAACAATTTTTATAATCGCTTAATGTTATTTCTTTACTTACAACATATTTTTTCACACCTTTACATTTTTTGAATTCATCACCGTCCATGTCAAAGGCATATGATTTGGCGCGCAGTCCGACAAATTCAGATATGATCTTCCCACCAGCCTCGTCCTCAAACATCCCAGGGATTTTTTGTTAAGTCTCGGAAGTTTTGAATTCTCAAAGTTGGAGGTATCAAACTTTTCTTTGATGTCTTCTCGGATATCTTCAAAGTAGTCTTCTGTATGTATTTCATACATCAAAGAATCCGTATCAGTCATGAGCAATTTCGCTTTTGGTCCATACTTTTTCTTGATGTATTTATGAAAATCATACATCAGAGTTTTTGAGATATCAAGGATTGACATCCCAAGATAAACTGGCTTGTTGAAAACAAGGTCCGTTTTTTTCATGTGCACTGCAACAAGATCTTCACTGAAGATTGTCGTTCGTTCATAATTCGGTTTCGAAACAAGCTTTTCAGCTGATTTATCATCCGTTCGGAGTTGGATATCTACCCTGTTTCGGATGTTCTCCATGGTTTTTCCAAACACCGAATTGTTCATGAGTTTGAAGAAATCTTTCTCAAACTCGCTGGAAGCTTCGAACAGAAGCTGTTCAGCTCGATGTAAGGTTTCAACCATGCATCTTCGGCGAATGATATCCCACGGTGAATTTTCGTGAGATCATCCCCATCTCAAGATATTATTTGAGATTCCCATGATGGAGAACATACTTGTCCTTCTTTTGTATGGTTGGAATAAGTGTTTCAACTTTATTCACAACAATCCTTTCTGGTGCGAGAGGATAATCGTTGTGAAGATCGTGAAGTTCTTTCAGATACTCCAGATCAACCTCAAGGATACATCCACGGCCTTCCTGAGAGGAAATTTCCCGCCAGTTTTCCAAATCTGTCATTCACTTGAAATTACTGACAGGTAGTGGGCGACGCCTTGGCCAAACGGTAAAGATTGTTAGCATCAAGATACTGGATAAATTTCTATTCTTCTTCCAGATTGAAATCCTTCATATACTTGCTGTTACCTTCGCATATCATTTCTGAATCATTGAAACTCCACCACGAATTCCTTTTTCAAACATTAACAACATATCAACATCATTCAGCAATTCAAGCTTTACATGAGTTTTCTTTAAACATGCATCCCAGGCCAATCCTGGGGTGGTGAAATACCAACAAGGATCAAGCCCATAATTTTTCAAGCAAACACTTCGAAAGTTTTCAAAGACATTTGTTAATAATAAAACATCTAATTTCATATACAGATCATGATACTCCGGAAAGTTTTGATTTTAAAATAATCCCACACCTTAAGAGCATGCTCAAAATCATCACCAGTAATATTGGAATTATTTAATTTTGAATGAAATGCCTCTTTTGGCAAGAGTTGTGGAGTTGTGTTTCATCTAATTTCGCATCTAATAAGTGGGAGTTGTGTTTCATCTAATAAGTGGGATCTAATAAGTTGTCTAATAAGTTGTAGTTGTGTTTATAAGTTGTAGTTTGTTATAAGTTGTTATAAGTTGTAGTTTATAGTTATAAGTTGTAGTTTATAATTATAAGTAGTAGTTATAAGTTATAAGTTGTAGTTATAAGTTGTAGTTAATAAGTTGTAGTTGTGTCTAATAAGTTGTGTTTCATCTAATAAGTTGTGTTTCATCTAATAAGTGGGAGTTGTGTTTCATCTGATTTCTCAAGGGAGTTAAACCAATCACATGGAAAAACTCCTTTTCTTAACAACATATCAAAGTTTACATCAAAATGTTTTTTTACGTTTTCAAATTGATCAGGTTTTAGATTATTTACAAGTTTATCCAGACTCCTCGCCATAAATTTGAAACTATCTAAAAAACGAAGTTTATACTTTAATTTTCCTTCTTCATCTTGAATACTTTTTGAGAAACTGATTTATTTCTCTTCCGTATTAGGAATACAATTGATATTTCCTTCAGCCATTGAATTAAGATTTTTTACAAACAAATGAGCATCATAACCACTCAAATTATGAAAAAACACTGGAAAAATTTAGGCTTTCTAAAAAGTGCATTGCATTTTTGATGAGTAGCGCCTCTGTATTTTCCGGTGAAATGACAATGATCGCGAACTCTTACCCCACCTTCTTCAAAATCTTTTCGGCAGATCCAGCAATTCGTCAATGTTTCAAAGTTGGCTTTTTCTTCTTTAAACGTCTATCTTTTGCTTCCAATGTCTGTAGTAATAATTAATCACGTGCCTTGCTCAAGGCGCGACTCTTGGCTTGGCGTCCATCGCCACTCGTTTAATTGGAAGCGTGGCGTTTGTTATCGGGCAGTTGTGTGAGGCATGAGTCGGCTCGGTCGCCAACGTTTTTGTTCGTTGCATGTAGTTCTGTTCTAAGACCGTTTAAACTTTGAATAAAGTCTTCTATACTGCAGTAGTGTCAGTCCAATGTCCAAACTTTATCAATTTCGTTTTTAAATGTTTACAAAATATTTCGCCAATATTTTCAACCGTGGATTTTTTAGCATACAAAACTGGTTTTAGTTTTTTCCCGTCACAGACAACATTAAATGCAGAATCCAGAGGGTTCATGCTTTTGATACTGTTCTGTATATGAATGTTCCGAATTCGGTTTGCAACTTTCGATTGGTTTCGTCAGGCATTCACAATCTGCATAAACCACAATCGGAACATGCACTGAATGCTTAAAGTTTTTAAACTCGAGAATCGAACCCTTTTCAGGCATTCTAAGTTTTACACAGTCATGTTTTTCACAACGTTCTTTGTGCTTGTCCAAAACTTCCTTCTTTGTGCAAGAATTAAGACATCTCAAGCAGAAAAAACGTTTTTCTTTGTGATTTGACATTTGATGGCTCAAAAGCCGTGATAAATCATTGATAAGAACAAAATGTTTATCCTCGAGCAGTAAAAGATTTACATCATGTTCTCTTTCAGCCATCTCTGAAATACGTAAAGGAAATATCTTTTTAGCTTCATATCCCAAAACATTCACAGAAATATGAGGATTCTGTTGTTCAAATTTCTTTATATCTTTCAGTTTCATTGGAAAACTTATTCCATCAAAATTTAATGTTTCAGCCTGTTCTTCCAATTGCCTTGTAATCCTTTCAGGATGATCTTTAACAGGATTCAACCCCCTTGCGGTGCATAATTTAAAGCATTGAACATCCTCATTCCTCCACTTCTCACTTTTAAATTTCATATTGATCACCGCTTTCTTACTTGCTAGAAATTTTGGAAGAGCAATATAAGTACCTCCCCTCAAGGGTTTATATTTCACCGTGTGAATATCAAGACTCACAATCGAATGAAACGTCCACCCAGATCCATTCATCTGAAAAATTGCAATGTTTTCCAGAATTTGTTCAACTATTTCAAACCAGAGTTCATCCAAGTTGGTGGATTGCAAGACAATCGCCGTTTTGGATTGGAAATTTCGAACTTCGACGATTGAACTCCCGTCTGTCGGCGAAACTTTTTCCATCCTTGCTTTCAGAACAAATCTTACCTTTGTCTGGCTCTGGAATTTTTCCAAAACCATTTGTTTTACAACCATCAAAAAAGTCTTGGGGTCAAAGGTTTGATTTGTCGCTTTGATAGTATGTTCTTCTGTGAAACCTTTCAAAGCTGATCGTTTGCTTTCTTCAAACTTTAATTGTTGTTTTGGAAACAAACTCATGACTTTTTTCTTGAGTGCATTCCAAGCACTGTTGATTGGTCTTATCACCGGTTCTGGAACAAACCTTGTCAACCAGTCAAGTCATCTTCCCATTTGTCGTGTTACGACTTCTCGTCGTGGTGGAGGGGGAACATATTGTGTTGGTTTAAGTGGTTGTTGACTCATTTCTGGAATGTCATCGTCAAGCAAACTTCTAGAGAACTCATCACCTTTTCCAGTAATTTCTCTCTCATAAACCATCCTTGGAAGACGATTTCTCAGAAGCGTCTTCAGATCTTTTTTTCGAAGTTTTGAATAACCTCGAATATTATTCCATTTTGCAACATCTTTCAAATATTTTAAAGTAACCATTTATTATAGGGTAAAATTTTTCTTAAACTAAAAAATTTTATCAACATCAACAAAAAATTCTCTATCCCGTGAATGGGAGAGAGAATTCTTGTGGAAATAACAAATTAATGATAAATTACAGTGATTTTTTTATTCTCCCGAGCTCTACCATTGTTGTATATGAAATAATTTTTAGTTTTCCCAAAATACGTGCAAGCTTCTAATAAGCTTGGGAAATATTTTGTTTCATTTGTTTCGTAGTCAACAACCTCAACTGATTTTCTAGAAACCCTTCCAGAGCCAAATTTCCGTTTTACACCTTTCTCAAGTTCAAAAACTTTGTCGGTCAACCCTTTTTCTTCTATGATTTTCCACATTTGTTTCCGATTCATATGAGTAAGCCCTCGGGTATTTTCTTTCAATACTGATTGTTGGTCTCGAGATTTTCATTTATATTATGATAAATTTTTTTAACTTAATATTCAACACGCATTTTCTGACCATCGCTCTGGAAAATGAGACTTTTATCATTGATGACAACGGCGAAAGCTTCTGTGTTTGCGGCGACGTTTGCTGAAAACTGAGCCTTTATCTGAATGTCAGTCACAGAGTTTTTGAGTTTTTCACTCTGTTTTGTCACATCAAAGACAAACATTGGGAACAGTTCCTTGTAATCTGATGGGGTTATATTTGGAGAAGAAATCAACTCTTCAACATTGTAAAACTTTGTTCGGAACGCCGCAGCATCGCCATAAACCATTGAAAATTTTTGCTGAGTAAAGTTCGTGTCGTCGTAATCAATCTTAGGGTATCGACGAGAGTTCAACATCACAAACATGTTGGTGAGATTACAGTGATCGAAAATTGATGGGTTGTGTTCCTGATTTGGAGATTTGTCTGTTTGAAACGCCACGATTATCCAGCGAGGTTTCTCCGGTGCTGATTTCACTGACAATCGCCAGGTGAAATTTCTTGTTTGCTGGACTGGGATCGAGTCTCATTAAACCATTCGGTAAGCGACTGGGAGACTTGATTTTGATTCAATTGTTTTGTAGAGTGTAAGTTTTTCTTGATCATTTGGAAGCGCATGGGGTATATACCAAGAAAACTTTGACATCAAGGTTCATAATTTTTTGCAATTCTTTAACTTGCTCTCGTGTGAGCTTGTCGTTCAGAAACGCAGTGACTGTTGAACTTTTTATTCCAAGATCATTTGACATTTTACATCAAAGTTTAATTAATTCTTTGTTGTCCACTCAAGAATTGAAACTTTCTGGATAACCCTTCCATTGAACCAACGACCTTGTTTTGCCTTTCTTCACAATCTTCGCAATTCTGAAAACTTCTTGTGATGTCTTCTGAAGCTCTTGTTCATAGAAAGCCCCTTGAATTTCTTCACCATTGTAGTCAGTTATTTTATAAGTAACTGGGTTGGTTCTTTGTATTTTTGAAACGGTGAACACTTCTTCTGTCCAGTTTGGGGTGAACCCTTTCTCAAAGAGACCTTTCTTCTTTTGAATTCGGACTTTGTCACCAATTTTGAATTTTGCTCTCATGGGTCGTCTTGTTAAGTATGGATAGAAGTTTCTGTAAACTCTCACTTCATTCTCTTTCTTGCTTGCCTCAACAGGAGTCATTTTTATGCTAGAGTGTCTTGTGTTGTTGTATCTCTCAACAAAGTCGTCAAGAACGTCAATATATTTGTTAGTGTTGTTTGCTGTGAAATACTTGAACATTTTTTCTTTCATCGTTCCGTTTCAACGTTCGACCACCGACGATTTCTCCTCATTTTCAGTAGAGGAAAGCTCTACACCCAACTCCTTCACATGTTTGTTGTAAAACGGCCTTTGTCTGTCCAAAGCTCGGCCTTTGTCTGTCCAAAGCTTTTCTGGTTTTCGCTTTGATTTTTTGAAAATCTCCTTGAACGCGTCTGCAACAGATTTTCCAGTTTTGTCTTTGAGTGGAAGCATCCAACCATATTTTGAAAACACGTCAATCACTGTGAGAAGATACCTGACCCTTTGAAAATTCTGGCATTTCAACGAGGTCTGCAGCCCAAATTTTATCAATTCCATTCACATACACTTTTCGTTTTGGAAAATTTTTGATGATGGGTTTGTGAAGTTCATCAGCTAGCTGGTCAGTCCACGTTGTGTCGTTTTTTTAACCCCCATCCGAAGCGCTTTTTCGTCCCGATAATCGTAGAAACAACACCTCTCTCCATCCTTTCTCGAAGTGTGGGGTATAAATGCCATTAAGCTCTGTCAACATATTTTTATCACAAACGTCATTGCTAGTTTTTGTGTCTTTGTTTTTAACATAACAAATGTCATGGTGATAAGCTGCCTTGTCGACTCTGTTGATAGGTTTTGACCGTGCCTTTGAAGTCATATCCTCATTTAGTCGTTTGTTCAATTTCGTGCCAGGTCCGGTGAAATTATGTCCAGGCATGTGTATTTCAAGTGGTAAAGAATTAATTGTGTCATTGATAAGCCCTTTTCCACTTGCGCTTATAAATTTTGACTTTTTCGTTCCACAAACAACATAAATGCCTTGAAGCATTTGACGGTTGTTTTTTGTTGTTTTCTGTTTCACGTCTCTCGTTTCCGTAAATTTACGACATTTGACACAATATATTTGATTCATTTATTAAATGCTTTAATAAAATAAATGGAAGTAAAGAATATTTCATGGAACGAAAACAAAACAAATAAAAGCAACCATCCTCCTTTGCCTCAAAGTTTGAGAGGCTTGATTGTTGGAAAGTCAGGCTGTGAAAAAACAGCACTTTTGCTGAACCTTCTGCTTCAACCCAACTGACTAGACTATTCAAAACTTTCTGTTTTAAGAAAGAGTTATTTCAACCAGAATACAGAATTTTGAAAAAAGGTTTTGAAGAACAATTGCCGAAAAGGGTGATTATGAATTTGTTTGAAAATCAAAATGAAATACAACAAGAACAAATTTCACCGAGTGTGTTGATTAAAGAGTTGGCAAAAGATCGCCACTCCCGTTCCAAAGAGCCTATTGAGTGTAGTTTTTATGAATCGGCAGACGATGTGCCTGACCCGAAAGAACTGCCTCCAGAGCAAAAGAATCTCATGATATTTGACGATCTTTTGCTTCAGAAGCAGAACAAGTGTGAAGCATATTACGTTCGTGGAAAGCATTCAAATTGTGATTGTTTGCATTTGGGCCAAAATTATTTCAAATTACCTTGTCAAACAATTCGAGAAAATGCAAATTTCTTTTGTCTGTTTCCTCAAGACCAAAAGAATATTGACCACATGTTCAACGACCACGTTTACATGGGATATGACGAAAGAACAGTTCAAAAAACTTTGCAAACACGCGTGGTCGAAGCCACACAATTTCGTTGTGATTGATTTGACCTCGACAAAGAACTTTGGGAAATACAGATCTGGATTTGACAACTTTTATATTATAGAATAAATGGATCTTGAACTTCTTGAACAAATTGAGAGAAATACTTCTCCGAAAACTTCAACTCAGATTGTTGTTTCAGAAAATTCGACAAAAATAAATACGACTTTTAACCCACCAATCGAGTTGGATCGAACGCGAAAGTATGAGATGGCTTTGGTGATTTTAAAGGCGTATTATTCTTTTCCGAACATTTCGGATAAAACCAACGTTTTTCGATATTCTCCAGGTTTTATTGAGGTTGGGAAAGGTGACGAGGACGACTCAACACGACAAAGACAATGGGTCGAAGTTCAAATTTCAGAAGGCAGTTACGATCTCATTGACATTGCAGAAACAATCGAAATTGCGATGAAACGAAATGGGCATAACGACGAATCCACTAAAATAACGGCAAACACCAACACTTTGAAAAGCGTCTTGGAAATTCAAGACAACTTTCAGGTTGATTTCAGAGCGCGAAATTCAATTTCAAGCGTTCTTGGATTTCGAAATGAGGTTTACGAAGAGGATATTCACGAGTCGCAAAATGTTGTCAACATCTTATCAATAAATTCAATTCTCTTGAATGTGGACGTAATTAGTGGGTCTTATGAAACCTTGTGTATCTTCCAGTGATTTTAGATAAAATCAATAAAATGGAAACAGTTGTTCCCAGACCAAAACGGAAAACAATTGAAACTTCGTGGAGAAAACCTGACAATCAGATATCACTTGAGAGAAATTTAATTACATATAATAAACATGTCTTACACAAACGTATCAGTAAACATTTCTGAAAATCAACAGCAAAAATTGAAACATGCCGTTGATACAAAGAGTCCTGTGAGCATTCGTCTTGGCTACGAAGATTTGTGTGTAAGTGATGTTCTTGCTTTGACCAATTCACAAGTGAACAGAATGACAAAAGCTTATCAGGATGGAAAAGGCATCACAATAAAAATGAGTAAACGTCAGGTTGTTCACAATATGAAAACAGAGGGCGGGTTCCTTTCGTTTTCAGCTGGTTTAGCCGCAAAGGCCCTGCCAATTTTGGCAAAGACCGTTCTTTAGCCGCAAAGGCCCTGCCAATTTTGGCAAAGACCGTTCTCTCAACATTGGTGACTGGGGCACTGTCAGGTGTCGGGTCGACTTTGGCGCAAAAAGCGACAAACAAGGCCATGGGAAACGGATTGTATTTGAAAAAAGGCTCAGACATTGCAAGAGTTGAAACAGACAGTCAAGGACTGTATTTGAAACCATACAAAGGTTCAGGGCTTGGCATGGTTGGAGATGTTTGTATTTGAAACAGGGAGGTCAAGTTGTTAGCGGCCATGGCCTTCTTCTTGGTCCAAATTCTCTGTTGAAGAATATTCCAGTTCTCGGCTGGCTGTTGTGAAAGTGTTGTGAATTTTTTTGACATTTAATAAATGTGTAAATCAAAGGAAAAACGAATTGAGCAAAAAGTCATGCAAGACATCAACCAGCACAAAAATCAGCACATCAACCAAGCCGTTGGTGAGCAAAATAAATGCAAAAAAGGAATAATTAACCAGAAAATTTACCAACAAATAAATCAACATTTGAATCAACACATCAACAAAAATGTAAAGTAAAGTGATTTTTTATTCATTTCATGAAAATTAATAAGGGTCATTTATACAGACTTCAACAAATATATGAAATCGACAAACAAATCCATTTCGAGAAAATTAAACAAGAGTCAGTCGTTACAAAGTATTATCGTGTGATCAATTTTTTTCATGTTTGTTTCATACTTGTTCAGTTTTGTATGTTTTTGTTGAATGTCGGCTTTTTAGCCAATTTTCAAGAAATCATAGGCAACATTTCAGGAAAGATTTTGCAAGGATTAAACTTGATTTTTTGAAGTGTCTCAATTTTTCTGAAACTAATTGAAAAACACCTTTTCAAGAAATTTCAGAAACATGAGAAGCAAAAAACTTTGATTGAGAGCCAAATCAACTCGATTCGAAACATAGTTTCGAAAGCCTTGTCAAACAATGAAATTTCTGAAGCTGAGTGTGAAAAAATCCTTGTTGAAACAGAAAAATATAGGAAGAAAGTTGAAACATACAGAAGTTTTGATGAAGTGAATTTGGATTTTGATAAGATGTTCCCGAAACCGGAAAATAAATCGGAAAGTTTTGTTTAGAATAAATGAACATCCAAGTTGAAAACGTGGTTTATTCCAAACAAACCACTAAGTAACTTTGACATCGGAGATGCGTTGAAAAAGATTGGTTTGAAAAACTTTCGTGGTGTTTTCTTGAGAGACACTTTACCAAAGAAACCAAAACGAAATGAGTGCGCAATTATGAACCTAGACGACACTTCTGGAGATGGGACGCACTGGGTCGCGTGGTTCAAACGTGGTGATAAAAAGTAGTATTTTGACTCGTTCGGATTGCCCCCACCAATTGAATTAAACAATTACCTTGACGGTGATGTGTTCTATCCAACTGAGCAAATTCAACCAAGGCAAGAAGTGATGTGTGGCCATCTTTGTCTTTTTGTTTTTAAAGAGATGCAAAAAGGAAAAGGACTGCAGGAAATAATTAATAATTTTTGGTGATACAATAAACATGCCAGTAGACAAAGTCGGACGAAGTCCAAAAATGGGACAAAATGTTACAAATGTGGCCGGAGTTTCACATGAATATGTGAACAGCAACTTTTTGCGAAATGGTCAAGCCATTGACATGCCTGGTCAAAGCATTGTGAATCTTGGCAAGGCACAAGGACCAAAGGACGCAGTGAGACGGAAATATGTGAATGTAAGATTTAAAAGGTGATCCAATCAATATGGATCAAAAGGCAATAAACAACGTATTGCCTCCCACCGAAGAAGGCAATGCGGCAACGAAAGGCTACGTAGATTCAAAAAGTGTCGGCGAAAGTGATCTGAATATGAATGGTCATTCGGTGAAAAATGTTGATCAGAATCCAATCCATGAAGATGAAGTGGTTCCGAAACAGTGGATTGAAGAACATTTTTTAGATCGTTATAGCCCTTCATCGACAATGGCTAGAGATTTGAACATGCATGGCCATCATGTCTCATACCTGAGAGCACCAGAACAAAACCACCACGCGGTTACAAAAGGATATGCAGATACACCACTGCCACTTCTGGGTGGCGACATGCAGGGTGATATTGCGATGGGTGGAAACAGGATTAAACATTTGGGCGAACCTCTGCATGACGATGATGCACTTCTCATAAGTTCTGCAAACGATTATTATCTTAGATGTGACGGGGCCAATTGGATGCGCGCTGACTTATCCTTAGGCAGGCGAAGAATAAGAGGTGTAGCAAATCCACAAACTGATCAAGATGTGTAAATTTACGAACACTTCAAGCTTCAGCAACACATGTTTTAGAACAAGCAACTGCAGCAGCCAACACAGCAGTCGGCGACGCGATAACAATCCACACAAAAACTTTGAATCGAGACATCAGAACAAAAAGTTTGAACTTGGACCCACAAGGAACAGCAACAAAAAATTTCAGCATGGGTGAACAATATCATATTGCTGGGCTTCCAGATCCAACACTTGAACAAGAGGCTGTCAATCTTAGAACGTTGAACCGAAAAGTTTTATGAAGGCATGGTTTGAAACTGAAGTTCAGATAAAGTGCGTTCGGATTCGAAAGTTTTGGAGGGGCTATGAAGGCATGGTTTGAAACTGAAGTTTGATGCTGAAGCTGCATCCATTGTGCAGAAATGTTGGTGTCAAGCAGCATTTTTTTAATGTTTCCACGGCATTGGTAGATGCTATCAAATGACACTGAGAGACATCCCAATTGTTTGTAGGGGTTCAACATCTTTGCAACAGTTCTATACTTTCTTGCATAGCTGTTGCTGATACCAACTTTTTCACTCAACCATTTGTTCCATGAGGGAGTGGATGGATTGAAAAATTTTGAAGTTTGTGCAACTCAAAAGCTGTGTTGAGCCAACAACCAAAGTTAAGACTTGATGCGAGAAGTTTGGCACTGTTCAACCTCAAGATTTGTTGAGCCTATTGAGGAAAAACAAGTGCATCTTCCAATCGTGTTACTGAAAAGTCTTCCTCCCGTTGGTTTGCAGGGTTTCTCTCTTCAACCAAATGCTTTTTTAAGAACTGATTCAGCTCTTCCCCACTCAACTGACTCATTCTTTTGGTTGTATTTCTGCTTGATGAATTCTCAAGAGAGCTTGGTAATTTCGATCGTGGTTTTTTTGGAGGTCGACCTAAATTTCTTATTTCATAATCACGAAACTTTTCAAAGTAAGCAATCCACTCTCGATGATACTGAATGTAATCTTTAATTACAGTTTTGTCTTCTTCACTCCATAGACTGTCAAACAAACAATCTTAAGAACTCACTTCCATTTCATCAGAGCCTTGGCTTGATTCAACTGATTTTCGTGAACTACTTCTTGTTAGAGGCATGTTCGCACAAAATTTGCTTCAAAGCTGGCAACCGAAAGCCGGTTGAGCGTAAATGATTTGCCACCGCCCCAACAACTGTTCGTGAGGTGGCATGAGGTTTCGCCCGAGTGCACTTGAATGTGGGTTTAACGTCACGCTTTGACAATGCAATACACTCGCGTCAGACGCCTCTCACACGACGGAAGCCACTGAAGCGTGAAACGTGTCATAATCTCTCCACAGAGCAAGTGAATAAAAGAGGGATAAGCCCACCAAAGGCCCCCCGTGGTGACTGGACTGTGTGGCAAAACTTCAGCTTGCTTTTTGATGCAATTGACTTGGAAAAGTACTTAGATTAGGCAATGTGTCAACCTTGCAAGAGAAGATAAGTCAAAATATCTGTTTACAAACATGACAGGGACCAAAGTGATACAGCGCATTCAAGAGTCTATTCTACTTTGAGGCAAAATCTGTGCTGGGACTATTTTGCCTTCATTTGAACACAATTGGTTGAAGTAGTCATGTAGGCATGATACTCAGAGACAATTGATTGGGATTTAGGAGTTTATGGTTAGTGTTTAGGATCAGGGTTTATGGTCAAATTAGGTTTAGGGGTTCAATGTTTAGTGTTAGGGTTTAGCCTACAGTTCACTTAATGCAAACAAGAAGGTGCTAACTGCTTGCCATCCCTGAAACCATGACAACCATCATCCATGCATGGGACTGAGCTTTTACAGATGTCATGGTCAACTAAGCAGGACATGCGTTCCAAACTTGTCATGTGACTACTTCAACCAATCGTGTTTAGCTAAAGGCAAAATAGCTCCAGCAGTTATTTTGCCTCATGAGGCAAAATAGGCGCAGCACAAAAATGTATGTTGTGCATCGCAATACACTTTCGGAAAGTTTTCGGATCCGGATAGTATGATTTCAATTAAAACAGGATTCGGATCGGATATCATTTTTCAAAAACAGGATAGGGCCGGATAGTGAAAATCCACAATCTGATCGTCTCTGGTGCATGGTGTATGCTGTCACATAATTATGAATCCTGTCAAATTCACTGCCAAATTGCAAATAATGTATTACAAATAATATTGACAAAATACTGCCAAAACTCTGTGTAAATCTGAAAACTGTAAATCTGAGCACAAAGGTTTGGAAACATTTGAAGAAAGTAAAAAAGCGTTCCCTTAACCAGTGCAATCATTAGACTGCTACCAAAATGATAGGCGCCAATGTGAGAGTCGAACCGAAAACCATTCACACAGTAGACGTAGACGCATTCGCTGCACTACCACAACGGTGCTGTTAAAGTGACAAAGTCAGTATTTTATTCTAACCACATCACTCTCGCCGGACCTATAGCCATTTCCTTTCTGAAAAGCAAAGCTTTACTAAACACAGACTGGGAAAAATAAAACCACACATAACCAAAAATGGCACTAAAAGGCAGGTCCACAAAATGCAGTCAACCAAGTTCATGCAATGAAACATGAAGCTGAAAGCAATATTACCAATTAAATTTCTAATCACGAAACAACTTAAACTTGCTAGACTTGCCACATCCACTAACAGTACTGTAGCTGATGATTAAGCCCTAAGTGATAAGTAACTAGGCACTAACTGATATTGATGCACACTAAAAGATATAATACCGTGAAATAGGCACAGCAAAACCACATCTCTAACCTAGACAATGTGGCGGCCAGAAGATGGCGCCACATGTAAATAAATGGTCACCGCTAGATGGTGCCCATGAGTAACAAGTCACTGTGATAGTCACCACAAGCGAATTATCGTAATTCTCTTATCCCTACATAACGATAGTGCAACCTAGTAGTAGTAGGGTGAACTCCGTGAAGGAACTCTATTACTGCTGGTTACTTTCCTGTTAGTTAATGCTCCGAATTGCCATCTTTCGCTTGCACTTGCCTCAGTAGTTCAAGGCGATGCAGTCAACTGCAACAACAACTCACAATTCACAAATGTAATTTGACATCACTTTGTATTAAGCCTTATAGTGGATTGATGGGATGCTATGGCGGTGGACTTGGACTGGTGCTCTGTAGTGCATGACACGTCTGGTGTAACAGCGCCTCTTTCACACATTTGCAATTGATGTGAACTATATTACATCCTTTAAATCTTTGCAAAAATTCTTTTTATGGTTGCGTTGGAGTCAAATACAAAAAAATGAAATTTGAAAATCCTGATGCTGATCCGGAAACTTGAAAAAAAAACATTCCTGATCCGATCCGGTTTGTTCAAAATGTGCGGAATCCTGCCTGACGTGAGTCCTGAAATTCGGATCCTATTATCTCTGCTGCTGAATAATTGTGAAAATCTCACTCGTGGGAAATACCCTTATTGCATACATAAACTCGCATGACGCCAAGCTTGAATACATTTTTTCGTGATAAAGCGAACGAACACTACACTACAGAACTCCGGAAAGGTGTGGACTCCGTGAGTTGCTGCTACGTAGCTTCAGGCACTCTTTGATTCGTCGCGATTAACTCAAGCTTGGGCGCGGTTACCTGCTGGATGAACAGTGTTTTTGTTGTCGGTGATGTAGAGAGGAGTCGGCTTGTTATTTTTGCAAATCTTAGTTACTTCGTAGCCTAGGCTATAATATTTTACTAAGAAATGATGATCATCATGTCCCATCGACGCATGAAGTATAATGTAAATGAGCTGCAACTGCCAATGCCACTGTAACCTAATGAGAGGAAGGAGGCGTAAGAACCAGTGCACAAAATAATCCCGTCTCGTACACCGCGCACAAACTGCTAGAACTGCCTGTTTTTGGGAAGGAATGCTGTTGATACCAGAATTGATTAGCAGCTCACTCAACCATTGTATCGATCTATGGAAACTAACTGTTGATATGTAATGTATAAATGATTTAAGATGTTAATTGTAAAAAATGGTGCTTCCAAAGTTCATGGCTATCAAGAATTGCCACCTTTGAATTAATAATTAATTCAAAGTATTAATTGCGTGTGCAGTTGTTGATTGCTTATCAAATCAATCAAGTGTAATCTAAAAATTCCAAAGCGTAACATGCTTCACATGGTGACACGTCATGTGTGATTACCTTTTGATGCAAAATAACTTGCTTGAGTATTTACAAAATTATGATAATACTAATTTAGAAGCATGGAATTTTTTCCACAAGTGCAATTATTGCCAAGAACAGTTCCCTTGAGCAATGACTTAGCAGAAATTGTTTGAAAAAGTTTAGCCAATGCACTTGCTATAGAATTTGGAATGAAGTGCCAGCGATTCCATTCGCATCCAATGCTGGTATTATTGCAATTGTTTGTAGCCAGTTAGATTTTAGCTATAAAAAAAACATGAGTTTGATGTACTTGAACAAAAACATATTCTCCCAATGAGTGGTTTTTTAATTTTTTAAATTAGTGTAGAATGTTGCATTTGAAGTATGCTATAACCCTGTAATTACTTGTACATCTTGGTTAAACAGCCATATAATTAAATCTTGATTATCTTGTTAACGGTGGTGGAAGAATCTTTTTCAAAGTGGCAGGAATAAATGCACGTCAAAAATCTGTGGAAAATTTATTCATTATTTGATTTACTCTAACAGTATACCCAATACTGATTGTGTTACTTAAGCCTTTAAGTCCTGCATGCGCCACTTTTTTTGCAAAGCTTTGCAATGCCATAACTTGTCAGCCACTTGGGCTAGAGCTGTTCGAAGCATCTACATATTAAACACGTCTTCTAGTTCAGATTGAAAAAAAATTTTTTCATTTTGGGATGGGGTTTTCTGGGGGTGACATTACAATGAGGGCATGTTATCGCGACTTTGTGGCCAACTTTACTTGGCCTTGGGCATCAGCCCAATAATCCATTATTTGGCTCAAGTTTTTGTTGGAAACTAGGCTGTGATCCGTGTCTTTAGAGCCCTTGAATGTCTTTCTAGCATACCTGGAACCAAAATTATGGGCCAAAAACCAAAAATTGGTAAAATTTCTACGCCCACAAATGCTAACCTGTGGTGGATTATACCCATATTCTATATGGCCATAACTTGTCAACAGCTTGAGCTAGAGAGCTTTTCAAACCCTTTATAAATGCGGAATGTCTTGTAGTTTAGAAGTATAAAAAATTTCAGTGTAGGTTGTCAGCTTTTTTGGCAACGTTTACATAACCACAGAAGGTTTTGACATGTTTTGACAAGTTTTTCAAAACATCTGATGACATCAACTTCTGTGGGAGTTCAACAATTGATTTTGTGGCTCAAAGCTTTTGTGGATTTAAGTGGGTTATAGCCCTATAATATGAGTTTTTAAAGTGTTTTATTGATATTCTAGCATTTCTGGTTGCAAAGTTATGGTAAAAATGATCTAATAATAATTAGGGAAATCTCCTAAGAACTTCCTGAAATATTTGGAATGTTTTTGGCATAACTTTTGAACCATAAAAACTAGAAACTCGATCAAAGGCTCTAAATACTTGTAATGTAGCTTAGAATCCAACAAAGCTTTGAGCCACAATATCGGCTCGTTGGATCGGATGATGACATCATCAAAATAATTGCAAAACACACCCCAATCATGATCCCATAGATCCTAAACCAAAGACTTAAAATTTTTCTTTTCTGAACTACAAGACGTCACAAGTCTTTAGAGGGTTTGAACAGCTCTTTAGCTCAATCTGCTGCCTAGTTATGGCTGGCCAAAGTTTGCCCAGATAAGGCAAATTGTACCTTTTATGAAACTTCTTGAGTTTGGTCAAAAACTGGGTTTTTGAGTCATAATTTCAGCTCCAGATATGCTAGCAAGTCAATCAATGGCTCTAAAGATGTGGATCACTGCCTAGTTTCCAAAAAATACATTGAGCCAAAAATGGCTCATTTTTCAATCTCAACTAGAAGACCTGCTGAATCCGTAGAGGATTTGAACAGCGCACTAGCTTAATCAGTTGGCAAGAAATAGCGTTGCAAAGCTTTGCAAAAAAAGCGGCCCTGTGGGACTTAAAGGGTTTAAAGATGTTAATTAATGCTGGGTATTTTTTATTCTGAAATATGCATCTTTTAATCTGAAACTTTGCATGCTGATTTAGTAGCAAGACGTTGCATATTTAGTAGACATCACTTTTAAAAAATCTATTTTACAGTTTATTTGTTCATGTTTCATGGAGGAAGAGATGTCTGTAGACACAAAAGAAAAAGTTTTATCAATTTGTATTTATTCTTTCAAAGTCAATTTTCTTGTTTTTTATCAATTAGCCTTGTAATACTTGCCAATTATGTATTACGAATTTCACCACTCAATTCAATTTTTTTTGCAGTTTTCAAGTAGTCAGTCAGCATCAATTTAAATAATGCTATTGTTTTTCTGTTTCAAATGAAAAACTAATCTTCTCTTTTCAAAAGGTTGCATTCTTAGTTTTGTACCTTCATTGTATTTTTGGCATGAAGTAGTGAAGTAGTTTTTATTTTGATCACTTGTGTTTTCAGTGTACCATTGCCTGTTACTAGAATTTTGCTAGTTAATAAGCAATAAGCATGGCTCTCTTTTCTCAAAAACTGTTGGTTTCAGTTTTTGCTCTTTCCATGGCAGGTAAGATAATTAGTTTAAGCAAGCATTGAAGTTAAATTTGGAACTACTGTTTGTGTGATCTTTATGTTTGAACCTTAGATGTTGCTTGGCTGCTTAATTTTGAAAACCCTTGCAAGATATGTCTATTTGGAATTTTTTGTCAGGGTATCCAAATGGTGTTTGAAATTAAATCATGCATAAAACCATAAAGCTTGGACGGAGAATGTTGTAGCAGTGGGTGGTCCACTGATCCAGCACAGAATAAAAAATATCCTGATACTTAAGTTTTTCTTCATGTATGTACGTTGTTTCATGCGATCTTTCATTTGGGGTCCCTTTTCACATTGCTGTTTTCAAACAAGGCAATGAATCAGGTATCTTTTTGTTAAAAAACTTGCAATGTAAGTGAAATCATGTTGTGATTTATCAAACCAATTTGATTTGAAGGCGTTTATATCTTAACACTTGTTTATTGGTGGATTAAAAGAATATTTGCAATATATTGCATGGTTGTTGCTAACATACACTCTTTTGCAGCTGGTTGCTATGGTCGGGTGCTTGATATGACCAAAAACAGCTTGGATTCTGTGAAGTCCGACTGGGGTTATGTAACTGTAAGGGAACATGCACACATGTTTTGGTGGCTGTTTTTTCAAGACCCAACCTACCAGCCATCATTCCTTCCTCCCACTGATCCGATACCTGTTGTAGTGTGGTTGCAAGTAAGTTTGGTACAATGTTTAATGGATTTCATTCAGCATTTTTATTTTAAAAATTTCAATGAACAACAATGGTGTTTATTTTTTAGTTGAGCATTGTGCAAATTGCTTTACTGCCGCACTTCTGTAATATGTTTAGGCTACCCAGGGTTTTAGTGTTAGGAGGTTTCATTTGTCTGATTTGTCAGCTAAATATACCATTTTTGTCTGTATAAAATACAAGGTGTTGGAGTGTGTTTGTGTTATTACGTGTGTTTCTATTGCTTAATCGTAAATTGCAAATCATACCAACAACAAATGAAATTAATTTTTGCTATAATAAGCTATAATAGCTATAACAGCCTCAGATACTCAATTTCAAATTTCCTATTGGTGGAAGGGATGTTGAAACTGGGTGATTCATGTTCAGTTGTGCATAACCTTGTTGTCATGGTATCCACGTAAAACAATGGCAACTTTTACAGTGGTATTTACCAGGTTTTTTTAAGGAAAATGTTAGGAACCCGGTATGGATCTGTAGGGACCCGATTTCTCTGATTTTAGGGACCCGATTTGAAAATCTAGGGACCCGAATTGGGTCCCTAAAACGCCTTAAAAAACCCTGAAATTACCCAACTACTGTTCATCACGATTCAAAACAGTTTAATACATTCTAAGCCTTCTGCACAATGAACTGTCATGGTAATAAGCGCCATTACTCAGTATAACTGCTTTTTTGAAATTTTTTGAAGGGTGGACCTGGTGCATCTGGCACTGGGTATGGCAACTTTGAAGAACTTGGACCCCTTGACTTAAATCTTAATCGACGTGAAACATCATGGACTGGCATAGCACATGTTTTGTTTGTGGATAATCCAGTTGGCTCTGGTTACAGGTATTTCTAAAGGATGTTAGCATTGATTCAACAGTATCATTACTCCCATAAAGTTACCTGACTCATTGATGCTCATGTGTTGGATACATAAGTAACAAAAGCTGCCAACAAACTTGAATTCTAGTCAGCTTGGTGGTAGTACCCTTACGTACGGTGGTTGGCGCTGTTGTTTATGGTACTACCAGGTTTATTTTAAGGAAAATATTAGGTACCCGGAACGGAAGTGTAGGGACCCGATTTTCTCTGATTCTAGGGACTCGATGATAATTTTCTCTGATTCTAGGGACCCAATTTTCAATTCTAGCGACCCGAATCGGGTCCCTAAAACGCCTTAAAAAAACCCTGGTACTACGGTAAATGAAAATCATAGTCTTCGAGCATGTGCCAATCGGATCTAACTGATAGGGTTTCCTCTTGTTGATTGCCAGTCACAGTAGGCATTATAGCAGAGGAAACAGTTCAGTATTCGCACAAACACACTACGATGGTCATTTTATTAAAACTCCGTATGGAGTGGTGCATGATCTTGTGCCGACATTAATAGTAGCTTTTTCGGTTAACATCCCAAAGTCTGTTGATTACTTTGTCTCAACGCAGTAGACTTTCCTGAAGTACCAACAGTTACGACTGTTTAAACTTTATTTAAAGACTCGAAATTCGGAAGGTATGCATTCTTGACCAATTCCTAACAAACCTCTTCGTTTATCAGTTACGACAAGCCCAGTGTAAAAGGCCAAACAACGCGATCGAACGAAAGCCGTCGAAGAACCGGCGATGTGTTCCAGCCTCTTCTTTCTTAATTACGTTTTCACTGTTTTCTGTGAGACGTTATAGTTCAAGTTCATTTGCGTATGTTGCAGTTACGTCAGTGATTCATCTGCATACACCACTAACATTGACCAGATCGCTGCAGACATGGTGGCCTTGATGAAGGGATTTTACGCGAAGCATCCGGAACTTACAGTGAGCATCAGCGGAGTAGTTTCTCCACGAGTTTCATATACTGACGTTTTCTCCACGCAGTCAGCGTTCTCACTCCCGTTTGTGTAAAATCGTTCGACGTGCAGTATTCCCTGAGAATTAACCATTTGCCAAAATGACGTTTCGTGAACTAATGTGTTTGTTCAGGCCTGTATTTGCTTTATTCTTGTAGTTTTCTAAACGACATTGATTGGCGCAATTTTTTTCCAGCTGTAGATTTCCAGGAAGAAATTGTTTTTGAAGTTTGGTTTTAAATCGTAATTATTAAGAATTGGCACCTGCACTCTGTAGACAGTTCGCTGGGAATGATTTGTCTTTAGCTGTTTGCAAACTGTTAAAAGCCACGTTGCTGTGTCTGTGCTTTTCTTCGAATTCGTATTCGTGTCAAGACGAGAATTGAGCTCTTGGTGCTCTTTTTTGATTCTGTGCAATTCCTTACGAAAATCCTTAAATTCGCCCTTGTTTTGCAGAGCAATCCACTCATAATTATGTGCGAATCTTACGGCGGAAAAATGGCGGCCGCGACCGGGCTTGCCATCAGCAAGGTAAGAAGTTGTTGCAAATTTAAGAAAGTTTCATTTTCAACAAAGTGAGTTCAATAATATGAAAATTCAAATCTAGACTCGAAATTTTGAAAAAAATATTCAATACAACAGTATTATTGCAAGAGTGATTTTCTTATTTTTGAAAAAGCGTATTGCATAACCTTCCTCACTAGAAGAAGAAACAACACTACAGTTGGCAAAGAAGGTGTTATTCAGTGTGCTCGGAATTGTCGACATCGCTCTTCGCCCAAACAGCTTTATCACAACCTATGTCCACCTTAGTTTCAGCTTATTAGGGCAGTCATACGCTTACGAAAATTTTTAATTTTTCTTTGTGGACCTGGGACGCTGTACAAAGCTTTGCCGCTTAAATCTTATCGAAATGATTCAAGCCTGTGCAGTGTCAGTGTATAACTGGGTATCTATTTACTGGTCTCAACTGCTTTATCGCCTGTGACAGTGCTAATAGGGTTGCATGATCAGCCACCGCCATATTTGACATCGTCCGTGGTCATCGCATCCGGAACAAATGTGCCAGAAACGTGACGACACGGCACCAGCGGTGAAAATCTTATACATCCAAGTGCTTTTCAGGAAATTGAAGCTGGAACTATGGATGTCAACCTGCAAGCCGTCGGACTCGGCGATGCGTGGATATCTCCAATGGATTCCGTCAATACATGGGGAGAATACTTGTACCAGACGGTATGTTAGCGCAAGCGACACGATCTTCCAGCACATAGACTTGTTTCAAAACTTCTTTGCCATTGTCTGCTGAACGCTTTCGGACATTGCTTCGGGCAGCAATCTTTCTTGACCAACACGTTTCTTTACTGCCGCAACACTGGTCCGGTTATTTGTAAGTGAAGTCAGGAGGTTGTGATGCTGGGTGGGCTTTACGTTTTTTTTGTCCACAAGCCCGGCTTTCCCGCTAAACGTTAGTATATATTCTTATCTTTTTTCGAATTCTGCAACTTCATGAGTCTGGCGGTAGAGTGGTGCAATTACCTTGGTTTCCAACCTGATCGCTGCTTACACTTCAGAGGTTTCGGTTCAAATGGACTTGTTACCTGGAGGCGTGACCAATTGCGCACTGGCCAATGAAATCACTGAGCCAAATGCGCCAAGCTGCGAAACTATTTCTAAGATTGGAGCTTGCTACTTGCGTCGAAGAGCTAGTTGAAAATCAGAATGGAGTCAAAAAACTGCTAAAAAGATTTTCTTTTCATGCATTGTTTACAAACTTTTGAGGTTTTTGTCAGGACTGACAACGGAATCAAGTTTTGTTCAAAATTGTATCCGTTCTTAGTCAATATCACTGGTTTTAACTTAACTGTGAAATGTTAGGGAAATTGAGCAGTTTAACTTGTCCACCTTGCTAATTTAAATCTGCTTCATGGCTGGCCCAAACGTCAACATAAAATAAAAACGTTATAGAAAAATTGTGCTTGTCACCATCAAAAACTTTTAAATGTTTTCTCAGTTTGCGGCTGTTTTTTTTTATATATTATAAAAATCTTGCTTCCCGAACTGTTTACTTTTGGGGATAATTTTTTAAAAAATGACAAGCATTATTGATTTTTTTCAACGACACAATATCCTATTGATTTGTGACAGAAGTTCATCGCAAGCTGTCTGGCATATTTTCAACCGTAGATCTCAAAATTTTGCGCCAGTAGAACCGCACTGTAATCGGCACTCATCGATAAAATCAGAATTAATCGCTAAGGTTGCTGAATCATCATTAATTATTGCTTATGTATTGCTGAGTCATCATCGCTTAATCATTCTACTGTGTGTAAAAATGCCAGAACAAACATATTAGGACAAGTTGCAGTTCGTGAGTGCTGCACTTATCTGTGAAAACAACTTGCTTGTTGTGGCTTACAGTAACGTCGCGCATGACGTTCTGTGGCACGCTTCAAAGTTTAACCCTGATGTTTTTCTATTTCCCGGGATGATTTTCGATTTGCGTTCTGTTAAGTAAACGCTGTTTAACCCAGAAGTTTGTTTTCTGATAAGACTGCTAACTGTGCAGCAAGGCAGCTTGTCACATGTAAGGTCACACGATGCAACTCAAGTGAAGTATTGCATTCGGCCAAAGTTCGACTTCAGCGTTGCGCCAAACTTCCTTGTTGCATTCACTCGGTCATGTGCTGCTCAACATCTGCTTTTACGCATTGGTCGCCACAAAGCCTTATAGAATTCCATCTGCAGGCGAGAATGTATTCGAAGCAGGGTTGGGAGAAGCAACACGACTGCCAATGTGCAATGCTTTGAAAACCCTAGCCTTAGCTATACTGCGAAATGCCAGCATTTACGTGCAACGCTTGATTCGCTGAAGTTTTGTAATGCGTGATATTTTTTCGTCAGTTTGAATTGCATTGCTACCCTATTTAACCGTAGTTCGCAGCTTGTGCAAGGAACTAACGCTAGGACGCATTATAGCACTTTTCTGATCACGTAATAGCAATGCTGTAGTGTTTTTTTCTATTGTTCTAAAAAGTGGACACGGTGTGTATTTGCGAACTGCTGGCTGATCAAACGCAATTCGCAAAATCGTGTTCTTGGAGCATTTCGATGATGGCCAATCATGCCGTGAAGCTGTTGTCGATGTTCTTTGTCTGGTTATTTTTTTTGCACTCTGCTTTTTTTGTTTTGTAAACACAGTTTGCCTGAAGACCACAATGCACTGTGCATATCTGCGATCTGCAAAAGTGTTTTTGTTTTCACGATTAGGGTCTTCTGGACCAAAAAGGCCTTAACGCTGTCAACGCCGGTGCGCAAGCAACGCAGAACGCAGTGAATGCTGGAGAATGGACCAGAGCAACAAACCTGTGGAGTCTCACGGAGCAACTTGTAAGTGCATTGCCAAGTTGACTGGTTGTTGTCGATCAGCCATTCTTATTTATTTCATTCGTTGCAATTTTTGCTTGACCTAAAAACGATTTGAACCCTTATCTAGCTGTAGCAATGAAAAAGAAGTCAAATGCAGATTTGTAGTTAATTAGTAAATAATTAGATTTTTACTGATACTCTGTCGCATTGCTCACCTAGTTTTATTTTCATCGCCAATGTGGTGTTTTATTTTGTTACTGGTTCAAAATGTAAGCGGAGCCTTTCTGGCAACCACTTTCAACCCGCGCTATTTGATGTGTGATTCTAGTCTTTTTTTCATACTTGCTTGACGCAGTGTAGCCTGGTTTTACCTGATGAAATATTCAGAACTTCCTTAGTCAAAAATCAATCACAACTCTACACCCCACAGTGCGTTCCTTAGAGGAAAATATCACCTTTCATAAGTGCTTTACTTTTAAACTGCAGTTGAGTCAAATCACCAGCATTGTCGTCTCAACCATTTCGCCAAGGTGGTGCATTTCCGCCTCCATTAAATATTCTTACACATATCTGATGTTGATGCGGAGTTCGTGCGAGTAAAGCTTTGCCTTGAGTCTTGTCAGTATTCCACTTAAAATGTGTCACGAGCCAACATGCATCCTTAAAATTGTGAATCGATAAGCGTCTGCCCAAATAAAGCGTACTGCCCCTTACAAACAAAAGTTTATCGAAAAATAAGACAAACATTCATCTAGAAAAAATTCGGTCAGTTGAAAAACGTTCTAAAATTATTTCAAATGCAAAAGGCTCACTCTTAAATGCGAAATATTTAGCGTTACTGTTTATTTAGAAAATGTAATCCGTACAAAGAAATAGAAAATGTAATCCGTACAAGTCCGGCCACACTGCATCAATATAACTAACGGTTAAATCAAAGTAGCCCTGCACCCAGGGCACCGAAAAACCTTGAGATTATCGAGTCTCACCACTTGCTGAATGCTGCGATACAAGCTGGTTTGTGCTCGGTGATCTTAGGTAATGAGCGCTGCATTTTCTGCCTGCAGATCATGACACACACAGACAACGTCGATTTCTACAACATCCTCGCCCCACATCATCCCAACCTGATTTCCAGCCGAGTCATGCAGAAGCTCAACGGTCAAATGAACAACGCTATGAGTATGTCGCGGTATTTTATCAACTCGATATCCACGTTGCCGTCATGATTTCCATTCTCGTGCTCATCCGCGAATGTTTTCACCCTTTGCATTCAAACTCGGTGTATTTCAAATCTGTTTGTCTGCTGTGGACCGATCAGGATGTAGGTTGAAAGCGTCCTGCTTGCTTGTTGCTGCACATATTTAAGTTATACTTTTGAAAATGAGTAGTTTTGAACTTCAACGTGTTGACGGATCGACATAAATTCAGACGTGACAAGCTTTTAGATCAGGATTCGTGTTAGTGTTTGAGAATTGCTATAGTGTTTTTCGATGGCAGTAGGACTACATTTTAGAGTATAATTGTTTTTCATTGCTGTCCAGTTGTTTTTATGGCAGTACGTTTTAGAGTTTAATTGCTTTTTATTGCTATTTAACTGTTCTTTTATGACAGTACATTTTAGGGTTTAATTGTTTTTTATCCACTTACGTACAAGTTTCTATCGAGGCGTATAGATTTTGTTCAACAAACGACAAAAAATATCACCTGTAGTGAGGTAGTTTTTACGAACAGCATCAAGTACATCATCGTTTGGAAGCAATATTTTTTTCTGTGTATCTCAGTGGAATCAAGTGCAAATAGTGCATGTGTTAACCACCTGAATGCATGTCACGTAAAACCACAATTACCGCAGCGCTTCTGTTCTCATTTAGCTTTGCAATTTGCTGAGTAATTAGTTGCTGCATCAAGTGGCTGAGGTCAAAGTTCGCGATTTTCCAGTGCTTACGAAGTTCTTTTTCAAGGACATGGGCAAAGTTTAGATGTTCGTCCACCTACAACGTCCAGCAATTGCAAAAATGCTGACGGCCTATTTTTCCGTCGACAGTTCAAGGCTACCTGCTCAACGTGGAAAACTACCAAGGTGACCCGTTGGACACTTTGATGAACGGTGACGTGAAGGCTTACCTGGGAATCCCCGACTCCGTTACCTGGGGCGGCCAGTCGAACGCTGTGTTCAATGCCCAGGCTGGAGATTTCATGAAGCCAGTCATCGACACTGGTGCGCTGCTGCTGCGTTGCTAGAGTAGATTTGAATAAAACTTCGCTCAGTCTATTACTTGCGCACCGAGTGCCAGCGATAAACCTTTAAAACCGAGCCTTGCGTTGCGTTGCAGTTGATGAACTCATCAAAACTGGCGTGAAGGTTGTTGTCTACAATGGACACTTGGATCTAATCGTCGACACCCCTGGTGAGTTGATAACAATGAATAGTTCTTCCGGTGATCAGTACCTTAGTACAACGCTTGACTGACCGCTCGTTGTTTGACGATAGTTGTTGACGAAGCTGGGATTTTAAAATACATCTTGCAAGACTTGCAATTTGACATGTTATTTTTGTTTGCATTTTCTTCAACTGAGTGAGTTTCCTAACATTGGAAAATTTTGAATGTTATCCTACGAATGTTTTGTAAAATATGCCACCACTAAGGGCCGTCTTGTGTGCTGTGGTTAACGCAGTTGTTCGGTTGCTGATCTGAAAACTTCTATTTCGAAAAAATCCAAGGGCACTTTCCATTCATTGGAAGTCAGGTTTCAGTTAAGATGCACGTGTTTAAACGTAATAAAATCACCCAACACTTCGGCGATTGTCTTGTATTCCACTGCTATGGTTCTTGGGGCACTTATGCTGTAATCGCCTCCTGTATGAGATATTGACCAAATTGCAACAACAAACGTGGCCGTGCATGGCGCCGAGTATAGGCTCACCCTTCTTTTAATCAGAGCCGTTGATTCACGTCTGTTTCATGTTTTAGGCCAAGAACTCTGGGTGAAGGCGATGAACTGGGACCAGCTGAGCACTTTCACGAACATGGATTGGACACCAGAGTATGCTTACAAAGGTGTGACGAGTGATGGAGTTTGCTTTTCTGTTAGCGATCGGTGTGTTCCTTTTTTGAAGTGTCGTTGGTCAAGTTCGGAGAACTTCCGGCTTACAGAAGAAAATTTTCTCATTAAAAAATTTCCAAGCAAATTCACCCTTGCGAGCAGGGTTGCGGAGTCGGAGGTAAATTATCCGGCTCCAACCTTTCCAAAACTTCCGACTCCCGACTCCGGCCTTTCCAAGATTTCCGACTCCCACTCCTTAACACAAATGGAATGAAATTTTGTCTGTTAAAATCAATGGAAATCGTGGTGCACAGCAACAAATCTCTGTTTAAACAAAAGTTTGAAAAGAAGTTGTACATTTTCAATAGGAATTCCCAATTTAAAAGTGTGATGTAAGAAATGATCCAATTGGACATCCGGAGCCGGAGTCAGACAAAAAAATCCGACTCTGATTCCAGTGTTGTTAGGAATCCGACTCCGACTTCACCCAAAAACCCCCGACTCCGTAACCGTGCTTGCGAGGATCGGGCCCCAACAAGAAACCTGTTTTGTGATGCCTCGTTTTTCCAACTGCTATGCGGCAAGGTCTGTCGAGTCGCACAATTGTGAAAAAAAGTGTGTTGTGTACTTGACACCTGCGATGGTTTCGCGGAAAAAGCTGATCCCAACGGATTTATGGTGAGACGAATCTAATCTGTCTTCATTGCTTACGCGTAGGTCAACAAATAAGGATTGCAATGCACCTCTCGCAGCGCGATAACAATACAACATGTTCTGGTGCGTGTGAGGCAAATGAATGACGTTAAGGTTACTGATTTATTTCTATTTAACAAATGCAAATGTAAGTCTCGCATTGGCAACAAAATGCCTTATTTTGAGCGAAACGCAAAACCATCTTTTCGCTTTCGTCTTGTTTAGTTGCGGAAAACAATATTTTTCTTGCCATCTTTCGAAAATATCTTTTAGAACTTCGTCCAACTTCTAACTCCTGAAGTTTACATAGATTCAACAACGTAGCAATGATGGCCGAACACATTTCAAAACCTCATCCACCTGATTACAGATCATACTTTTTTGTCAACGTTCAGGATACATATGCTCGAGAAAGGGGGAAGCACTGGTTCTCACCTTTCCCGGAGTAATGACCGTTTCAACATCCTTTTGAAACTTTTGTCCAGAAATCTTTTAGGGGATTATTGGATTCAACGCATTTTGAGAGAAGCACTGGGTTTCAGCTTCCTCCAGAAGTTTTGTTTGCGTCAAGTGTCTTCTCCAATCGCACCCGAAAATTCAACTTTTCGAGCGTTTGCAGAAGATTTGCGCCTCACCACCAAACCACCTGTTTTTCTTTGATGTCAACTGGTTTGGATACGCTGCTATTGTAGAAAATGATGAGTCTATGCGAGTGGCATGTGATTAATGCTGCAAATGCCTTATGTCTATAAGATATTGTTGAGCGCAGACTACAAGTCGCTTCCCATGCCCCGTGTTAAAATATCCTGAACGTTGAACATACGTAACAAATGCAGCCGACAAGCAATTCAATAGCTTCGGACATTTGGGCTAAATTAAAACTCGAGACCCTTTCGCATATTTTATACCCCACTGGGTTCAGACCAGAACGTCTTCAGTCGTTCAGTGCTCCTCACTCGACACAAAACCCACCGCATGTCACTGTTGTAACGGACATAAGATTTAATCGACTCAAATCATGAACAGCGCGTAAAAAGCTTAACAGCTGTGCGAAAACGCATGAAATTGCAATAGACGATGATCTGTGTATAACTTAAGTCACGGTGATACTTAGTTGTTCTTGCACTTAACGATCTTAGCTTACGGGACTCGATTGGGAGCAACGCTTGTCATGTCGTTGGGTAAATACTTACTTCCACATTCATAAAAACAGCTTGAAAGTCTGATTGGTAAACAACTTCATAAAGTGTGTTTTTGCGTTTCAAGGTAATTTTGCATTCGGTTTATTTATTGCCATGCCTGACAATTCAAAGTAGACAGTCGGTTCCAAGTAAGGCAAAAACGTGAGTATGATCAGTGGCGAAAAACGCTGTGTTATTTAAAAAAATTACGGCATTTGCTAATCTACAACTTCCAATAAAGTGTTTTTACGTGCGATTTGTATCCGGTTGCATACACGCCAACTTCTACGTTTTATGTATTTTAATTCATGCTTACCGTGAATACATTTGACTTAGGTGGAGATGATTTGGCCGAATATGAGTAGCTGTAGAATAAACTGTAGACTTGACTTGCGGCCAAACAGAAAGCGCGAGAACGAGTCGTAAGAAAAGAGAAAATCTGGTACGCAGTGAAGGCGATACCCAGCAGAAAACTGTGCTCTATTAAATGACGTTTGTTTCCTCATATATGAAATATTGGCTTAAGGCTAAGTTGCTCACGATTGGTTAATTGTTTTTCAAAGGCCACGACACCGGAGGATTCTCGAAGAAGTTGGACAATTTCCAGTTCTGGTGGATCCTGAAGGCAGGCCACATGGTGCCAGCTGACCAGGGAGAGTTCACGCTTTACATGCTGCACGACATCATCACCACATAATGCGTGAAGGTGGAGCATCACCAGCTGGGAAGGTCGATCCTTCGTTGCTGATCAACGCGAAGACGAAGCACCGCTGCACTTAATCGATCTATGCAATTTAACTGTGGGAATAAACTTTTGATTCGATTAGTGGTTGTTCTTGGATTGCAGGCGCAACACCGTTGTGCTGTTGTACAGCTGCCGCCGTTTCGGTCTTAAGTACGAAGTTATATGATGCGTATCATTTGGCGCCGAACTATTTTGGCACCTTCCATTTTGACAGAGTTGTTTTGGTGCTAGTTTAGAGACTGACTGACAAGTTGTGTTTAATGAAAGTGGATAAACCTTAATGAACATTGCAGTTGTAAGACCTCGCAGAAATTCAAGTGGTGCCCGTGAGCCAGAATGTTTTGTGGTGTTTAGAATACCCTCATCAGCATTTAATGTATTTAAGAAGTTTTTGATTCGGAGCAACAACAGGGGAGATATCTCGAACGTCCCATTTGTATTCCACGCTTCCGTCTCTCGTAAAGAACAAACCAGCTTTGCCACTCGAAAATGAATATTTTCTCGTCTTGTCCACTATTACCACTTATGAACAGGGGCGTAGCGAGGTTAGGTGGCGCCCGGGACAAGAAGCAAGTGTGGCGCCCCCATGTGTGAACCTGAGCTCTTTCGGAAGCAAATGTACTATGTTAAAGAAAGTACTTGTGACATTGTTGGGACTTTTCGGCGCCCGGGGAGTTGTCCCCCCCTCGTTGCGCCCCTACTTAAAAAGTTTTCATTTTGACCATTGTTCGTCACATAGCATTTGTAATCTTCAGGAATTGCCATTTCCCTTTTATTTACAGAGTTAAGGGGAGCACACCTTATTAGATTGCGTTTTCTTCATGGTGGTGAGCGTGTAGATACCCATCGTGGGGTAAACGTTTGTTTATCCTTCGTGCTGAGCATCTCTTAAGCCATTTCTGGTATTAGCACCAAGAGAAAATAAACAGAAGATTCTTTATTGTTAAGAAAAGCACGGAAGTCTTAAAGTAAAGAAATACGCTCACCACCATTTCAACACAAAACACAACATAAGATTCGACAACGGGCTTACGAGCTGCCTTCTTGAAAAACAGCCGGCATCAAAACAGCTCAGCGCCAAATAGTCCCATTCCGTTCAGTAAAAGGTAGTCTTGATCTTCGCACGTCATAGTTTAGAATTTTTCGATGTAGGCAAAGCATGCGATTTATCAGAAGAACAGTGAAATATGGATTGTAAGTACGCTTGCCTTGGTCTTCACAACAACAAAAAGCAGTCCACTCATTGATTTGATTTGACGAGAAGTGCAAAGGTTGTTGCGTTAGCACGAGGTCAACAGCCTTAAACATTAGAGAGCGTACCCTAGACCTGAATTGCAAAGGTCAACTGCAGATGTAGCCCCCAAAAGGAGCTCCACCGCCACTAATGTTTTAGCGAGCATGATCCCAAAGCCAGTTGAACATATAAGACGACAGACAAAATTATTGCTTGTTAATCACGCTTATTGTGTCCAATAATATGTGCGTAGCAGTTGATGAACTGAAGAGTCTCAAGCTCCCCCCAGTGTCGAACGTTTTGAGCAAATATTTTTAACACAATTTTTGACTACATGCCAGAATTCCTGTTAGCAAAGGTTTTGAATGTTGGAGACAAAGCCTTTGTTCTGCGGTACTCATTAATAAAAAAAGAATATATTTTGAACTATTTTTCCAGCTCAACTTTTTGTTAACCCACCAAGGCCCAAAACGACTGCGCTAACCCAACCACAATATATAGAAAATGTTCATTTATTTTGACGTAGTACAGCCTACTTGAAGCAAGATTCGTTCCGTTTTGACAGATTTACAGTTAGGTCACACAGTAGCTGGCCCATCCTTTTTATCTACTTGCGTTTGGATAAGCGTAGAAAATAAAATGTTTAGCTTTTTCGATAAAATATACGTTAGTGGCTAATCTAAACCCCCGACGTCGTCGGAAAACTGCTTGTAGGCTATTTAAAGAAATTAATACGTAATCTTAACAAAATTGTACACATAGCTCACTTAATTAACTGATATCTGCATGTTGCTTCTTGACTAGCGCAGAACCGTCGCCAGAAAGTCGTCAATAAGGGTGCTTTACGTTTGTGTGGGGGAGGCTTTGCGTTCGTGCAAATTTGACAAAAATTCCACTAACTTATAATGTTTCATATTTGAATTTGGGGGGCTTGGAGCTTTGTTTGAGGGGCTAAACCCACCAATCCTCCTGCTTCACCCAATTATCTCCAAAGTAACTGATGTTATCCCTGAGAGAAATTCAGGACTAAATCCCAATTACGAGACTAAATCCTAATTACGTATGGGGAAAGAGACTAAATCCTAATTACATATGGGGAAAGAATTTATCGGCCATTAAAACTCATTCTGAACTTGCCCCCCTGTAGGATGTGCGCCCCACGTTGGGATCACTACTGTGAAACACTTTACTGATGGAGTAATTAAAATGGAATGTTAAACAAAAAATTTGTTTTGTTAGCATCTTGGAAAGTCTTGCTGGCATCCACACGCTCGTTAGAAAAATACATTAGAAGAGAACATAAGCTTGAACAAAAGCCATGGACAACAATACAAAACTGCTAGCAGATTCGTGTGCGAAAAGTATAGAAAAAAAGTTTGATTGTACCCGCTCTTTGCTCCCTTTGGATCGTCCCGAGTGGTCTGCGGCGCTCACTCTGCGTCGTGAGCCAAGCGGCTATTTTCACAGTGCATGCTACACTGGTGGCAGGGCAATGAGATCACCGCGTGTGAAGCTTTCTCTTTAACAGCTTCGCCCTGGGTATGTTTGCAGCCCAAATAATCATTGATGCTTAACAACCGATCCCACTCCTCCACAAGGCCTACGAGAGAAGAGTACAAGGGGTGCATCGTACCCGGGCCCGGCAGGTAAAAGAGCCCAAGTTGAAAGTACGCGCTCCAAATTTTTCTGCAATCAAGCCTAAAATTATTAATGTGAGCGAGTTGCAAGTATAACAATTAATCCATTTGTAAAACTTAGCATGGAAGCTAGTTTACCTATATTCTGATAACTATACAAACAACTCTGTAAAAGTTTCGACAAAGGCAATAAGAGGCCCAGTGCTGATCTGTGTAACCTCTGGTAAAATTTTGTTAGAGGCCCTGCTCCTCCATATATTTTATGAACCGTTCTATTTGGAGCTTGTCACTGCACTATGCAGCTGTGTGAAACATCATAGCAACCGTATTGGCGCCTCTATGTCTATGCCAGCTATGTTCAACTGAAATTGCTTACTGAGCCAAAATTTATGTCACAATCTTAACCAGGGCCGCACAATGAATAACATAGGCCACACACGCAGATATTTACTTTGATCATAGTAAACTAAATTTAGTTTAAGTTAATGTACTGAAAGCGTTCGAATCGTAACAACGATGATAATGACTTTTTGACACCTTTATCTATACCGTAAGTGTGATTTCACAGGCAAGTGTAGTGCCAATGGAACCAGCGTAGAAATCAGAAAACCAGTAAAACGTTTTGCACCAATGTGTCAGTGGACATGATGGAAATCTCCCAGCACGCAGTACAGACGTGATGAAGTGGCACTCAGGCCCGTAACCAGTTTGGCACACCAGGAGGGGCGAAAAGTTTTCTGAGAGGGGCCTAAATTTTTTGAACTGTGTCCGATAGTTTCAAACTATGTCCAACACATTTTTCCAGGAGGGTCGAAAATTTTTCTAGGGAGGCTTCGCCTCCCCTGCGTTCCCCCTGGTTACGGGCCTGGTGGCACTAAGGATTACCTGCATCAATAATGTCAACCTTTAAGATTATCAAAATAAGGACAGATTGTCAATATGTAGGCTGCTTACACTACAGCAAAAACGTGAACTGGGCCGCACAAAACTTTCGACTGGGCCGAATGCGGCCCCCAGGCCTCGGGTTGGGCGTAGCTGGTCTATGCTCTTTGCTATAGCGCCACACCCACATATGCTTGCGTTCTTTCAAAGTAACCGTGTTAGTGCCATCTATGCGTATGTTTATTTTCTACCGCCACACACCTAACCACGTGTTCTTTCTTGTGTTCCTTGGTAGCACTATGTGTGCATAACTTCTGACGCTGTTGTATGTGGGTGTGAAGAGGATAAACAATAAATATAAGAACTTGAGCTTTCTCACTCTTAATCGTGAATCATGACATGGGGTGTCCATTCGCTGGAAAAGTTAGCAGAACATAGTGCATTTACAAACGGCATAAAGATCGCGATGAAAGCTAACTGACCACATCATAAGGTGTTTCAAAGAATCAGTATAAATTTGATGTGTGTGAAGGAAAATACAGCAATTAATTTGTGCCAGCAATGCTTCTTAAAATCGAAGCACATCGAAGTCCCTTTCGGTGACAGCGTTTGTTGAATGCAGCACCAGAAGAATTTTTTTGCAAATTCAATTATCTTCATAGTAGAACTGTTTTTATATTCACAAGCACGAACGCGAAGAAAGGCTTTTTAAGGAAAGGCGAAACTTTTTCATCTAACAAAAAGCTCTCGGATCCCTTGATTTCTGACTCTGGGTTTAGAGTCCTACGCAGGGAGGAAACCCGCAGAGCTATGTGTTCGGGCGCGGCGCAGGATAAGAAATTCTTTGTGCGGGTAACTGAACGGTGACCCAGTGCACGTGAATGCTGCAGAGACCTTGCGATGGGGTGTAGCAATATTCTCTAGGGGTGGCGAGACCACATATTGGAGTTTCCAGCTCTCAGTGATCTTGCAAAAAATACTTCTGCGTGATGGCAACTAGTGCTGCTGGTGAACGAATGTTTGGTATGGATGATTATGTCGTGAATAGCAAAAGAGTAAATTTAAAGAGCGCGTCAGTGAACGACATAACAGTGCTTTCAAAGATTTAAGAACGAAGCGCTCAAAGTAGACCAAAACGTTTCACATTTTTACTTTACAGTTTTTTTAAGAGCTCCTGTTGGCTTTGAAATGAACCACTGAATAAATTACCATCAGGGATGAAACACGTTGCATGAATTTTTGTGGTTTTCAGACACACAGTGACTGGTGCAGATATGGAGCGAAAACAGCGCGGGTGGGGCTGGCAACATTTTTCAAATTCTTGCGGGTGCGGGCAAATATTTCAGCCGCGTAGGACTTTAGCCGGTTTCTTTCGTGTCAAATGCATCTCTGTCGTGTAAACATGACCTAAGCTTACTCTTAAAGCGTACAGCAACCTCCCCATTTTTAAACCTGAATATTATCCACCGCCGTCAGCGTCTCACGGTTTTTAAAAAACCTCCCGAAGTTTTTTGGCCTGAACAACACAACCGTTGGCCTGAATTGTCACAAACACTGTTCCGATTCACTTCACCAGTTTTGATGCGCTGAGAAAACGATTGCCTTTCCCTGATGCTTATTTCGTTCACCAGTACTGGTTATGCTTTGGAATGTTTCACGACCGTCTTTCAGTGAGTTTGAAAATCAGTCGACCACGTGCACACTGCACGTTGACTATTCGCCGAAATCTGACCCATAAATTTAGCTACTTCAGAAAATTATTGCTGTATTTTTCATTGGTGAGCAACAAGGAAGCATTTCTCGTACGTGGAACGAGCTGCAAATGACTTCTGACTGCTAGCAACAGCAATCGATTTGAAATTTCTCCCTAATTTGTCTTAGGTTTCTCTTAGACGTTTTTGCCCGTATCGTGACGTTTTGTCCCTTTTACGTGTTCCAGATGATTTAAAAAAAAGCAAACGAATCGCAACAAAAAAACAGAAAAACCTCGATTGAACATTTCCAGAACAGAACAGACAAACCTTAACGGCATGTTCAGTGTTTTTTCGTGGATCGAAAAACTCAATTAATTTTCGATTCGCCTGAATTTTTGCGCCACTATGAATAAAACGAATACGAAAGTTTTGCAGGGCGATGATTCTAAGCAAATCGCACAGACATACGAGGTAATTTTGCCTGAATTTTTTTCAGTCTTGCTCGAATCTGCCCAACCCGCCTCGTGCGCCTATGGCTCTTACGTAGAAACGTGGCAAAATACCAGCAATACACAGCTTAGGGGTGGAATGAATAATTGGTTTTACGCGGCCATGACGATTTTTGCTCAACAGTTCATTATTTTTATTCCAAAATTAGTGGGGATCACGGCGCCTTTCGCCCCTGCCTGGCTACGTTCCTGGCAACAGTGACAGGTGGCTATGTGGTTTGATCCTTTTTGTGGTAATTGCAAACCCGCTGTGCAATTGACAGCAAAATCCATAGCTTATAAGTTGTTCATTCCGCTTGCATCACACAAATTTGAGCAGAAAATTATCTTCTGGTGAATTGATGTTTTTTTCTTCACATCAGCAATCCAATGTCGAAATATATGAAGCGGTATTGAACACTTGACTAAAATTCTACCTTTATTGCGTCAAATGTTTCTTTATTCTTTTAGGCCCAGTGTGAATCTATCATGCGATTATGAAATTATTTTTCACGATAGGCAGCAGAGCTACCTAAAATGGGAGTTATGTCATAGCAAATGGCTTTCATTCATTTTTTTTTAATTGTCGCCTCAGAAATAAATGTGCTTTCCATGTACATGCAACTGCGCAAGCATCATCTAGAAACGTGATCGTTACTTAGCTATTTAGTAGACTGTTATCGTGGGATTTGAGTTGTCACTTTTAAGTGAAGAAGAACCATTCTACTTCTAACCAGTTCATTATTTTCGGATCCATCGATAGCGAAAACTCTGTTAAACACTAGCGGATGGCATGCTATTTTAGGAAATATCTTTTAATACATTTTGTAGATTTAGGAGATGGTTTGAGCCA
>Ga0210059_1000817_pt1 | contig 43260 bp, 32 predicted proteins | sample Ectturendosymbi2_FD_188042 | JGI IMG/M metagenome (GOLD analysis project Ga0210059, IMG submission 188042) | Ecteinascidia turbinata endosymbiont from Florida, USA - Sample 2 (SPAdes) (version 2) | ecosystem: Host-associated > Tunicates > Ascidians > Unclassified | place: Key West, Florida... | reverse complement strand
TTCTGAGACTTTCTTCGTGCCCCTTAAGCATCGCCCAGAAGCGCGTCTGCGACACCCGACTGGCGCTCAACTGTCGGCGCCACGCACTTGCTCATAGGCTGCCGAGCCACCCTCTACTTTGCCACCTCACCCAATTGGAGGACGTGCTCTGTTTGACCCACCGATGTCGAGCTGCCATTAGCACAGGCGCGCAATCACTGGGGCCGCATTTGCCCCCCCCGAAAATTTCAAATCATTGCATAGCAATTTTGACATTTGCAGAAACTTTCAAAGAATAAAAATTAAATTTTTTATTCTAATCATGAAAATTTTATTTTTTAATTCTGAAAATTTTTGGAAATGCACTGTGTGTCTACGCTTTGATTTTGTTTCTTGCTTATCTTCTGTGGAATAGAGTTTGCATAGACTCTCGAAACGTCAGCAATAAATACTATATTGTTTTCACACCAGTTGAGCAAGGTTTGTAGCGAGGAGACAATGCCGGGTGATAGAAATAGCGTACTATGTTCACATTGTGTTAGCTTTACGTTTGCATGGGGTTACTCTGGGCAACTATTTAGGAATTTTTGCATTTTATGTTCACTGCTTAACTGTTGCTGGGATTTCACAGCCAGGTTCTAACGTTGCAAGGGAAATTCGAATTTCACAAAAGCCTCAAATTTATTATGTGTTATTTAGGTAGTCCTGGCAAAAGTAGCGAGGCCCGTCTACATCTGGTGGCGAGCCTGGCCCAACCGTTCGTAATGAAGTTCAAGTTGCATTCCTGCCAGCATTCCTTTCAAGAGTGTTTCAGTTGGCAGACGAAATCTCGTATCTACGATTGAAGCAATAACATCAGTGATTGAATATATCCTAATATTCATACCAGTCTGTTGTATTTGACAAGTTCACCACTCGCAAGAGTCGCAATATAGTCTGCAGAAATTATCTCACAACAAATATATTCAACTGAAGTTTCAAAAATTTAGATAATTGATTTGATGAATTCGTTGGAACAAAACGCCATACGCAAGGGGGTTGGGACTAAATCCTCATGAGGTTGATAAGTTGCAAAAACGTTATTAACTGCGGAAAGGAGATTAGTTGGTTTCACGTACTTTGTGCTTGTTAACTTGTGGCCTTAATGCAACTGCCAGGGGATGAACTTGCATCCAAATTTCGGGAAACATCGTAAATGGGCAAAAAGTAATAATTGGGTTTTGGTGGGGATCAGGGTTATCGTCTGCATCCAGGAGTCACCTCACCACTTTTGCCGACCTTTCATCCACTATGCATGTTTACGATTGTGTTTCGCGATATTTCGTATCTGAAACAATCGTCATTATTTTGTCTGTTGTGGCTGATCAGCGCATGCGCTGACCGCATTGGCTTCATTACCAATATTTCTGTAGCATGATAGACTTGTTGAGCTGAGTTGATTTTATTTGGCGATAATTAATATTCAGCTAGAAAAAACACAATTCAGTGCAAGGACGCCAGGGCATTGAAGGAACCGGAAGGTTGTCGAGTCGATGCCCCTCAGCAGTTAAATTAGTTTTGTCACTGTCCAGTTTGGTGCATATATGTGGGAAGGAGCTGCTAGATGATCAACACAGTTGGGCAGGGGGTGCTGGGTCGAAACCGGTCTCTCTCGGTGGATGGGTTGTTCAGATCCGCAAGGACCTGGGCGTGGCAGAAAAAGTATAAACCCAGCTAAAATGAAACTCTGCCCGGGTTGTCATAACCCTTTCGCATCTAGCAAGCTCTACAAATTGTTTGCAGTGTTTTTTGCATTTGGATGATGGTTGAATTGGTACTCTTGGAATCCACTCTTTAGAGGTGTTGCCTTCGAATTTCTTTGTTCGCCAGAAGTGATATGTGGGAATACTGGGAAAGACGTGCTGTTCCTGCAAAACAAAATAAAACCAGCAACAACGAGAAAACCAAAACACAAAAATACACAAACAAACAACAAAACAAGAAAACAAAATCAAAAATACACAAACAAAACAATCAAAACCTAGGTAAGCAGATACAACCTAGTTGTGTTAATAATGGGAGTATGTACAATAGGGTTAAAAGTATGGAATAAAGATGGCTATGGGAGGAGGGAATATGTTCAAAGGGAAATGTACAATTTGAAATTGAAGTGGGCTATGGGTAAGATGAAATGGTATACAGTTGACATGTTGCACGAGCTTAGAAACAGTAGTTGTTAACATAGAAGCATTCAGGCATTTGAAAATGCTTCCGCAGGGAAAAAGGAAAACTAAAAGTATGCTGGACGTCTATACATAACAAAAATACGAAACTTTATGCACATTCTCAATTCTTGTGTAGTGTAGCAAGATACAATCTTGAAAACCGGGGTGTGCGTCAGTCAGTCCAGCCGCACACTTTCTATGCTCCACTGCTCGTATTCGACAAGACCTCAGCGCAGCATCATTTTGCCGTTGCAAATTGCTCTGACGTAGTGATGAGTGTGTTTTACTCCCCTGTTTCAACGCGCAGCCTGATAATTTTGCAGTTATGAACTGCTGCGTCGTGGTGTCGAGTGTATTTTCCTCCGATGTCCGAACTTGAACCCCTGATAGAGATATTCAGTGCAATGACACATAAAATAGAGTGGGTGTATAAGAATATGCGCATTGTATCAACAAACTTCGCCAAAACGTTGGTTTGGAAACATGAATATGACATCAAACAGTAACGTCACAAATAGTGCACACCAAATACAAATGAACACCTTATGCCACTGAGTGACCCCCCCCCAATGAAAATTTTCTGCGTACGCCACTGGCCGCACTAAAGCCATGACTGCACTAGTTCAGTACAGAAGCATGTGTTTGTACTGCATTTGGCTACTAATTTTTACTTTGTCCTGATCGTTCGGTCTGCATCTTGATTAAAATTGAAAAGTTCTTATTTTCGGAAATGCCACGAAGAGAACTTTATCTGTGACCGTTTGCGAAAAGTTTGTACCACGTTTGAATAAGCATGGCGACGTCATCAAATGAAAATTCATGAAAATTCTCCCCCCCCGAAATGAAGAGCTGGTTGCACTCGTGCACTTGCATACTCGCACTCGTCAAATTCATCCACCATCCTATTTCCGCGATTACCGCAAATAAGCTAACGTTTCCTGTACTACTGTATATAGCTACGACCTGTCAGTTTTCATTTGCGTGCTACTCTGCCATACCTCCTTCCTGCGTCTCTCTCGCCTTCTTCCCCCAGTTCATCCACCGCGTCCTGCAGCCACCCATGCCATTTTGCCTCAATCCCAACAATCCCTTCGCAGCCCCTCCTACCCATCAACTCTCTCGCACACGACCCATTGCCGGATTAACAACAGTAGCAAATACTACGGTCCCCCGGTTCGTTGTGTTGAATTTGGTTTCTACTACATGCAATATCAGAATTTAGATGCCACAGGCAAACTCTTTGAAAGCGGTCCCAACATTTTACACATGCTATAGAAAATGTTTATTTCACTAAACATTAACTTACAAAGATTAAGGTTATGTCATTCTTCAGTAGCCGTTGTTCACGTGCTTGTTACGTCACTTTGCCCTTGTTATTTCGTTTTGAATAGTTTTCCCTGCTATGGCATTTGCGTATCTTTTATGGGATGGACAGCTGGTTATGCATTCTTCTCCATTACTTATTCTTGACTGGCCAGCTACACTATTTGTGGGTTTTATTTAAAATCAATACTCTGTTGCACTTGGCCGTGCTGATGACAAGCCCGCTGTAGACGAAATATTCACCCTGATGAGATCACAGTGAACGATTCTTGGCTGAGAAAGTGATTCCTGTTGATAGAAAGGGAATGTGGTATTTCTAGGAAGCCAACAATGCAACTACACGAAATCGCCGTGTGACATCGGCGCAGAGCATGTGGATATGAGCCCGTGCAGAACACTCTTGACAAGGACTGTGCAAGAAAGGCCTATTTTTCTCGGCATTGGCGCATGCTTATTTGACACGTATTCGCAAGTATACAATCAATTAATGCAAAGGCGTGTGTTTTCATCTGAGACTTTTCGGGAATGCACCTGATGTTGCAGCATCAATTGCAACCGCCTCCTACCCGTCCGTGAAACTACAAAAACAGCAGCTATCCTTCACGACGAATAAATGAAATTCCACTTCTTTTCTCTATTTCCTTCGCTTCAGTGAGACGCAAATGTGTTGAAAAATTGCGAAAATCAGATTCAATTAAAGATAAGCGCACAAGTGCATTGCAACAAGTTATGAGTCTTCACTCACGATTGACCTGAGGTTTCGCAAACAAATGAATCATTCAAGACAAAAAAGAAGTAAGGTACCATTTAAGAACGACTCAGAACGTCGTTCTTTTTATTAAAAAAAATCTTGAGGAAAAGATAATGATGATGACTCTTCAATGAAGCTTTAGATCGATCAAGTGAGTGAAACCAAGATGACGGAAGAGCTTTGATTCACGTTTTGCTCGTGCGAAGGTACGTCTTCTGATCAGCGTCTTAAAGGGCAAATGATAATTTCGCAATTGCAAAGGACACTTCAGCAACTAAAATGTCTGGCGTCATTAGCTACGAAAACATCTGACGTCAGTATTTGGTAAAATCCAAATTGCGTTAGAAAAATTACAGCGAGAATTGACATGACATCAGTTGAAGTAAGCAAGACATGAAAAGCACTTTAAAAACCTGAAAGGTTGCAAAATTTTGTCTCAAGAATGTTGAGGCAAAAACAGTGAATTTAATTCTAATTGAATTACATAAATAGTTAAGAGAGTGTATTCGTTCTTTACTCGGAAACTAACACTCAACTAATCGTCTGAAATAAATTCGAGTGTAACCAATTTTTGCAGACTTTTGTTAGCAGACATAACACAAAGGCAACAAAATTTATTTATTGGAAATGGCAGTATTCAGGTTCGATGGAACTCTGAAACCAAATATCAAATTCTCTTGAATATATAAAACAGCGATGAGGCAAAATTTTGTTATTGTCTTTCATAACATGATAACGAAAATCAGCTTACTGTACGATACGTTTATGGCACATGCGTTTAGGTATGAGTTACAGTTTACAGTTTAATCCAGATTATCATATAATTTGTCAAGGTCATCCTGGTATCTCGCTTGAACTTGAGGTCGTTTTGATTTGAAGGTAGGAGTCAGTAGATTATTTTCCACGGAGAACATTTCAGCTGAAAGATGAATCGCTTTTGGCTAAAAGAACAAAACAGAACATTAGTTATAATACTCATTTCGAAGCTGGAGTTGGTGTTTCTATAACATGTCGCAATAACAACAGGTCTTTACCAGTTCAAATGTCTTCAACCCTCTTTTCTTGCCAATGGCATGCATGTCTTCGAGAATGACACCTTTCGCGTCGGGGCTGGCACAAATTTCTTCATAGCTCCCGGTTATTCCTTTTGAAGCGCACCAGGAAACCGCAACATCAGGATCAGGAACAACTATTCCGACGATCGATGACTTCAGACTGTTGCCATGAACAAACACCTTTGAAAGAACGAAAAATCTTTATGGGAAGAAATGAGTGAAAACAACAATTTACAAACTTGAGAGATAATTTGTTAAACCACGCTAATTATCGAAACATCGTAATAGGACGTAGCAGTTTATGTCCGAATTAAATGCATAAAACATGGAAGCCTAAACGGTGTACATCAGTTCTTGCTTAAAATACCACTGTTAGGTAGCCCCTGTAGCCCTTGCATGGTGCTGTTGCAACCTCTCCGGCGTTGATTGTGTGATTCACCACGAACAGGATGTGCGTGAAGAATAACGACATTGTATATGCAGCGCGAGCAAGCAATAGTAAGAGTGATTGCGGCGCATGGTCTCTATTGTTGCTTGCTGCCACGGTGCGAAGCTTTGCGCACATGCTGATCGGGTTTCGGATTGCAACAAAATGGTGCTGTGACCAGGATGTGGAGGTCGTAACGAGTTCAGCTTTCACACAAAGAACGTGCGATCGGTGTGGTTCGTTGCAAAAAGGAAGGGGTGTTGTTGCAACCTCTCCGGCGTTGATTGTGTGATTCACCACGAACGGGATGTGCGTGAAGAATAACACCATTGCATGTAGCGCGAGCAAGCAATAGTAAGAGAATTGCGGCGCATGATCTCTTCTGTTGCATGCTGCCACAGTGCGAAGCTTCGCGCGCATGCCGCTCGAGTTTCCGATCGCAACATTGCCATATCTCGGAATTCATCCTACAGATTATCTGGCTTACTTTGAAACAATGTGCACTTCTGTGCATGCGAAACATGCTGCTATGAAAAGCAATCCAGGTCAACCAATTCAAGCCCAAAACTTAAAAGCTGTCGTATTTACTGTAGGCAATGGTAACAGAAAAAAATCTAGCAAGTTTTGCTTGTTTTAGGTTTGATGTGGAACGCATTGTCGTGCAACTCCTTGGAAAGTACATTAGTGAGAATTTTCGAAGTAAGCAAATGATTAAACGATCTGGGTCTCATGATTGCTATTTCCCCAGCAAGGGGAAAACAAATTTTAAAACATTTGTGACTAAAGACGTGGTTTATTCATCTGATGAAATCGTTTTTTTCTGACTTCGAAGAACAGTTTTTCTATAAGCAAAGTTTTTTTCAACAATTTTTTGACTGTTAAGAAAAACTTTACTTAGAACAATTAAAAACTCTTAAGTTTTCCGTAAGTTTTCAACTGGTCTCTACTTTCATCTCTTTTAGATGATTCAAATTTGCACATATCTATATGCAAGTAATCTCTCTCCACAATTGGGGTAAGCAAGGAATCGATCTGCAAATGTTTGTAGGGAACAAACTAATGGATTGATACCAAGAATCCAAGCTGCGACAAAGATAAACTAGAAAATACGTTTAAAGTAAATTAATGATTTCACTAGAACATCGAAACTAACTGACTGGCGCTGGGAACAAGCTGCAACAATTAAAAAGTGGAAAAATCGCAGGAAAAAATAATCACAATGGCATGGCAAAACAAATTACTCCGATTTATTTGGAAAAACGCAAAGTTACCCCAAGCAAGATCAAGCAGTTATTTCACGTAGTTCTGCTTGATCCCAGATTAGATAATCAGTGTGAAATTGTTGTTATCATGTGGAAACTCAACATGTCTCAAGCAAATGTTGCTTTCCCATATGAAACCCAGTGATCGATCAGGTTGGAACGAAAGGAAGCCTGCTTTAACCACAAGTATCCCAGAATGAAATGCAAAAACGGCCAACGATCTTTGCAAAAGTTCGTAATTAACACAGCAATTTGTGCCTTGTGCACAAGCGGCAAATGAGCCATTTTTTCCTAAAGGGAATATTGAGGTTTAAGGGAACTGAGTTTGAGAGAATTTAACACGAAATGACCTGTGTCTGGTGATTGCTATTTTTCTAGCAAGGAAAAACAAATTTTACAGCTGTTGAGAATGACCAAAGACTTTGTTTATTGATTTGATGAACTCGTTTTTGTTCTGACTTCAAAGGACAGTTTTTCTATTTCACTACAGTCGATTCTATCAAATTGCTGTAATCTGGAGATGGTTTGACGGAACGTTGATTTAGCGAAGTGAAAATATTATTAAAACCAGGCTGCTTTGTGCTTCGAAGAAGGTACCTGCCGTAACACAAAATCAGTTCGGCGCTCATCTTTCGAAATTGCTGCAAACGATGTCTGTTACAAACGGGAAAGACAAATACAAATGATTCAAAACACAAGGTTTGAACTGGAAAAATAAAATATACCAATCTTCTCGTAATGCGGAAACCGATTCTCGCAACCTTCTTGACAAACCTGCCCCACTGGTGTTGATTGTACCAAGATTTGTTCAATTCTCTCCGGGGCGATGTATTCTGCCTGAGAAAGTTTGAAGATGTGCTTCTTGCGGTCAATGATCTTCAGCGTTCCATTCTGTTGCAAATGGTAAAGAAAATCATTCGATTGTTTCATTCGTGAGCTTCAGCAATATCCGCAATGTCGTTTCTAGCCAGATTGTTTGTACAATGTGGGAATTTACATCTTTTCCTCAAAGCCGTTGACAACTCATGTTTCTTCTCACGTTACATATTCATCATTAGACGAAGCGACACATCGTGAAGAGATTCTATTTCGTCTTCAAACTTTCTCTACTGATGGATCAATGAACGATTGTTTATGAAAATCCTGGCATCACGTCTAACAAACAAGAGGGTAATTCATTTAGGAAAGCTTTGACCAAAAAGCAATAAACTTTCGACAAGCATTACGATCGTGATTCTTGAAAGCCTACATGCATAAGCATGTTACTTGTGGTATGCAGAAAAGACTGTATTATATATCGGGCTTTGGATGTTGCTATAAAGAGGTTATTTTAGTCTTCGAATCAAACCAAGCCCTTACCGGAAGCCACATTCCCACGTCACCAGTGTGCAACCAACCATTCTCATCAAGTGTTTCTTTGGTTTTCTCCTCATCTTTGTAGTAACCTGAAAATTCCTGTGAGATTATGTCTGCTCACTTGTGGAAATTTACAAAACTACTATTATGTCAAAACGACAAAGAGTTCCTCTCTAACTAAGGAAACAATTTACAGCAAAAGAAAATACTTTTGTAGGTCATGAAATTTGCAAATCTGAATTGATGTAGACCAGGGGTCTCCAAACTACGGCCCGCGGGCCAAATCCGGCCCACGAAACAATTCCATCCGGCCCGCGAAACCATTTTACCCGGCCGCAAAGACATTTTGTCAATAATGAAAAATAATGTGTTTGCAAAGCATTTGTTGATTTGGTAGAATGTAGGATATACTCAAACAATCGCATTGCGGAAAATGTCTGTTTTGTAGTAGCTTCTATGGCCCTCTGGTTAAAAAGTTTGGGTAGAGGAATGATTTGAATATCATTAAATCGAGAGTGAAATAGTGTACTTCGCTTATTTTCGCTGTGTTGCGAAAATAATATTTCGTTGAAGATGTAAATTCTTGCTGAAAACTTTAAGGTGTTCTAATTGCCTAATACCTGCCAACTTATCAAACTGGTAAAAAACAGAATTGATTTACTTTTCAAGCCAATCGGTACCAGCAAAGGTTTGTGTATGGCTGCAATTGTTTGGTATTACATTGCCAACTTTCAAGCAACGACGTACGTAAGATGAAACGTGTATCCTAAAATCCTAACAAACTCTGAAAACAGTCTTTTACCAATGATTAATGTGGAGATGTAATTGATATTTTATCAAATCAAAAGCTTAAACTTCGTTTGTTGATTCAACACTTAAGATTTAGGCATTACCTTTAAAAACATTTGTTCCTTTTATGCACACTTCTCCTTTTCCATCTTTAGCAAAGTATTCCTTTTCCGGGACATCAACCAATTTGATTTTGCAGCAAAGAGAAGGAGAACCAATACTACCGCTGAAGTAATCACCCGGAACCGTTCCACAAATAACCATAGTTGCTTCAGTTTGACCGTAACCTGGGAAACATTAAAGAGCTGCAGTCGTCTATCTGGCATAGCATCTAGATTTTAATATAAAGCCACGTATGGTCCTGCCTGTGCAAGGTGAGCGAATCGCCGTGGAGCTTCTTAGCCATCAATAATAATGTGTCATAGCTTTAGCGGCGCTGCCATATAGGACGTTTCACGCTTTGGTCGATTGCCTATGAGCCAAGCAATACCGCACTCAAATGAGGTTTTCATTTTTTACAAACGGACGCTATAAATAGCAAAAAATTGACCATGTGGGGATGAACACCAATTGCGGATCTCATGGTAAGTATTAACTTTTTTGTTTCAATGCTTTCTGTGTGTATGCGACTTCGTAATTTTTCGTGAGGTACTCGGACACTCTCGTAATGTTCAACCTCTTTGCTAGAACCATAGACCCTCATCTCACTGTGATTACAGTATGCTCGTCTATTCACTGGAATTCCTTAAAATATTTTGTGTCTTTTCATCAAACTGTGCTTGAGCGATTGCCTACAGCGAAACAACAACGGAAAGTACCTTCCGTAAAATGTAGACCTAAAGCACATCTCATGAAATTGAGTACTTCTGAAGAGATGGGAGCTGCTCCAGTGTTGCAGATGCGCAATCGGCCTCCAAACATATTGTATATTTTGCTGAAAACAATGCATTTTGAGACAAGGATCAATGGCATTTCCTAAAGATGGTTACGAGAATGTACAGTTAGATCGAAGACTCTCCAGTTGCAACAGTTCTTTACCAGTAAACAACAGAATAGCGTTGAAAAGCCGGCATGACAATTTTATTTGTTACCACAAAAGCCAGGATTGAAACATGTATGAAGACAAATATAACAGGATCATGAAGAAACGCTATACGTCAGTGAAAAGGTAGTCTTTTTTGCTTCAAATATTGAAATTCCTTAATTCTCAAAAATGAATTACCTGCAAATTTTCTCCCATTTTCAAGTGATACAAAAACTGCTGGCGTGCACTCAACAACCACGTCTGCGTGGGCGTGACGTGGAACCAGTCATTAAGAACTACTTCAAGCATTCAAATTACGACCGCTACTGCCAACCAATAGCTAGATCACCCAAATAGGAATCGCTCAGACTTGTTTATAGAATCACATGAAAATTTTAATTCAGTAGTTTCAAACAGGGATGCTTCTTGTACTTTTTCGATCAAGATATCAATAGTGAAAACTTTGCTTTGGTGAAATTAAAACATAGGGAAATAAACAGGACATTGTCCCGGCACCAAGGAAATAAAAACAAAAATTCCAATTCCCTTGTGCAACATGACATGCTCATTGCATCATTGCATGGCAGCGTGACTAACACACATAGAGGACATTTAGACAATCGCAAGCTCCAAAAGGCAAAACAGCAAGAAAGTAGTTACTTGAAAACGATTTTATCCCAGATGGTGTTTCTGGTCACAATGCCTTGTTTCAGTTTATTCATCTTCGAGGCCAGAGCTCGTTCTAATAAAAATTTCTTGATAACTGAATTGGAAGCAGCGTTCCATATCTGCAAAGCATTGCATTGCATTGCATTGCATTGAAAACTGCCTTTACTTTAATCGAATCTGCACAACTCTCTTGCAAAGCAAAACGTTGAAAATGGAAAATATAGGGTGTGTCCCATGCCTCGATAGACTTGGTTCTTGCATTTTTTTACTCTTCAATAGCAATAGGTTTCACTTTCAAACAACCGGTTGTTTTGTAGTTGCACGAGGAACACCCAGTTATTCTACTGCTTTCTTTGTGCAAGTAAGTTCTATTCTACTGGAACTTTGTCAACGTTTTGATTTCAGCGAAAGGACAAAATCTTACAAAGTTTGCAAAACAGCAATTGGACAATACACTGATGAAATAGCGAAACATACTTTGTCGTAGAATCTGTTGACCAACCTCGGAACCATAGGGAAGTAGGTTGGGCGGAGTGCAGCTACGTCACTCATCAGGAGTTTAGTGTCACCTTGGTAGAAACCGACACTGCCGATAACAAATGAAAAAATGTATAGATGCGGTTTACGTTGCTTAGAAAGCGTTTATCACAGAATAAAACTAGCGCGAAGGGAAAAACATTTGATATAATTTAATCAGAAACCATGAGTATTCACTTCAGGATCTTGTTGATATTTCGTATATTTTTGTCCTTTACAGCAGCAGTTTACGGGCGTTGCTTCACAGAGAGAACTTTTTATTTTCTCTTTGAAAGAACTTCCATCAGATTCACATCAAATCAACCAAACTGTTTATTTCAATCAAGTCGGCGTTGTTTTTGAATTGCAGTTATACATATCGAAAGAATGCTAGTCATGGCAAATCAAGAAAACTATAGAAACTGAAACTGACCTTCCTCCAACAGAATAAATTGCAGTCGATAAAATCCTCTCCATCACGTGGGCGAGGGGGAGGTAAGAAAAGTAAACGTCGTGGCGATCAATGTATGAATAAGTCTGTTGAATCCGGATGTATTTTTATGACTTTCAAAAACACCCAAAACAGATTTTTCTTCTTTTCCATTGAAAACAAAATTGGGCAAGACAAATAAAATACGTCATGCTTTTATTTTGGTATCGTTCCCCTCGTGTTTGGATCTCAAAGATTTTTGATCAAGTTCAAATCCAAACTTTATTCGACCAAAATGTGGTAAATATGTAACTTGTTTCAGTGATAGATGTTTCGAGACTCATTCTAGGGGTAAATCAAAACAGAAATATATAAATAACAATCTAACTCAAAAATGAATGCTTACATTCGAGAAATGAAAAATTCCTACGCAAGTTTTCGTCGTGAGTAATATTTTTATTTCTAACAAAGCTTTTTAAGAATCATTGTTAAGTATGTCAAAGGCATTTTCGTAAACCAAACAAACTTTCAAAAATCTTCAAAAAGAGTTTTAAATCTTGGAAACATAAAATACACATGACGTATACTGTTGGCCGCCTAATCAAGAAGAGTGTACACATTTTGCTGATTTTAGCTTTTGACTGCCTGTCAGGAGACAATTTCACCACGCTGTATCTATGCAGCAACAATTAAGGCTTGAAAAAAAAACGTGCAAACATTTATAACGTTGAAACGGACAAATAGCTCAATCTCCTTTCTTCCCTTGTGATATAAATTCTGTATCGTTATCCTTGACGTTTCGATTTGCAGAAATGTACCGTTCTGTTTCAACAATTACCTTTTGTTCAATGAAGTGAAACTGTTTCTTGGTTACGCGTAAGTAGAAAACAATGCCTCAAGCCTTGTTTTGCTAGGAACCTTAAAGAGTTGCTTATTTTGGAATTAATTTTTTGCGCAATCAAAACAAGTGGCCTATAATATTTCTACAAGTACAAACAGCAGTTGATGCTTAATTGAAAATTTGAAACGCGTCTGGTCTCGAAAATGTTTCTAATTTCAACGCGTGTGCTCTTATGACTTCAAATAAGGCAAAACCTTAGGAACAAAACGCAAACAAGAAGCGTTGCAATGATCAAAAGCAGCGTTTAGGAATATGTTTTTTGATCATGTTCAATAATGTGCGACAAACGTACGAATTTGCAATCATCACATTTGATTGTTCAAAACTTCAGCGCGATACTTTTCTGTGTGCCTAGCGTATCAAACATTTCTCTTCAACCTCAGCATATTCATGCTACCTTATTTGCCATTGCCCTCATTCCGCTCATATTGGCCACTACGTTCGCGTGGGTCAGCATTGCGCCTTTCGGCAACCCTGTTGTGCCACTCGTGTAGCAGATTGTATGGAGATCTTCTGGTTTGGGAGGCTGTAAGGAAGAAAACTTTCATGAAACAATGCTAAAGTTGCCTTGGATGCGAGGTGTCAATGTCAATAGGCGGTTTAATTTATGTATAAAAACTGTTGCTTATTGATTTGAGAGAGAGAGAGAGAGAGAGAGAGAGTTTATTGGCACAAACACTAAACAATTTCATGCAAAAATAAAATTAAGGCGCTGGGACACCGAAACAAACCTGCAAAACAGGTTGTCTCGTCGGGCGCCCCTCGAAAGTTTCATAAATTTCTATCGTGGTTTAAAGTTTATGGCCGCATTGGTGCGAATTTAATAAGGTTGTAGTTTTGAAGAGGTTGCAGTCTGCTGGATGATCAACACAGTTGCGCGGGATTGAAAAAAAGAAAAAGGTTCGTCTAGAAACAAGATAAACGTTATTCAGAAATTATGGTAATTCAGGAAAAAGCATTTGCCAAGAGCAGAAAAGGACATTGATTTGACTTGTGTTGCATTGATTTGACTTGTTTTTAGATTGACTTGTTTTTCAGTGTACTGCCATCACAGAAAAAGTCACGATTTATTTATGTTCCGGTTTTCCACAAATCAAAGTTAATGTCTGAAAAGAAATAAAAACTTCATCATGCTTCAAAAGCAGGATGTTTAACGCAGGAGATCAAGCATTGATGTTTATAGCTGTTTGTCATTATCTTTTTTGTATTGAGATATATCGGTTGTTTTCGCTTTTTAACATCGTCATTGTTCCTTCACGGAAACATCGTTAATCTCATGCGTATTTTCAAAGTCTATTTTAATTGGACTACAAAAAGGAAAGTAACCGAAAAAAAAACAGAAATAAGTCATTTCACAAGTACGTTTCGCCAAGTAGACTTTGGCATCAACAGCACATTAATATTTAAATAGGAGCATACATGTCGCGTGGTTGTGCACAACCTATCGAGAATGATGGTGCAAGAACGAATAAGCTAATATCAGCAAATTTAAGTGAAACAAACGTGATTCGTCGCAGTTATTCTGCAAGTGTTGTGATCGTCGAAACTACGCGTTTGGTCGCGGCCAAAACGAGAAACTTCGACTAACGGCTGAAAATTAGCAAATTTCAATTTATGCTAATCTCTGCATGGTGTTCTTGAATCAACAAAGAAAACAACTTTCACTGGTGAATAGCAATCACCATTGATTGCTGTTGCGCATTCAACGAACATGCCTTGATGCTAATCAACGTCGCATGTTGCTGTGATGAAATTCAAGTCTGAACCTCTCGTAACGGTAAACGTGGGAGCAGTAGGCCGCAAAGGATGAGGGCCGTTCGCGCTACCAGAAGCGCTGATTTAACTTTGCCTCGAAAGTGTGGTTTGCGCTGATGCTGAGAGAGACGGAAACAGCTTGAGATTCGAGTGTGTCATGACAGTTATGGACTAGTGCAGCATTGCAGTGTTTGCCACGAAATACTATCGGCTGAGAACCGGGCCCGACATCGCTTCTATTGGGAATGAAAATTCAGACGATACAATTGCATGAGAACGGAAATTCATGTACTGTTTGACAGATGAACGATAAACGATGCTTGCGATGCGGTTAGAAGCCAGATATACACTAGTGCACTGTAAGAAAAGCCTAATGCATTAAAATATCTCCAATTCGTAATGAACACCACACGAGAAAACTGTACAACTAATAACAACCAATACCACAAGAAAAATCTGAGTGTCCACGACCATACAATTACTCGGCTGTCGGAAAATGTGCACATATAGAAAAAGAATAAATGCCAAGCATTCTTCTCTTTTGTTCTAGTAACCGAGTTGAATATATTATACTGAGCTGTAAAAAGTTCTAAACATGTTTCATTTGAGGTGAAGGGTGTATGTGACTGCATTTTCATTGCTCTGAATGTAATGTTGTAGCCTTGAGTTTGAATGTGCGGTCGGTAAAGCATTTTTCTGAATTTCAGTTTGTCTTGCATCATATAGATGGAGAACTGTGACAAGTTCAAGATGATTAAGTCTCTACGCATATGTAGCGGATGGCAGTTATTTATTGCATCTATACTAGAACGATGTAAAATGTTTTTGCTAAAGAATTTTCTGAGTTCAGCAAAACCTTGAAGTTTTAAAGTTAAGAAATGCAGAGTAGTTCAAACATATTATCGTGAGATTTGGGGTTGACAATGCCTGCATATTATGTGAAACAGCCCTTCCTCCAGCAGAGGGATTTCATGGTGATATGGTATGTGAAGTGCTTGTTTAATCATAATGCTCAACATTGTAGATTGCACGAATTTTTTTCTATGTTGTAAACACAATTCCTTAAAGTGTTCTTTTTTCATTTGTTTCTTTGAAATTATATCAAGATACTTGTAATCAAATCGTTTACATTAACTTTGAACTGGTCTTTGCTAACATTCTATTTGCGATTTACATACTTTTGTTTCAAAGTGTTAAAGTGATACAGTAACTTCTTCACAGTAAGCCAGTTACTTACTTGAGTCATGTCACACGTAACTGAATTTCGTAGCTTTTCAAAATTACTGGGCAGCACTCGCTATTAACCTTGCATCAAAATTAACAACAAAGTGCCCCAAGTGCAATATTAGGTCTTCTGGAAGTAGGTTCTTAGATTTTTTCGTAGCTGTCTTTGTGCTTTAAACATGGACATACTGATTTCTGTTGATTAGACACGACACCAACAGTTTGAACATTTCCTTGTATTCCATAGCGCTCGACGTATTTGTGAGAAATATTAAGTGGTTTGTTTAGTTGAAGGTTTTTACAGAATTTCCTTATCTTGTGACGTAAAATTTGCACTACTTTGGAAGTTCTAAGTTTGTCCGGAAAGGCACCAATACATGCATACAGTCAATAAATCGGAAACAAAAGGTGCAAGCATCGGAATGTGGCACATTTAAGCTTGTTGGAACGCTTAAGGCATTCGTTATGTCTACATGACTTTTTTGATTCCAAGCCATGAAGTGTGATTATTTCTTCAGCGGTGTTTGGTGGCAAATATGTAGAACGTACTAGGCGCGGTGGTAAATATTAGGTCATGTTAACATCAATACTTTCAGACGAATCTGCAGAGAGTGCATTAACCTGGGCTTTAGGTGATTTTATGAAAAGTAGTTCCGTTGATGAGCATAGACGTTTTACAAACTTTCGACTTTCATTGACTCTGAGATCATTTTTCTATACAAAAATATTTACTGATTAAAGACGTTTCTTTCCATCAACCGAAATACGATTTTGCGCAACTTAACAATTTGCAAACGAAAGAACTCACCACAAACTCTCTTAAATTCTCCTCCCCAGCAGCTTCTATTTCAGCAAATGTCATTACTTTCACACCTACGTCACTTGCTGCGTTTTTAGCGTCGTCGGTGACGTCATCCATTGAGACAATGAGATGAATTTTAAAATTGTCTTCTTTCACCCCTTTCAGCAGTGATTTTGCTTTTGCGACTTGATCAACAATCACAATTTCCAACTCACCTGTCAGTATGAAGAAGCACTTATTTGTAAATACAACGCAATGTAATCGCTCTAGTAGATCTTGTGCTGGTTGTCACTAATTTGAGTACCACATATGTAAAAAAAACTTACCATGTTTTTCTACCACTTCCATCAGAAAGAAAACGGTCTGCACTGTTTTGTGCTTTTTGGTGGTTTTCTATTTTTTGCTACTAATACTACAACGAGGCAGGGGGACAGGGGTGGACTGAGTCCTGGCGTTTGTAGTGAGAGTGGCGAGAGGAGGAAGGCGCAACATACATGAAATATTTTTCTCGTATCTTTGCTTAAACTCTAAATGTAGCCACAGTGTATTACAAGTTTAAATGATTTTCAACCAACATGTGACGAATTCGCCGTCAAGCCTGGTTCTGTTTTTTTAAATATCTAACAACAAAAATGTCAATACCTCGAAAGAGATTTTTCCATACGAGTTTGATTGAAACCACGTGCTTATGTTTTGATTAATGCACCAAAGCATTTTTTGCAACAAGGTATTTTCCTGGCGGAAAAACTGCGAACATATTTTTTGCCTGTCTACACAAAAATTATCCAATGTTCCTTCCAAATTTTGAGTGGTTTTCTTTCGTATCTGAGTTCGTGCGTGTGACTTTGTTTCATTCAAACCTTGCGAATAATAATGAAATATTTTTGCTGTTATAGAAAAATTAAATAGTCTCACTTTTAGTGTTGTGACTTCCTTTTTGCAAATTTTCTCTTGAAAATGAATATAATGTGTAAATGCTGTTGGCTTTTCCATAAAATTAAAACTCTGATACGTAGGTATTGCAGCAAGCAGATACTGTGAGACTGGCCCGTAGCCACGGGGAGAATTAGGTGGAAGTGGCCCCACAAATTTTTGCACCCTAACATCTTTTTGTGCCCAGAAAAATTTGTATAGAAAAAACAAAAATCTTTCCCCCTAGCAATTATATTTTTCTCCAGAAACCTTGAAACCTGGCTGCGGGCCTGCTGTGAAGTGGTGTTAAAGCAAGTGCATTAAAAATCTTTAGGTCTCTCTTGATTGCTCAGGCTTGTGACTACACACTATCAAGTCATCGTTAAGGATTAGGTATAGTGGCAAAAATGACCCATTAGTCTGTACATCCACCCAGAAATGCCTGCAGGTTGGCCTCGGACGTACTCGGTCAACGAGATAAACTGAAAAACCTAAATTTCGACCTCGCGTTCCAAACTTTGCTAACATTCCTCTCTTCCGCGACGCGATAAACCAATAAACTGAAGATGCAAACAGCAGAACACATGAAAGATTTCGTCTCAACAGCAAACCAATATCTATTTGTTGCTCAAAAAAGAATTTCATGATCTCTTTAAGTTGGTGCGTTCAGCACATCAAAAAGAAGGCAGTAATAATGCGATGAATGGCATGTATTAGCATCCGCTAATCACAATGGTCACAAAATTAACACATTTAAAAGTTGTGCAACCTAAGGACTTGAATTCGAAACGACCAAAACAGTTTTAAATTGGCCATTGCTACTGGAATGTTCTTTGGGAATGTTGTTCCATTATAGCATTATTTTTTCTTTGTCCGAAATTTATCAGCGTTTCTGATACAGTACAAAAATTTTGATACATAGTATTCCACATACAAAGCACTTTAGATCGTGATTTAGTGCTCGAGATGGGTACGTATGTGAAAACGAATATAGGACAAGCTGGGAAAGAGTTTGAGATTTTGTTTGACACCATGCATTAGCAGCAATGAAAGATCTTGTAATCTTGCAAACTTTGAAACAATTTTAGACCTCTTCGTTTGGAAAAAAACGCCGCAACACCTAAACGTGCCCAAAAAGCGCTCAATAAATTTTTCATTAGCTACGAATTCCTTCAAAGATAAAACCCTATCGAGCGTCCGACAAAACAGACAAATTGGCCAAACATAATGAAAAATTATAGGTAATATAAAGTTAAAGATATTAAAAGCATACTAACATTGAGTTATGATATGCTTTATAGCTTCAGGTCCAAGTGTGTCGTACAAAGGAACAATGACCATGGAATAGGAATTGCAGGCTTGTTCAGTTATTTTCCACTCCACGCGGTTTTTAGAGAATATTCCAATGAACTGGTCCGTACCAGGTTTCGCGCCATGCGTGAATAGACCCGAACCAAATCTTTGAGCTCTATCAATTACCTGCAAGTGCAAAATGCAGCGATATCAAATCGCTTGACAAGTAGTTGCTTTTATTGTTTCGGTGAACTGCATCACGACCAGCAAAAACGTCACCGAATTCCTTATTTTGCAAACATATCCGGATAGTTACGGCAATTTGATTTTGTGCAAAGCTGTATATAAGCGAATTCGACGCAGCTTTTTTGCCAAAATGGTTGTCATCGTTGAAACAAACAATTTTTACCCAAAATAACTTCTCAAAATTTTGTTGTTAAGCCTTTCACTAAACACAAGGCTATGTTTCCTGGCAAAAACAAAAATGTTATACAGAAAATCTTTGAGGCCCAATTCACGGTTTTCTTTGTCTTACCTCTTGATATGTCAACCATTTGTAAGGTAGATCGGCACCCGGTCTCCAACCAAGGCAGGGTCCTCCCTCTGCAAAACAGCAGACGTAGTACTGCGCAACACTGACAAGTTGAAAGCATGCTCACAGCTATGAACGGGGTCAACACTGGAAATAGAATAGAAAAATTAACTCCGACTCTACTTTTGTCTGAAGCAGAGCTCTACGATAAACAAAACAATGAATGCATGCGTGCCTTCAGACAATATATCATATTATATTTATCCCAATTGCCACCAACGGTACATGGTGAGCGAAATCACGGTTTGTTGTTGAAGAGTGACCTTCCTACCTGATAATTTGGCCCCCTCCAGAAAAATATCATGGACCGTTTCCACTCCCTTCTTCATGTATTTGATGGGTTTGCCGTTAAGCATTCGCGGCGACACCCTGGCATCCGGCTCCTCCTGCAAGAAAACGCTTTTATTTTGTGCACTTTACGCTGCGTAAGTATACTTACGAAAAAATTGCATTGAACTACTGAAAAAAGAAAAAAAGCAGGAAAAATGGTATCATTTCAATTATTACTGTTAATTGCAAATCTAGTGCAGTATGTAGCGCAAAATAGCATTTCGCTACATCTTGGAAATACTAGCTGCCAAAGGACCGATATATTGTTCATGAAGGATGGTTTAATAAATCATAAGCATGTATGGCAACACAAATTGTGTTTTTTGCACACTGATGGTAATTGCTCTTAGGTAAGGTTGGAGTTACGAAAATCAACGGTGTATTTTCATCTATAACATTTAGTGACGTTGTGTTGAAACACGGACTCATTCTTGTTTTTAGGACGGAATTAATTAAAACTCGGATGCCGGTATGAACAACTCAAGTCCATTTCCAAAATTTTTATAAAAAATAAAATTTTGTGAAATAAAAGCTGCAAAGTTCTTGTGAATTTTGTTTCCTTTGTTTTTTTATTTTTGCAAGGTGAAAACAGTTTTATGCCACTCAAACTTTTACAGTTTTTAGTTACTGGCGGGAGAAATCCTCTGATTTGTCCTCTAAGAAATTAAAATAGAACTCTGTAAATTATCGGCTGAGGGAACAAAACAAGAAATTTCTCTTTGATACATTACTGGTAATAAAAATATAATTGAAAAATTGCACATTTCTGCAAATGTTGTTTCCATATGGATTACTTTCTGTGGATCGTAGATAAAATACACTATAACGAAGCAGCAGCTCGTCTTGGTATCACCCTTTTGGGGTAAATCATTCGGAACTCCGCTCGTTTAAATTAGAAAAAGAACACTTATCTTTGCTGATGACTTTGTTCGTGATGCACCTTAGACTTCAGGATTTGTCAAACTATAACATCTACTACTGGTTCGGATCAACCTTGCTCAAGCAAACCAGATTTATCGGTCAGTGTAAGCAGGGCCGGATTTGACTGATGCGAGGCCCTTGGCTAATCCACTTGTGAGGCCCCCTCTCCCCCTGTTGCGAGGAAAAAAATGGAAAACGTTAACTGAAATTACGGTCAGTAAAAATTCTAAATCATTACTGAAGTGCCCACGATCACTGCGTTTGCTGCCTTCGACGCAAAAGCGTTAAATTGCACGGAATTGTTGAAATCCAACTTGGCTGGTGGGAAAAGGATTATTAACTGCCACAGACAAACCAACCCAAAGCGCAACAATTGAAATATTTGACAAAACACATGGTCTACGTTTTTTTATAAGAACCACATCTATTTTTTCTTATCTGTGTTAAAAAAAAAACAAACAAAACACGCTGCATCCAGTGCCGGATTAACAATAGTAGCAAATGTAGCAATTGCTACAGGCCCCGCGGTCTTCTGTAATAAATCTTATTTATTACATTATATATAAGATATTTTTCAGTCTAAGAAGTTAGTATACAGGTTTTCAAACGCTGTCTGTATCCAGAAATTCTTGTTTGATTCCTGTTGCACAGTTAAGTAACAAAAGGCATAAGACTGCGGTCAGCAGTGTTGCAATTTTAGCTAATTTGCTGCTACATCTAGCAGGATTTTCTCACTGTTAAGAGTAAAATTTTCAATCTGACAGTTATCTGGTTTTCTAACAGGATTTTACCAACCGTTTGGCAGGTTTAACAGGTAACAAATTTCTGAAAAGCTTGTTTCATCAGTTTTTCAAGATGAAAACTTTTATATCTTCATGAAAAAATATGCTTATCTTCTTTATGACGTTTTTAATTGGGTAACACTAGGACAAAGCACAACTAGCTGCCTGCAATTATTTTGAATTTTCATGATGATGCAACGAAGCTGCTCCAAGCTTATAATTGTATCATAATAACAAGTAATTAGATGGCTTGGTGAAGCCTGATTGATTTGCTTGTGTGCTTAGTGAGCGTGTTAGGTTAAAAGACAACATTGGTAGAATATGTTTTTATCCCACGGCGCGATATTTCCATGTAGTTCGGTTACGTAAGTTGTATTGTCTGGTAAAAAACTTCCTGATAAACCAAAGCTGCCATAAATTTCGACAAATGTGGTTGCAAGATTCAGAACTTAAAAGTTGGCTCAGTGCCTACTGCCTATCCTGTTGATTCAAGCTAAGCCTTTTGCGAAGTTTGCAATAATGCAATCACAGCGAATCATTGTGACCTTAAAATGCATAACTGGTAGCAAAAGCACTCAGATAAGACAAAAGAGTTTTTGCATGCCCCCTTATGCAACACAAAGTTTTGAGTTACAGAGACCAGAATTAGAAAGTTGTAGGGCTGAAGCTATGCTCAGATTGTCGCTGAGTCTTCTTCTACTGTATGAAAACACGCAACCATTTGCAATAAGAGATCGTCAAGAACTCTGTGTCATAGAAAAAAACGAAGTAAGCTGCAGTGACGTTGCTCAAAATCTTGACCAAAGAAAATTATGGTCCTAAAAGTGTGTTGGCCAAGACCGGCATTTTCAGCCCATGCTTATTGAGAGCGAGTGTAAGACGAAAATATAATATGTTGTATAACTTCATAGCTTTCTTGTAATCACGTCAAAAAAAACAGTTTTTTAACAGAATTTCACTACTTTTAGCAGATTTTAGCTCAAAATTGTGACAAGACTGTTAGTGAAAACTGGCAGTTTTTTGTGACACCATTTAGCAGATTTAGGTCACAACCATCTCGCAACACTGGCGGTCAGCACGATACACTCAAGACTGTCATGTCATGATGCAAACTGGAGAAAACATGCAGAGAGTAAAGCCATAGCAACACGGATGCCTTGCCCACACACTTTGACTTCGCAGGTGTTGAGTTGTTTTTTTAAACTTAGGGCCCCGCGCTCTTCAAATGCTACAGGCCCGCTGCCTTCATCCTGCACTGGCTGCACCTATATAGTAGGTGTGGCGGCATGAACAAAACACGTCACGTAAAACGTACCCCATGGTTGTAACAGTTAGGTCCACGATTCGCGTGTTTCTTACTTTTTCACGCTGGTAAGGATCGAACACAACCAAACTGTAGCGTTAAAAGATGTGAAGTTTAAAAACCAGAACCGTCGCCAGAAAGTCTTGAATAGGAGGTTTACGTTTGCGCATGGGGACTTGACATTCTGAAAAATTGATAAAATCTTTACTGATTTATAGTGTTTCATATTTAAATTTGTAAGGGCTGAGTTCACCAATGCCCACTGTGACGACTGGACTGATTTATATTTCGCATATGCTGTCATTATTGAAATACGTATAAAGAAATAAAAAGCTACAATCATCGAATCAAGAAAGGCTGAACATAACACAGCAAAAAGTTACAAAGGTTTTGTACTGCCTTCTTCATAACAAAATTATCTAAGAATTCAGTATAGGCTAATTTGTTTGCCTACGTTTGTCACTTCTAATGTACCGAATGCTTAGTGTGGACACTGGACAACCTCTCCTGGAAAGTTGCAACCCTATAATTCAGCTTTAATTCTTTTGAATCTTGAAAAGGACCTTTTGCCTGAGCAGTTAGTGACCATCAAGCTAAGAAATAAGGCTTCACGTGGTTGCATAAACTAAGAACCATTAATCTAAGGCATCAAACCCAAATGCGCTTTTGTCATTTTTTTGCTGTTTCCCTGCCACGTTGGGGAAGAGTTCTGCGGTTGGCAGTTGGCAGGCAAAGTGGCTTTTGCTTGCTATTCAAGCTCATCAAGATCTTCTCTGGTTTGCTTAGCATGGGAGCAGTACAAACGTGCGCAAGTACTCAATAGCAATCTGACATCTGAATGACTTTACTGAAGAAAATTGCAAGGGAAAAAATGACATCTAAAATTACCAATCGAACTTTACGCGATACAAACGCTGACAAAACTACTGTATTGCTCAGTCACCTAAGAAACAACTATGGGTTTATTGTAGGATACTGCTACTAGCCCTACACATAGCTCTTATCTGCAGTACAACCTTGCTTTGATCAGGTGCAGTGTCGTAACTAGAGGTTTGAGTCAGGGGGAAACTTAGCCGAAGGGAGCCCACTGGCTAACACTCAGAAGAGAGTTGAGAAACAATAGCACAATACCAAATCTGCTGTTGAACGGCTATACAAAAACCCGAAATCACCGGAAAACTCTCCGAAAAACGCTAAAAAACAACAATCTACTGAAACCAAAAGAGTAGTAAATACCAAAATACAAGCTAAGTAGGGGCCCGGTTTTTACATTTAGCTTCGCAGGGGGACGGTTCGCACCCTTGCCACCCGTCAGTTATGCCACTGATCACGTGCATTTCAAACATGAACAGCCTCAAGTTCTTTTGATAGAATCATACGTAACAATCGGTACGATTCAGCAAACGCAGGACGCAGCCAGCATGCTATGAATATATCGACACATTATTTGGCATGCGGCTTGACCATCCGTCATATTGAGATTCATGGAAACTCGTTGGAAGACTGGCGATATCACCACGAAAGTAGAATAAAACTAAATTTCGTGAATAATAATTAAGACATAAATTTCTGACGAAGTTTAATCTAAATGATCATATACCGGCTATGGACTCTATGCGTACCATAGTTTGTTGGAGGCCCCCTTGGATCTTGAGGCCCTAGGCTTAAGTCTATATAGCCTATAGGTAAATCCGGCCCTGAGTGTAAGCCATAAACAACGCCTTTACCTCGTCAGGAATGCTAAGTTTGTCCAGCATTTCTTCCAGCAAAACATCTTCTTTAAACTGCAAATCGTCTTCGTCCGCAGATGTATCATCTTGTGTTTCATCTTTTACAGATTGCTGGCCCGATTCGACATTGCTACCGTTTTCTTGAAGTTGTTGCTCATTCTTGTCTGACATTGTGAGTTAATGTCACGAACGAAGTAAGCAGCTTGCCAAGAGCTGGTTACCAAAAGTTACAGGGCTTGCAGGCGCAGCGGCGCGTAACACGATACAGCTTGCGAAGCACCAAAACAGGAAAGGAATAACAACCAATTTGCGGCGATGCATTTATATGATCGGCGTGGCATACACACGTGTCCTGCCCTGAGGCTACAACTCACAATGTGCGAGGCTTGAGATAAAGTTATGTTTGTTACCAGAAAAGTCTTTTGGATTCGCAGAGAATCGTAACTGTTTTTGAAATGGGGATTCTTCACATCCAAATGGCATTAACTTGTAGTTTTAGTTTATTTTGCAAATTAACAAAATGGTAATAAATTATATATCCATGGTTCCTCGCTTGCTTCACCGTCGGTCTGTTTTCATCTTTGATGAAATTGCGTCACCCCATGCACGCGTTTCCGGTGACGCGTATGATAGGAAGCAAATATTTGTGATTTCAAACCTAAAGCCATAATTTTGAAGCTTGTGCTTTATCATCGATACATTTTATACTCAATCTTTCAGACCCTCGAGATTTTATAACTAAGCTATTTGAAAATGTTGGTGGTCTCAGGTTACAACGAGGTTTCCTCATATAACTACCGTAACGAAGTGAGTCAGAAATTTAAGGTTGAGTATACTAAGGCAATTTGGAATAACGTCGTCAAAAACTTTTATCGAGCTAGAGTAAAACACTGTGATAATCGGGTTTAGAAAGTTGTATTTTGTAATATCTTTTTATCGACAACGTGTATGGCCAATTTTTTTCAGAAAATACTTCATTATACAATAAACAGTAATTGTTGACACCACTTGCAAAACTAATCCATAAGAATCATTACATTTTCCATAGCAATAAGATTATCTGACCATACGAACCAAATTTGATAATTTTGCGTTCAAATACACCACAGCATGATATTTATCAAGTAGACCAATGTTTTGCATCACATGAAAGAATGCAATCCAAGGAATTTAAGTTTGTGCTTTCAGGCGAGGATGACAAACATTCAAACGGATCCTGTGATGTTTTGTAAACAAGCGCATTGTGTAGGCTGCTCAGTTGTATACGATGAAAGATTTGAACCTTATCAATTTTGTCTGTTCGTGGAAGCTTTGGTGCACACCGGCTGGAGCTGCCTACATACACTGGAAAATACAGGCTTGTCCCAAAACCCAGCGAAGTTAGAACTTGTTTTCAGTCCAGATGAGACCCACTGTCTTAAAAAGATCAGGGGCCCGGTTGGAAAATCTAATCTACCTGCTCCTGCGTTGAACCCTTTGTTCGTCAGGTTTAGCGTATTCTCATTACAGGTGCAACGCACATTACGTGCAAAGTACCTAGATCCGATGAGAACACCAAACAGATGTCAATCGTGGTTTCGGTTATGATCAGCCAGGAATTTTTATTCCAGCTAATGTTGTAATGAGGGAGGCCGTGTTCTTTCAGGGGTGTTTTTGATGCGCGATCTGTGTCCTGGCTCAAATGAATTCACCCTCGTCTTTTCTCTTTCACCTCTCAGTATCTTCTACGCGCAGATCAGCTGCGTTGTATTGTTTCCAGATGCGGATTCTAATTTTGCGTTTGTTACTCGCGCAACATGTTGTTACCTCTTTGGCTGAGAATAAAACTGTCCCCACTCCAGCGTCTGTGTCAATGGCACTGATTTCACGCTTTGTGGGTATGATGGTGAGGGTTTCACTGCTGAGCTTGTGTGAATCCAGCCAGTGTGCAGTACTTTACTATTTAGATTCCTTGATGCAATTAAAGCGGCATTGTTTGAATGCAAACGTTATTTGTTTGTTGCCGGCACCGATTCTGTTCAACCAGTTGTTTAGATCGTGGTTTAAAGACATCTAAATTTTCGAAGATGTTGCTTTTGCATCTGACTTTTCGAGGATATTGCAAGTGCATTTTTCTTTCATTCCGCAGTACTAGTATACCCATACATGTTTATATTTCTGCGAGTCAAAATATAGCACCTGTCCCAGATTTACTCTCAATATTTTCCTGAAATTACAAGTCTTTGTGTTCAAAAACTTTCAACGCCTGCTTTCATTCAAAAGTTTCTATCAAAATGATCAAGTTTTTTTGAATTAACCCACAGCATTTTTTGCAACTCCAATACTGCAATCATAAGCATTTGATTGCAGTGCTAAAAGAAACATGGTTGGAAAACTCATCCGACGAGACGATTCCGCCAAACCAAATTTGATTGGATTTACGAATGTTAAAAAGGGTAGAAATTAAATTTCTCTTTAGACCAGCAACACTGTTTTTATTTGAACGGACCGTAAAAGTTGAGGTTAGTAAATCATTTTCTACTACAGCACTTCTTTCGCAGTTCGTCTCTTCTTAACTAGACTTGATATAGTTGGAAAATGCATTTATATATTGCGTTCGTGAATTGCTTTAGAGGCTACGAACTGCTTATTTTAGTAAAATGTTGTTGGGCGTTTGCAAAACAACTGAAAGAGCAAACGTTACTGTCGTGACTTCACCGGAAATGCTTAAACGCCCTATCGTCCGTTTCCCACCTAGCGCGTGCTTCATGTTGGTGAACCGCAAACTTGTGTTGACACGAAACAACTTATGAGATCTTGTTTGATAGATATTGCGGAAACACCCAAAATCCTAATTTTCCTGGTTGGTATTTTTGCAACAAAATCAAATTCCGGAAGGCCAAGCGTTTGAGGACATCCACCATTTACGTTTTAAGCGTGTTCTTGCCGTGTAGTAAAGCGGAAATTGCCCTCACGTCCTCGAATAACATAACAGTATTCATTAACATTTTTCGCTTCAGTTTGAACGCAGTTCATGTTTTGCGCATCATGATGTTCATGTTTTGCGCATCATGATGTTCATGTTTTGCGCATCATGATGTTAATTTCATCCATTCTTTATTGATTCATGCCGGATATGAGTGCGATGATGTCAATACATATCCTTCCTGTAAAGGTACTACTGTATTTTGTGGATTTTTTCATGTGCTTAAGTTGCGTCGTACTAAACGTTCCTTGGGCTCAGTCAGGATTAAATCATTGGCCTGACGTTACTTATGGTGTTCGGTTGTCAGTGGTACACTTTAAGGTACATGGATGAGCTCATATTAGACTCAGTACCCTGTTTCCGTTAACATGTACGGCATCTGGTGTAAATCAGATGAAGCTAACACAGCATTCTAGCTAGGGTGAGCCAGACACCAGTAATTATCACATCAAGTTTTCAGATGAATAGACAACAATAAACTAGAGTAAATCAGTTCCATAGTTGTATAATAGTTGGGATTACTGAGGTTTGTGATAAAGATATGTCGTGAATTGCACTTGTTTCATTGATATGCGTGTAGTTGATTTTGAAATCCAAGCCATCATACATGGCTTGGAATTTGCTTTTCGTGAGAGCGAACTTCTCTAAACAGCAGCTGAAGCTTACTGCGCTGAAACTGCCTGAAACTGACTGAAAGTAATACACAATTTTGCCAGAGAAGCATGGTTTATATATAAACCTTTGAAGCCTCCACTGTACTATATTATTATTGACTTGCAAATCGAGCACCTATAAGCCTACCTTTTGTAGATCAAAACATCACTGGAGGTACAATTGGCAACGAAACTAAAAAAACGTGGTGCATAGAAATAAAAACGCCAAACAAAAAATCGATAAAAAGGTTATAAAGCCAGTCAATATCGGATGTAATCATCGCTAAATTATATACAAAAATACTCCTTTTATACAGTAGAATATGCCTTGTTAAACAAATTATGGCAAGAATATGCCACGGGGAGCAGTAGGTCCCTTTGTGAAACAATCAGATGTTTAGGACAACTTTGTCAATGATATATTTACTCTCATAATGTTTTTTTAAACAATTCTCTGATCAATTCCACTGCTTCGCCTTTTTCGATATTATTGCGGGAAGGTTATTTATACTTCTTTTCAAAATATGTTTTTGGCGCATAGTCCTTTCGTCTTGGGAGGATCTCGCAACTTCTGTATTCTACCAGTTAACTCATCGATAAACCTTTTCCATTACGTACATGTTGAGCCAATACCAATAAACTGGTCCTAAGATGTTCTGATCTAATAACATGAATTAGAAACCTGCCAGCATTTTTATAAACTAACTACACTGAGATGGAAAATCAAAAATGCCACAAGCAAACTCAAGCACAAATTCTGATGGCAACCTCTAACGTCTTCAGAATATTTTTCACTGCAGTTTTACACAACAGAAAGGATTACGTCGAAATGTTGTAGTCATGGTAACAAAGCTGGATCCTTGCAAGCTAATACAAATCTTCATACATTTCGTCGATTTCTTTTTGATATCTTTCTTGAAGCTGAGGCCGCTTCGACTTGAAAGTCGGGGTCAAAAGATTGTTTTCCACAGTGAACGTTTCAGGAGAAAGGTGTATCTTTTTGGGCTGAAAAAAAAACATATCACGTACTTTAGTGAAACCCCATCATTCAAACCAACAAAACTCGACAAAAACAGGTATTTTCTGGATTGTTTTCATTTCTTTGATTTGATATTTGAAACAAATTCTTGTTAAGCTGTACTGAAATTTTATACGAAACAATAAGTTTTTGATTTTTGTGTTGGTTGCTAGCTGATCAAGTAATCTTTGCTAGATAGGCTAATATTGCAGAATGATTTTAGAAAAAGACGATTTACTGAATCGTTTTTCATTAATTTCACATCCAAGGTCACGAAAGAAAACAACGTTCAGACCTTTTTCCCCAAAAATACAAAGCGATGTTTCGCCATACTTGACTGAATATTATATTGCATAATTTTGATTCGTTTGGTTCTCCGTGCAGTTTGTTTTTAACGTTGTTCTATTTCACAACCTACTCTCCCTTGTCTCCCTTGCTTTTTCAATGTTGTTATCATTGCTATCACTACATCATGCAATCACGCGCATTCGTTGAACGTTATTGCTCCCTGTGTTCGTTGCCATTCGCATTCGCCCTGGTGAAAGCCTGCTGTTAGTTGGCTGAAATTTTGGTGTCGTTTTTTATTTAATGTAGAACAGTTGAGCAAAGACCTTTTTTATTGTTGTCCGTTTGGCTGGTTCTGCAACATGATTGCAATCTAGTGCAAAAGCAACGTCAATTGGAAAGGCATATCTGCGACGGACATTGCATATTTTAAACTAGATCTTCACAGAACAATCTTCTGAGTTTGTAAAAACTTATGATTTTGCCCACCATCTCGAATGTCTTCAGCCCTCCTTTTCTTCCAACATTTTGCATGTCTTTAAGAATTAGTTGATTTGCTTCACGGCTTGCACAAATTGATTTGTAGTTTCCCCGGACACCTCTGGCAGCGCACCACGACACAACCGCGTCCGGATCGGGAACAACAATGCCGACTACTGAAGATTTCAGACTGTTGCCATGAATGAAAACCTGTCCGAAAAGGTGTGATACAACTCCTTGGAAATTGTGTTCGAACGAATAAAGCCGAAAAAGTGAGCAATAGAAAATTGCTTAACAAATGAACAAGAACGTTGAAGTTCTAAAAAAACAAATTAAACGAAAACTCCCAATAATACAAAACCAAGACTTATTTTGGAACAAAGCGAAATTCAGAGGTTTTGAAATATCTAATATGAAACAACATATTAACCAATCATTCAAACGAACTAGTTTAAACCAATGGATTTTGAGTTGTTGGTTAACCTCCAAAATAAAGCACAGCAATAGACATGCCACAGTATGCTTTCCTTCCTGCCTGCAGAAGAACATACAAAGGTATTTACAGATATAGCTACGCTGTGAATCTTGCATTCTTAGTACAATGTTTTTGAAAAAATCTTTGGGTGGAATGCACATAAACTTTCACACATGGCTCTGAAATTTGAAGTGTAGTACATGCAATACTTTCTGAAGAATACAATAATGTTTTGTAAACATCTGTTACCAATGAATAAAACGATTAGGAATATTTAATGCCCATGCATTTATTTTGCTTGTGTAAGTAGTGGTAAATTATGGTTGCGTATGGTGATCAGTGTTACCAGGTGCGCTGCTGGCACGACCGCTGTCCAATGCCCTGCCGCTATTCCGGCGTTCCTGACGACAACTGCACGTCACAACTGCGCAGAACAGTTCACAACAAGGGAGTGGAACGCACCCAGCGCCACGACATCGCATCTCACAACTGCAAAAACACGCTGCGCGAATGTCTCATCGAATACGAGCAGTCGAGCGCAGTAGGTGTGCGCCCGGAATGCCGCACACCCAGGGTTGTTAGGCCGAAACTTGCTAAGCTACACAAGGATTGAGAATGCGTATTACAAAGTACACAAGAAAACTTTCGTTTTGTTGTTATGTGGCCTTAAATGTACAACCAGTGGGTGAACAGAACAGATACGGGCTTGTTTGAGCCGTTGTGATCAATCCGTCTGGACTGCCAATTAATGACGAATCTCGAAATGATGCACATATTGCAAGCACAGGTGTGCGGCTGTATCAGCGCACACCCAAGGTTGCCACACAAAAAGAAACGAAACAGGAAAGTAGTCATAGAAATGTCGGTTAAATTAAGCAAATTGAAATGGGAAAGTTTCGAAAGTTGGGACAGAAAGAGACATCCACCATTATCTTTCAAACCTTTTTTTTATTTTTCCCATGATCGTACGACCTGGAAAGGTCGCACCACGATCTGTATTGACAGGGTGCGCGCCGCACACCTAGCACAACCTGTCAAAACTCATGTAATTTAGCAGGAGTGTACGGTGCCCCTGCATAATTACATGAGAACCATCGGTATCGTCTTAAACTAATTGATTATCTTTGTTCAATCAGGTTGGGTTCTCGCTTTGTGACGCTTCACCTGAGCAACAGGAAGAGACTGGGTCATAGCCTGCTCCACTTTTTCAGGGGCGATGTATTCTCCTTGCGCGAGCTTGAATATGTGCTTCTTGCGGTCGATGATCTTCAGTGTTCCATTCTGAAACAAAATAGAGTGAGAGGAGTTCGGGTCGGTCAGAAAAAAAGCAATTTAGACTTTCCCGCTGCGCTTGGCAAAACTGTAAACGAGTGTAGAAATTTTGTTGTAAAAACCAACAGTTAGCGCCATTTCCAAAAATGTTCTTCTTCATGCAAGTGCCTTTATGTTTGCAAGTACAAAAATTCAACAAAATAAAGTTTAAAAAATAAAAACAAAAAGACAGTTAATGTGCGTGCAACGTCTATCAGGAACACGCACTTTTCACTATTTGCAACAGGATGTTCTGCCACACTCTTTCACAAGCCTATGATTTTATGTGAAATGTTTGCAGAGGAAGTTTGATTATTGATTGGCAAATTATTATTAAAGAGGGAAAAACAACAATCCACAAAGATCTGTTTTGTGAACGATACTGGAATTTTTTGCAGTTCTCTATTCCACTTTTTTTCTTAAAAATTTTGAACCAAGTAAACATAAAAACACAATTGGAACAAATGTACATGAACCTTACATTGTCGCGGCTTTAAATTACAGAAACGAAGTTTATTGTTTGAATGATTTTGGGTGTTGGTTGTAAATAAAATCGTTATGGTAAACGAAGTAACATATGCTTACATTCCTTTGTTTAGTTAGTCGTTTGCGCAGCATCCAAATTTTTTCTTTCTGGCAGCATCAATAATGACCAGTGGTCCATTTTTGGAACATGACCCTCACATGGTCACAGTTCGTTTCCACTTCATTGTATCATCTCTGTTTTGATTTGTATGATACTTCACGTTAATTCACGTTAATGCAAGCATGCCTTTCAAAAAACGTTTTCTTTTTTCCTACCAGCTGCTTAAAAATGTCAAATTTTTTCACATTTGATTGACCTCCATTTGTTTAGTAATGCTGACTCAGTAAAAAATAACTTCATGGTAAATGCTGCATTTATCGAAAGTAGAAGCACTACCAAATGCAAAGATGTATTTTGCAAGTCTTTAGTGCGATCTGAAAGAACTTATTTGAGGTGAAACTTTTTGTTCCATTTTTGGAACAATGGTCCAAACCAGCATCAAAATTAACACCTTACGAAAATCATTTGCAATGTAAACACTTTACTAAAATCATAGTCAGCAAGTTTATAAAAGTTCGTATATTCAATGAGAACAAGCATAAGGGACTGAACAAACGTAAAAACAAACGCTTCTGTGTGTGATAAGCTAAATACCTATTTTCAGGCTGCCTATCATTATAATCGTAGAATTTTGTGAAGGGTTTTGCCGCATACATAACATCGTTCTTACTTTTCTGCTTACACAAAGTGATGTAATCCAGGTTTTGTGTTGATAATTCTTTTGCCACGGAGCCTAAAGAAAGACACTGCGGACGTTTTGAGCAGTTCAACTACAACTGACCTTATAAACGCAAGTAGCTCCGACATCAAGCTGCATTCAGCCGCACCATACGGTATCGCATAGCCGCAATGTTTATCAAAGTTCCAATACATGGGCCAGCACCGCTTTTTAATTCTGGTCTCTATTAACCAGCAAATCTGGCATATAAATCCGCATCTCCCATTCCCTGATTTTGCTAATACAAAACGAAGTTATTACATCATTTTTTTATTTCTTGTGTATAACGTTTTATCCTGCTACGTTGGCATGTTGGCTACGTTGGCCGCTTTGTCTTTCCACTGGAAACTTGGTGCAAGCGCCCGCAACATGGGGGGCATTCCAGGGGCAATGCCTACACAGATTTTGTTTTGCTCAGAAATTTTTCTTTTACGCCAACTCACAACACTACCCGCTCATCACATAAAACGCTGACCTCATAGTTGCAAAATAAATTGTACCAGGGAACTGGCGTTTGTCATGTTATAGTTGGTTGTAAACTTCTAATAAAAACAAAATCTTTCCCCCCTAAAAGGTAATTTGTCCACCCAAACCCTAAAACCAGGCCACGGGCCTGTTGATATATACCCATCAGAGCAACGATAAAAATTGCGGCAGTGTCACCATTTGAACAGTTGTCTAACCGAAGCAACAAGAGAAAGAATAAAAAACGTCAGTTAGCGTTATCACGCAACTGTGCACCCACATTGGACCATTGTTTCATCAATGGAACATGTTGTTGCTAAGCAACCGCATTTTTATGTTATTAGGACATATATAAAACCGATACCAGAAAAACAGAGAGATATGATTTGTATTTTTGGTGGTCTTACGTTAAATAATTGATGTTGTTAGACAGCATAAGATAATCAAAACAAAGAAATGATACATCCTCGATATGTGCGTCACGCGAAATTCACTTGGTCATTTAATTTGCCGTGCTTTCTTCACAACACTTAAAGGACAATTCCTCACCGGAAGCCACATTCCTATGTCACCAGTATGCAACCAACCATCCTCATCAATCGCTTCTCTGGTTTTCTCTTCGTCTTTGTAGTATCCTTAAAACGGATTCACGTCAAATAAACGTGTTTTACACGGAAGATATCGCTTTTTGGGTACTCATGAAGTAGTTAGATTTCCCACAAATCGTCTCTTTACTCATCTACTGGCCAATCACCCTTAGAAGAATCACGTTTAGAAATACACGTTCATATCAACACCAAAGAGCAGTAGCAAGATTAAATGCTTATATTAAACGCTACCAGTACCGCAAACAAACAGAAAAAGGTTTAAAACTTTTCGGGTTAAAATTGCACAACGAAAACGCAAGGTTAAATTTGCGTGATGAAGTCAATAAATTGTGATCAAGAAGAAAAAGCAATAAAATGACTATTACTAGATGCCGCCTTTTGAAAAATTACAGTCAAATATTTGAAAGCTGCCTTGATAGTGCGAGCTGATAAACTGATGTTATTTATTCTTGTCCCCAAACATTTCCTACTGGTTTCAAACACTTCATATCACACAAAAATTTCTTAAATGCGTAATTTTTACCAACACAACGCCACCAAATATTCTGCTCACTGAAGTCTCAGAAGACCCTTTTTTGCTTTCATAATTTGATCAGAGGCTCATACTCTCCACAAGGGGAGTAGGAAGAGAATCGCTCAGAAATTTGTTTCATTTGTTGGTCGGTCCTTGCTTATCCCCCTTGTGGATAGTATGTACTTGAATATAAATATTTGCAATTTTGCGTCATCGCAAAGAGATGAAAACAAAGACAAGTCGGCTGATTTTTCGAATGGTTACAGTAAACCCAGAGCTTTTAATTGTTGATCCGAGGCTTTCAGCTTGTGAATATTTTGTTTTTACCAGTTGCAGTTGATAACACTGCAATACATCGGCAAAGCCAATTATCACGTTTTGATATACACGAAATTGAAAAGGTTATAGTAAAACGTTTAAATACTCTTTGTGGAGGCATACAGTGCGATTGATGCAGCAATGCAGAGGTCTCATAAATATTTGGGTGCTGAACGGAAGTCTCGAACTTATCAGAGGCCGCGGGCCGGAATATTTTCTGTATTGAAGAAAAAAAGCAACTTGCAAAACATTAGTCACGTTTATATATTTTTTTCTTGATAATATGAAGGCAGTGTGACTTATGAAACTGCTTATTTTGTTGCATACTAGTTGCCTATGCCAAACCTTTAGCTTTGTTTCAAATGCCAAAGTTATTATAAATGATATTTTCCTTATTTGCAATGACACACAGGTCTTCAGCCACGGAGAGGCATTCAGAGATTTATGCCACCTGAAAGTTTGTTGTGCCAAGAAAGATTTGTTTCAAACAGATGATAAAAACAAAAATCTTTCCGCCCTGAAAATTTATTTTCCCCCCCAAAACCTTGCAATCTGGTTACGGGGCCTGATGGCGCATTAAGACAGTTTAATTTGTCTGTTATATACACCACGAAAGCAAGTTTTGAGATCCACTGAACATTAGAAAACTCTGGCGGTTTTCCTTTGGAATTTGTTTTCACTTTAACCTCTCTGTGTTGTTCGCAAAGTATAACATCACAAACGGATGGCCTAGGTCCTATGTAAATCACTTTTATTTCCCACATTGCAAATAACTGCAAAACGTTTGTAGTTAAACATTTGATCAAACCCGAAAGCTTAATTGTCTTGGTTTCTAAAGCCAATCGGGATAACTTTCTCATGTACTGCAAATGCTTTTTGCTTTTTCTGTAATTTTATCTCACATTAATTTACTGTATTTCCACAAAATTGTTAAAATCCTAAAAATTCCAAAGAAAGCTTGCAGGGCAGATTGGAACCCTTAGCGGGGACCGCTGCAGCAGTGAAATGTGTACTTGTATTGTTGTTTCATGCAATTAGATCAAAAAGAAATAGAAGTTCAGGTGCAGGTCAAAAATATAAAAACAAAATTACTAAACAATAGCTAAGGTTAATACGAAACTGGTGCATTTGTTTGACAATCTGTTAGTAACATGTTTTTTTTAAATTCTTACCACTGCGACCTCAGATGTTTCGTGAATATTTTATTCTGTTTATGTATCGAAAGCTTCACACTTTTCGCATTGTTTTCAAGCTTGCAAATCACACTTATGTTATGCCACGCTTACATCTGACTATATGCTGCCTTCTCCTTGTGTAAACTGCGTAAATGCTTCAAACATGTTGCATTAGTATTGCTATGAAATGCATTTGCAAAATAACAACAAAACCTTATATGTTTCCCATAGTGCCACAACAGGTTATTCTTGTGGGCAAAAACAACAACGTGGTTGGAGAGTTCAAAATCATTTGTTTTTTCAGTTGCATTTTCTACACGTGTTTCGTAAAAACAAAATCAAACACACAATAGTGACCGACACTAACTGTAGAAAGGTGGACTTACATTTCTACTAAATGCCAAGTTAAGATTGTCTTAACAAGAGAGTTGTGGTGCTTGATTTTCTGAGTGGAATTTCTAAATAGGTCATGAAATTCAAAGATGGTGATGAAGAAACTCGCGTGGTTGTACAATTATCAACCAAGACTCAGTTCGTGAACCATTAAGAATTTCATAGAAATTTAACATGCAAGTACCTTTAGAAACGCTTGTGCCTTTTACGCACACCTCTCCCCTGTTTTCTTTTGCGTAGTAATTCTTTTCAGGAACATCTACAAGTTTTATTTTGACGCTAAGACATGGAGATCCAACACATCCGCTGAAATAGTCTCCTGGTATTGTCACACTGATAGCTGCGGTTGCTTCCGTCTGACCATAACCTGCATAAGTATCAAAAGCGTGTTTCAAAGTTTGTCAAAAACTGACGGAGTTTCGTTAGAGACAACATCGTGCAATGCTGTGCCTAAAATAAAGTAGCACAAATATACGTGGAACTTTGATGGAAATCTATTTAATATTTAAACATATTCTTCATTACAAAAGAAAAAACATCGATGCCAATGTTTGATTATAGGAATTGGGCAAAATATGTGCAGAGCGATAATTCCAAGAACTTTGGTCATGATTCGATGAAAAGCGATGCTGTCAAATGGAGTTCAACGCCTAATCGAAGGTGCATGCAGGTTGACAGAGTAAAGTTTTAAAGTGGGATTGTTTTATACTTTGAAACTTTATCCTTGTCAGGTTTTCAAGTCAATTGAAAGGTTGAATTAAGGGAAATGTTTGCCGTAGTTTCCCTAGTTAAATAAAACCTTTTGAGATCACAAAAAACAGTTGTACACCTTCCGTAAACGGAATTCCCAGTGCACATCTCATGAAGTTGAGAACTTCTGGAGATAACGGGGCGGCACCAGTGACGCATATTCGCAAACGGCCTCCAAATCGGTTCTGAATTTTTCTGCAAAAATATTATAATTGTCAGCAAGCAATAAAATAGAAACGAAAGTGAAACAATGCGAAGATTTGCCATGTCAGCTTGCTTGATGTCTGACCAACGACCGTCATTTGTCAAAAAAGGTTTTTGATTCAGGTTCATTATACTCGTTTCAGCATTCCCTTTGAGGTGTCACGAGTGATCTGCGGAGCTCATCTGTACTTTAATTGCGCCAAGGTCCATGCGGTTATTTTTGCAGTGAATGCCACGATGGTGGCTAACCAATGCCAGGACCGCGTATTTACTTGCACTCCCCATTAGGGCCGAACACGAGAATGCACAGGCCCCAAGTACCATCTTGGGTATGATTCGACGAGGAATCGAACCAACCGTAAGTGGCATGTGCTCGAACCACTGTATTACCAGTATAAGGGTTAATGGTTGAAACAATGTTTCAATTTATTCCCAACTGAGATTTTAAAGAAATTTGTGTGAACCTCTACTCATCTGCTGCTTTGCAAACAACATCATGGCAATTTCTAAAAATCGTTCGTGTGTTGACCTTCATGATCGTAAATTGAGAAGCTTAAAAATTTTTGCTATTTTCAGCAATCTCCATTGTTTAATTTCCTTTTAAGCTAATGTCAATCGCCTATTTGTCTTTTTTTGAATCGTTTTTCAGTCTCTTTGGTGACCAAAAACAGAGCCAAGCACTGCTGTACTACCCTCATCACTTTGGAAAAACATAAGGTTTAGCCAGAACTCGTAGCCGCAGGTACTGTAAATTTGCACCATGCGCACAATTGTATTGCTACCTACTATATATGCATTGCTTTAATCTTACGATGGGTTCCGTAAACCCATTATCGTCCCCACATTTGTTTGCTAACACGCAGGGCACACCATGAGAATTTACCTAAAAACAAATGTGTCCCATAATGTGTCTTTTGTCACAACGCCATTCTTCAAACTTTCCATCTTTGACGCCAGCGCCCTTTTCAGAAGGAACTTTCTGATTGATGACTGCGAGGCTTTTGTCCAAATCTGTGAAACGTTTGAAACAAGCTACAATTAAAAATCATTTAGTGTTTATGACGTGCGTTACGCTACAAATTTTATCTGAATCAATTCCAGCTTGTTTTTACGAGCATTTCAACATAGTACATGAGTAGAGAATTATGTAGAAAATTGGTATTGTTACAACGTGAAGAGGTTATGACAGCAAAAGCTCATTTATGTATATTTTATATAATAGCTACAGTTCAGGCCTCAAATTAAAAAATGAAGTGCACAGTAATTGCTTTGACCCCGAAATGCTCAGATTTGATTGGTATTCATATCACTTTTGAATTATTATCTGTCACACGCAATCTGCAATGGATTCAAGTTTAATTAGACAACGTAGGTACATGTAATGTTTCAGCTATTAAGTTTTCAGTATCACTGAGACTCGGCAAGTCGTTACAATTCAGGGACACCTTTGTATAATTTGATCTCCAACCAAGCTTGGTCATACATTGGTGTGAAGCCAGCAGAGCTATCAGGGCTGCGGTAATACGTGAGGTATTTCGAGACCTCGCAGTGTTACTGAGCCTGAGAACCTGCTGGGCTGAAATGTTTACTTAAAAATTAATAAAGGCATGACTGACTAGTCCAACAACGTCGCTTTCAATAACTCTTTTCTCGTGTTGCTAATAATGCGAAATATCTTCACGTTTGTTGCACTTGCTGGGAATAAAACTATTGCCGTTATACTGCATTCTCTTGCTCTCAATATATTTGGAAGTGGATTGTATTTACTTTATATCTTTTCCTAGGTGTGTCGCGTGACCTTCGTCGCTTGGGCCAGTTGTTCAAAACATTGCTTCCCTGCACAAAATTTCGGGGCAGGTGTTGAGCAGCCATTCGAATGTCTCATTGTCCAGAACCGTCAGGCCGTGCAGTGGTTCGGTGGATTGGACATTGGAGGACAACATGGTCGACGATTTGTTCTTCAGCGCCACACTCACAGGCCGCAGAGGAGGCCATGCCCCATTTTTACAAGCAGGAGCGGAAACGCCCGACACCAGTGCGGAGGCGGTTGAGCCGGACCCAGGCTCTTCTTGGGCGGTCATTCCAGGAATGTGTGTACCAGTGTCGTGGATGAAAGTAGGGAAACTCGCAAAGTTGTCCAAAAACTCCGCATTACATTGGTGATCCACCGCACGTATGTTGTTGTTGTCAGATGAACTGATGAGCTGTTGTGCGGCGGGTACAAACGGGTGTCTCGATTTGCAACGCCGTGCATTCCCACTCGGTGGTCAGGCGAGCGGTGAGTCCAGCAGGTGTCCAGGTTCCATGGCACGTCGTGATAGAGGCCGTGTAGCTCCTCTGCGACGAAGCTCATCAGGTTGGATGTCTGGAAGAACAGGAAGGTTGTCCGTTGGAGTAGGACGCAGGCATCCAGTCACAAATGGCAAAGCGTCGTTGATGGCAGGGTCAATAGGGCGGGTATGAGAACACCAGAGAGGAGCGCAGTACTATGCAGTTCAATGGACCAGGGCAAGGGTGGCTATTCACAGCGTTGATGCTCCAGCACCCCAACCAGAGCCAGCAAGCCGCCTTAGGAGTGTGATGCGTGATGTCAGCTTTTTGCAAGTGACTCAGGGTGTCGGCGATACGTGAGCGACCTTTCAAACGTTACTCCGAGGTATTTGGGTTCGGAGCAGAAGGGCAGGTTTTTGTTGTTGGGGTTGACTTTCAACTCACGTTTAGCTTCATTGTTGTTGAGGTGGAAGGCTGCCGACACCGTTTTCGTAGTGCTGAGCTTTAGGTTCCAAGTCTGGAGGTATCCATCTACAGTTGCCATGTCCTTTACCAGCACCCCTTTGCTCAACACCCCTACCGGGGAGGGGGACAGATGCCTTCACGTGGCCCTCCCTGTTGCAGCATTTCCTGAAATGCTTACCAAATCTGTCATCAAGAGAGCAACCACTGCTACTCGCGCTGGATGTGTTCAGCGTGGGATGAGTCAAGCAACCCCCTTCTCAGGGCGCGGCAGCTGAAATGCTGCCGAAGACAACCCACGACCCAACATACTCCAGCTGAACACCGAGGGGCTCACTGAAAACAAGGTCCCCATCATTGAGCAGCTAGCCTATAAGAACAAGGCTTTCATCATCGTCATACAGGCGACCCATTGCACAACTGCAGAGAAGCTAGTGATTCCCAACTTCTCCCTAGCTGGGTCAATCCTGAGCCGCAATCACGGCCTTTCCACGTTTGTCCACGAGCGGTAGGAATGGTCACTGGTCGATCAGTCTCCAGAACAATCAGAGACTGAGTGGTTGTGCGTAAACGTCGCAGGATGCAAGATCATCATTGTCTGCAAACCTCCACGCTCTCGAATCACCCCAACGACCATCCCAACGTTCCCACACCCCAGTCTGTATGTTGGCGTCTTCGACTGCCAGCATCTCAACTAGGTTTACAACATCCCCGGTCGGTGAGAGCCTGGACTCCTGGGCAACATCCAACAACCTTGGACTGTTGTACAGTACAACCCAAAGGAAACAGCCAGTTTCTTCTCTCGCCGTTGGAACGCCAGCACCAACCCAGACTTGGCCCTCGCGAGTTTCGGCCAGGACAGCCGACTGCCGGAAAGATGTGTTCTAGGAAAGTTCCCGCGGTCACAACATCGGCCCTCCCTCATAACGCCACCAAGATTCAAGGTTCCTGCCCACAGCGATCTGGTGAAGCGTTGGAACTTTTGCAAGGCCGATTGGAAGTGCTTTTGCCTTCTCACAGGTGAATCCGTCGAGAGATTGCCACCTTCGGACACACCAGATATTGAGAGGGCACACCAGGACTTTTGCGAGAGCGTACTTTCTGCGGCTAAACAATGTATCCCACGTGACCGTCGGAAGAACTACGTGCCAAGTGTGCGAGACCATCTATCGCTCCTTCATTCGACTCCCAGTGGGGACTGACTCTGATAGAGCCGTTTTGTCCCTACTCTCTCGACTACAACAGAAGAAGCAGGAGCGATGGGAGGAAGTTGTCAACTCCATCGACTTCTCGCACTCCAACCGTTAGGCGTGAAGAGCAATCAACAAACTTACTGGCAGGTCTGGACGCTCCTCTCGCCTGTGCCCCATCTCGGCAAATTCCATCGCCTCGCAACTCATGAAGAACGGGGCACACAAGACCGGGGGCCGCGAGTCCACCAGGTTCGTCAACAAGCATCTGTCCGACGTATGGAAGATTCCAACATCTGAGGGTCACAATATCTCTGAACCCTTTAGGCTGGAAGCGTTTGCTGCTGCCCTCAGACGACTGAAGCCAGGAAAGTCTCCGGTACTGGATTCCATCTTCCCGGAGTTTATACTCCACACCCAGTCGGCTCTCAAATCTTGGTTCTGCGGCTTCCTCACTTCCTGCATGCGCCAACTCAAAATTCCAAAGATCTGGAGAAGAGCACTAGTTGTTGTGATCCCTAAACCAGAGAAGCCATTGGGGGACCCAAAGAGCAATTGTCCTATATCTCTGCTGTGCGTCCCCTGTAAAATCCTCAAGAGACTCATCTACGTGCGTGTCGAAAAAATCATCAACCCACCGATCCCACAGGACCAGGTAGGTAATCGACACGGGAGGTCGGCCGTAGACCAGGTCACCCTGTTGACATAGGACATCGAGGATAGCTTTTCAGCTAAAAGAAGGCCGGAGCTGTGTTTGTGGACCTCACAGCAGCCTACGACACCGTATGGCACCGCGGCCTTACCTGCAAGTTGCTGCGACTGCTGCCTGATAGACACATGGTCCACATGATCGTGGAGATGGTTGGAAATCGCAGCTTTTCCCTTACCACAGGATATGGTCAAAGGAGCAAGTCACGACGCCTCAAGAACGGTGTACCACAGGTATCTGTCCTGGCGTCCCTTCTCTTCAACATCTACATCTCTGACCTGCTAACCACCATCTCCAGAAAGTATGCATATGATGACGACCTAGGAATCATGCATGCTGATGGAAATTGGCAGGCAGTGGAAGGGGCGCTGAGCAAGGACACAGCAACGCTAGGTGAATACCTCCAGACTTGGAAGCTAAAGCTCAGCACCACGAAAATGGTGTCGGCAGTCTTCCATCTCAACAAGGAAGCTAAGCCTGAGCTGAAAGTCAACTTCAACAACGAAACCCTGCCCTTCTGCTCCGAGGTATTTACCTCGGAGTAACGTTGGACAGGTCGCTCACGTATCGCCGACACCTTGAGACACTTCGCAAGAAGCTAACATCACGCGTCGCGCTCCTGAAGTGGTTTGCTGGCTCCGGTTGGGGTGCTGGAGCCGCAATGTTGCGAACAGCAACCCTAGTTCTGGTCCATTCAACTGCAGAGTATTGCGCTCCTGTTTGGTGCTGCAGTGATCATACCCGCCTTATTGACCCCACCATCAACGACACCTTGCGAATTGTGACTGGATGCCTGCGTCCTACAACTGCGGACAACCTTCCAATCATTACAGGCGTCCAACCTGCTGAGCTTCGTCGCAGTGGAGACACACTATCTCCAGCACGCCGTGCCATGAAGCCTGGACACCTGCTCGACTCATCGCTCACCCGTCCACCGAGTGCAGATGCACGGCGCCTCAAATCGAGACACCCATTTGTACCCGCCGCACAGTAGCTCATCAGTTTTTCTGACAACAACACACGTGCGGCGCAGTGGGCGGATCATCAATGGAACGCGGAGTGGGCGGACAAACCCGCCAGACTCCGCATTTTAATTCCAGTCACCGGTACACACACTCTCGGAATGATCCGCCCAAGAAGAGCCTGGGTGCTGCTTAACCGCCTCTGCACCGGTGCCGGGCGTTTCCGCTCCTGCTTGTACAAATGGGGTAAGGCCTCCTCTACGGCCTGTGACTGTGGCGCAGAAGAACAAACCGTCGACCATGTCGTCCCCCAATGTCCAATCCATCGACCTCCTCATGGACTGCACGGCCTGACGGTTCTGGACAATGAGACAATCGAATGGCTGCTCAACACCTGCCCCGAGATCTAGTGCGGCCA
>Ga0210059_1000816_pt1 | contig 43271 bp, 31 predicted proteins | sample Ectturendosymbi2_FD_188042 | JGI IMG/M metagenome (GOLD analysis project Ga0210059, IMG submission 188042) | Ecteinascidia turbinata endosymbiont from Florida, USA - Sample 2 (SPAdes) (version 2) | ecosystem: Host-associated > Tunicates > Ascidians > Unclassified | place: Key West, Florida... | reverse complement strand
CACCACCTCTGAGGTGGCTTCAGGTGCAAAAAGAGAATGCTCTCACAGAAAGAGCGCGCTGAAAGCGAGCCCTTCGACAAGCTTCAGCGCTATCTCTGCATGCAGAGATAGCTACCTCTGCATGCAGAGATAGTTATCTCTGCCACAGATAACATCTTTGCATGCAGAGATAGCTATCTCTGCCAGAGATAACATCTCTGCATGCAGAAATAGCTATGTCTGCCAGAGATAATATCTCTGCATGCAGAGATAGCTATCTCTGCCAGAGATAGCAGTTTTTGTGCTAAATCTGTCAGATATAATATTTTTACAAACGGCGCCCCATACGAAACAGTGAAACTGCCTTGGCCTTTTCCGGCACATCACGACAAAATCTTCTCCAGTTCCAAGCTCAGCTTACGTCTGACCACGCGACTGGTCATAAAGGCTGAAGCCATGAGGTGTGACGGTAAAATTTCACGATCATTTCTGACGTAATAAGCATGAAGGCAAACAAGCCTGCATGAGACGGGGAAAATTTTAGACGAGAAAATTTTAAAAATTTTACAGTTTCAATTTCAGTAAGAATTTTATTCAAAGTCAATTAAGCAAACGACCACATTTCAAACAAACATCCCGCAGAATGCATCCGAAAAAATAAATTAAAAGGACGGCATATCATAACTATAGTTGTCCAAGCGCTTGTACCGTAAAAACTAGCCTGGTGTTCTTCAATGGCAAAGGCTGTACCATCCAGCGACATAAACGCCCACAAACAAGCGTTGGAAATCAGCAGAAACATGATTACATCTCGCAACCAAAGTCGCAATTTGTCCGGGTGAGATACTTTTGTCTCGGAAACTACCCTAATAACTGTATCGTTTGTGTAAGTTTGTTCGGCAGTTCCGTTTTCCACGTCAGATAAAGCGTCTTCAGAGTTGCTCTCTTTGACTTGAGATGTGGTGTCATCGCGGCTATCACTCTCTGACATGTCGTTGTCGTTACAGTTCTGAATGTTTTCTTCCGGAGTGACAATGATCATCGGTATGCTGTTTGATGCGGATTGCTGTCCAGGACATGAGAAATTGTTGTCCGCATTCTTTTCAGCAACTTGAAATTCGGTGGTGTTAAATCCTTCATTATCAAATGCTAATGCTGACACAATGGACGTCACTGAAGACCTTCGACTTTTCAAATACGCCTTGTTGGAGTGATCATCTTTACTGCCTTTCAAATGACTGTTCTCCTTCACGTTGTTTGGGAGACGATGCTTCATTTGCAGTGAGATCCTAAAATTTACAAAAATTAGAGTAATCTACAGATGAGCTCAATTGCGTTTATGACCACCAATGCAACACGTAAATGTTAGTATGCTATAATTTGTTGTTTTGTTTTCTGCATTCGTCCTTCCATCAATTTAAACTTTGTCCTGTCCTCATCTTTATGTTGTTCTGTAGTTTCTAATACGGAGCGGCGTAACTATGGTTTGAAATTAGCAAGATAGTTTGCTTTTTCTCTTGCTCTTAGAGGTTTCTCCTTTAACGTTACGTTTATCAACGCCTTTATCAACGTATCAACGTAAATTCTGCGTATTTAAAGAGTGCAAGGTGGGTTACCGGAGTTGAAATTTTTCATTAGTTACCTTCGACGTAGTGTTTGAGCGGTTTCCCGCGACAGATTTGAGGTGATCGGCTCTCGTTGCAATCCGTATAAAACGAATATCAGCTGCAAAATAGTTCGATTTAAATATTTTGGCAATGTTTTCAATCAGAAGCGTTTATCAATAACAAGAATTTGGTTTATGTGGTTACCTGCCGCCAGTAACACATTTGAAATCACCTTGACGAACTTTTCATTATCTGAAACTATTTGAAACTTCAAATGCAAAATGCAGTTGCGTTATAAATATATGTACCTGAGTGACGCATTGCAGAATATCGCAAAGTGGTTGGCATACGCTTAATGCGTTGATGGACGCGTTGCTGTCAGTACCGACAATTGCTGCCAGCATGGAAAAAACATTTAGAACAAGAGGACTGAAGATGCAAAGGAAAAGAAGAACAGAGTCCAATGAAGAAGCTTGTTCCAAGGGTCGTACGATGCGCTTGAACAAGTAGAAACCGATTGCGCAGGCAACCATCATGCAACTCTCCAGTCCAATCTGGATTAAAATAAATGTCTGCTGTTGCTACGAGGAAGTATAGAAGAGTTTTTGCTAAAAAATTTTGGTCTGAACACAATTTTGCATCGTTGAGGTTAATCTCCAAATTTCATTCAAATTTTCACAAATGAAGTTTGACAAAAGAAACATTCTCGAATACTGAGACAAACATTTTGAAGACCAGCTTTTTACAGAAGTAAGTTTTGAGCATTTTGGTTATTTTCAATCATTGGTTTGAAAAATTCCAGCAAAGCAGCTTATAGCGTGCTGCGTTATTTTTGTGTGTGAATAGTTACATACGAAAAGAAAAATCTTCTAGATAGTGGCGTAACTGACATTGGGGGAAAGGGGGCGAGGCGCCCCCCTGGAAAGCTAAATGTGAAAACTGGGCCCCCTTTAGTTGACATTTTGATATTTAGTATTCTTTAATTTGTTGTTTTTTTGCGTTTTTCAGGGTGTTTTCTTTTTTATCTAGTGTGAATACCCAGAGATTCACTATCATTTCTTAAACTTTTTCTGCATTTTGGCTAGTGCCCCCCCTACAGTGACCAGTGGGCCCCCTTCAGCTAAGCTTTGCCCCCCTGGTTCAAACCTCTAGTTACGCCACTGCTTCTAGATACTTTCAAATGCTCATGAACCTTGCTTACAAAAACAACACGAAAAGCATCAGCTTAGTTTTTATATTCTTTGCTTAACACAAGATCATGTAATACTGAAGTTTATTAATTTTCTTCCAAGAAAGAAATACAGTAGAGTTGCTTTCTTTCGAAGCCCTAAAACTGCAGCAAATTGTTGTCCTGCGGGAAAAATTTAGGCAATAGTTTATTTTCAACCGTGATATACTCAAACAGAAATATGGATAAGCTTTTTTATTTCACTTAGTTTGTTTCCCATACCCAAACCCTCTGCTGTTTGAAACACAGGAGTTCATCAGAGTCAAACATAACAAACTATACAATCAGGTTTTTTTAAAGGCGTTTTAGAGACCCGATTCGGGTCCCTAGAATTGAAAATCGGGTCCCTACAATCAGAGAAATCGAGTCCCTGCAGGTTGACATCGGGTAGCTAACATTTTCCTTGAAAAAAAACCTGATACATTTGTCTTGTTTTTTGACCACGAGTTTTGATAATGACACTGCGTAGATATTGCAAAAACTTGATTTTGATTTATGGACTTCGACGTCGTAATCTCAGCAAGAGCCTGGTACGAGCTGTCAAGTCAGTAAGACAACTTGAAAATATTACTGAAGATTTTCTCTGATCAGAAATGTCAGTTTTGACGTGTAGTTGATGAACTTAACTTCAGGATTAATTTCCGCTCCGCACATAAAGCATGTGAGTATAATGAAAAGTGGACAAAACAATTACTGTCTGGCCAAGAAAAGGGACTGACGAATGAAGCAAACTGAATATAATTCCGGAGAAACACCACATAATTGAAGTGTTTCTTGATTTACAGAAAAAAAGAAAAAGATATTTAAAATAGTATAGCAACGCCAAAAATTGAAAAAATGTGTTATCCTTAAGAAGCTTAGAATTTTTGTAGAAACGTTGAGAAGATTCGCTTACCAAAAATGAATCATAAATGCTTGTTAGAGTTGTTTCGATGAATAAAGTGATTGTTGATTCAGGTTTCGTAGTTCCCAGAAGAATGATGATAACAGTGGTAAAAAGTAAAGCAAAAATTCCACAAGTAACACCTGCAAATATTAAAAAGTAATAGGCACCTGGGATGAAAAATTGTTTGGAATCTTAAGACAAAATCTTAAATGAAAAATTGTGTCAATCAACAATTTTGAAGCTTATCGTGCTATGAATTTCAAATACCCTCATTAGTTAAATACCGTATTTTTTTTGTCAGCATTTTCTATTGAATAAGAGATTCTCTTTGAATAATGGCTGATGGTGCCTATCTAGTAGGCGAAATACATCTGTAAGATCTTAGTGTCTGATTCCTTGCTGGGAAAGGATTCTTTACGATAGACGGTGAAGTTAGTGTGGCAGAGTACATCATTACCACAAAGTAGTGTGTCATTATACGACCACTAAATACGTATCGAACTTCGCTGTCTGAATCACATCACCACTAACCATCCCAGTACAGCCCACTATCTCCAAACGTTGCGGCGGCGCCACTTGACGATGTCAAGTGGCGATTTTTTTGTTCGTCGCGCGGCTACATTTTCCAACCTTCCTCTTTATCCGAGGGATTTCACAGTCATGGAAGTTGAGCGTCTTATGTAGCAGTTTAGAGCTCTGCACAGATGTGATTCAGACAGCGTGGCGTAACTAGAAGTTTGAGTCAGGGGGTGAAACGTTTAGCTGAAAGGGGCCCACTGGCCACTGTTTAGGGCCCACTAGCCAACACTCAGAAAAAAAACTTGAGAAATGATGGTGAAACCAGGTGGGGATGACTATACTAAAACCATAAATCACCAGAAAATACTCTGAAAAACGCAAAAAGCAACAACCTACTGAAATCCAAAAGAATGCTAAAACTGAAATATAAGCTGGGGTCCGGTTTTTAAATTTAGCTTGCTGGTGGGGTGATTTGCCCCCTGTCAGTTACGCCACTGGCAACTGGGTATCGCATTCTACGAACGATACCTCAACAATTCAAATAGCGACTCAACTTGACCATGTGAAGTGTCGTGTTTTTTATATTCTTTGCACTGCTGCAGTATTATCCGCAACATAACAGAAGATTCTAAAGACAGCAAGCTAAAATTCTCTTGTAAAAAATATAAGGACTAAGATATCGAAAAAAACTTAGAAAAAAACTACCTATGTTAAAACATATTGCAGTAGATTTGACTTTTAGTAATTGCTTTAAAGTTTCAACTGAAAGTTGTTGGACTTCGTTGTTGGGAGTTGTTCCTGTTCACAAGTTCTATTTTGGATAGATTTTGCAAAGTAAACCAAATTGTTATGTGCCACTTATCTTCAATAGTTATTTCTGATCGAAACATAAAGATTATTTTTCTCTTGTTGCTTATTTCTAGACCAAATCTATTTAACACTACATAACCAAGAGGCCTAACAACTGGACTTTGACTGTTATCTTGCATAATTATAACCATCATTTGTTGAGATGTTACGATAAACAGGCCACAGATACAGGTGTTTATAAAATTAATGCTGAGATCTTTTCATCATATTACCATTGTAAGAGCTGTAGATCTTGTAACTTGGTTTGACAACGTGTTCGCAAGGAGGAGGTTGTTTTTCGATGTTGCTCCACGTGACCGCCAGCAAGCAAGACGCCACCAAACTGAATTCAATCAAAAACGGAAACAAAAATTTTTCCGCGACGTGTACGGCGTTGCAGAAGCTCGAATGGCATTCACATGCCCCTGCGAGAAAAAACAATCGCATCAAACATGGAACTCTCACTGCAAACGCAAAAACAAGTTTTTTTCTGCAGTGGTAAACAAACAGAATCGAATGGCATTCACCCCGTTTTCTCATGTGTTGGTTTTACCAGTTCTTTTCAAATGAAATTGTTACTACTTTTTAGTTTATATCAATAAGCTTTTACACAAAATGTGATTCTGTGCAGTTTTCCGATTTCTATATACGAAAAGTATTTTACAACGTCGATATTTTCCCCAGTATGCTCATTCTCAAAAAACTCTCTATTACCTGCACCAAATGTTTACCTGTGTACGCAGAAGTGTTGGTTGGATGCACATAAGAAGATTCATCTGCAAAAACATCGGATATTTGGAAAAAGGTAGTTTAGCGTGAAAAAGTTCGTCTGATGTGAAATTCTGAAATCAGTCGAAAGAACCAAGAAATTAGTAGTACAAAGACAAGAGATGTTCAAAGAAAATTTGTACGGAACAGCAGTTGAGTTTGTATGGAAACAGAAAAATTGGTATGTAACAGCAGGTTTGCAATTAACTTTTTATACTTTAAACTATTTTCAAGTTTACGTGTCACACATGCGTTTATTAGCGTGGTAATAAAACAGAATATCTTCTGCACAACAACGAAAAAAGTAAAATAAGTCTCAATCACACAAAACGACAAACAACTGGTATCCATAAAAAGTCTGAGGAGCCTCAAAGTTACAGTAGTGGGTACCAGCATTGACAGGCAATTGTTGAATAGAACAAGCAATAATACTTATTTCACTCTGATAAAATCACTTTGTCTGATGAAAATTTGGTGCATAAATGCCGAAAAGGTAATTGCGAGCAAAAAGTGAAGAAATGAAAAATTGAAGTACCTAATGATATGAAGTTTTTTATCCGTGTGAAAAGAATCAGCACAGCACTGTTTTTTCAGAAAGAAAAAATTGCAGATGAGAAAAAACGTTCAGAAATTTTTTCAAAAAAAAGTTTAAAAACTGATGAATGTCGCTACTGAGTCAAAATTGAGAATATACAATTTTGCTTTACAGAGAAAAATGTTTATTTGGCAATCAACTAATCGTTTAAGCAATATGCGGATGTTAATTCGTAGCTTTCGATGTCCGTAAGGGTAAATGTTATATAACCAATTAAAACACATTCAAAACCAAAATACTTCCAGGTTCTACGTAATCTATTTACAGTAGATACCCGTCGGTTCGCTTGTTGAGTTGCTGCTGTGGGCAGATTGATGGGCATCGGATGAGTTTAAAGCAATGACTGTTTCGTTGATAATCGCATATATCCACGATGACAAGTTGGTAGCGATGATTAACATCAAGGTGGTGCTTTGAATTAAAGTAGAAAAGATTTTTAGCTTGAAAACGTCAAGGCTAGTTAACGTAATGACGTCACTGCCATGTCAAATTGAGGACAACTGTAAAGTGGCAAAGATTTCTTTACCACTTCAAGACAATTTTGTTGGTTTCGTTGGTAAACTCAAAACAAATTTTTAATTTAAAATATGGTTCTTCAGAAACTGAAGTCATCTGTAACTACAGAAGCTTGTTGCAGGGTTTAACCACGTTCATTGTCAATGACAGCTAGCGAATTGCTTGAGAGGAAAGTACATTCTTAAAATAAGTATAATGAAGGTATGTTCATCATTGTAGTTATGGCATACGTTCTTGAAACATTTGAAGATATTGAATGAAATTACCTTTAGTTTCAGTGAGACTGCATTCTAAAACACTGTCTTATTATAGTGTTATAACAGATTGCACCATACCATTTCTTGAGTAGCCTTTGCCAAATGCTTGATCAATTGGACAAACTTATCCGACTATGGTGTGATAATGAAAAGTTCTGCCTAAGCGATGTAATCAAAATTGACTTTCTTTTGCGCAAGTGCACATTTTGCAATATTTTTTCCATATTGTTACTGTGAAATAAAAACTAAAATTTGATGAATTTCTAAGTTTGTCAAGTTGTGTGAAAAAAGAGATTTTAAGAGATATTTCTTGACTTGGGATCGATTTCTCACAACTGCAAATGTCAACTTCGCCTTAAAAAGAAAAACATCTCAACTTTGTAATAACAGGGGTGATCGAACATGATGTATCCATTTTATTATCGCTACCATTTCATATCAAATTAACCCAAGCTTCTGTTTTCCAGGAAATTCATGGTTAGAGCTCCAAAGTTTTGTTTCCTAGCTTCAATGGATCAAGCAACAAGATATTCCGTGCAGAAGAGAATCAAGATTGTAGAGGCCTATTTTGCGGCGAAAGCAGTTGCCCAACGTCAGCCACTATTTTGGAGGGACATTCCAGGCAACAACGCTACAACCAGACTCACAATAAAGCGCCTCTTGGACAAAATCAGGGAGATGGGAAGTGTACAGAATAACATTAAAGTTCGCAGTGGCTGCCCAGTGTCATTCAGGACAGAAAACCACATCATGACTGGAGACAATGTTTGGAGAAGTCTCCAAGGCAATATTTCCACAAGACATTTTTCCCAGAAGACAAAGCTTTCAAGGGGATCAGTTATGCGCATAATGCACCAGGATCTTCACCTGTTTCCGCATAAGATAGCAATTTTACAACTTCAGACGGATGCAAATAAGGCTGAGAGACGTGCTATTGGGTAATCCGTCAGTCAGCGAACGTGAAGAAACAGATTATGCGTTTTTGGGCTCAGGATCAGCCTGATCAACCTCATGAAAATCAGTATCGCCCACTTAGTGTGGAAAAATTGTCTTTTTGCCGCGCGTTGGGTCGTATTGGCGTTGTCTAACCATACTGTTTCGAGGATGTTGATGGACATCCAGTAACTGTGCACACACAGCTATACATTGAACTAATGGGAAGAAAATTCATTCTGGAACGGAGGCGGAAGCGGAACAAGTGGACATTGATACTATGATTTATCAGCAGGATGGAGCAACACCGCATTGCTCCAATACTTCACACGAATACCTCCACCGTTACTTCCCTGGAGACAGGCTCTTTTCACGTCGTACGGACCACCATTGGCCTGCACATTCTCCAGACCTATGTCCTTCGGATTATTTTCTTTGGGATACCTAAAAAAGGGTCTCTGCTAACAATCCCCAAAATACTGATGCGCTCAAGAATAACATAGGAACGGAGATCAGGAGAATTCCCCATGGCATGTCTTACAGGGTCATTACAAATTTTAACGTGCGAGTAGCCACAGTGATTCAGTGCCAAGAGGCCTGGATCGAACACATTATAAACTATTAAGCTGTGCTCGCGAAATGGTGGTGTACTAGGAAAAGCTTACGCCACATAAAAGTTGGCGAGGTCTATGAAAAAAATTGCAAATTATTCCTTTCAATACAAAATACTACTTTATCAAATATGGATACATCTTTTGAACCACAGGAAGTCTAATCAGCAAACATTTTTAATAGGAAATCGATTTCGCGTAACGATGTGCATCCCTCAGTCCTGAAATCTGCAAGCAGTGCATACGGGTGACAAGTTGAAAGGCTAAAGCAAGATCAGAGAAATCAAACAAACTCAGGACTAAAATATATCAATACACAAGTTGCCGCAAATAAAAAACTGGGAAATTCTCAAATATAAGCTTTCACTAAAACTGGAAAACTATCTGACGCCAATTACCGAGCAACAAACTCACACTGATGCTTCAAAACAGAGCGTTGGCAAATGCGTAAGCAGAATTGCATTCGTAAGGTTGGGAGACGTACTCCAGCGAACGCAATTAAATGCTAAACATTGTGAAGGAGGTATCAACATGAAACATCAGTAACTACATGGGTGGTAAAAAAGTTCAAACAAATGGAAAAAAACGAATTTTCAAAAATCAATGAACAACGCAAAGGTATACAAGAATTGTTTCACATGAGGGGGATCATGCTTTGAATATTATATTGTGCGTTAAGTTTGTTAAGCCATTAATTTTACAGGTATCTAGAGAATTAAAACTGGGTTGTTCTACAAAAGTAATAGTGTAAGCTTCATAGACAGATGGTTAAATTATGATGCCATGGAACACTGAATAGCGCCGCGATAAGGCCATATGGTCGCTGTCATCCCTTTTATCTGTTTGTTCCAAGTACGTCAATGCGCTGGCTATCTCTTCGAAAATTTGTTTACTGTTTGACCAAAATACTGCTGATGGCGTATCAAACAAGTCACTACATCTATACCACAGTTTGCACATGTCAGATTGTGGTTGAGCGGGAAAGTTTCATTTTTGTCGGTATTTGTGAAACAGTTGGCAGCATGGAAGAGAAACCAAATACATTTTTTTCATTTTCCACGTTGTTTGGCCGTGAAAGAAACTGTTCATGACGTTTGGAGTCTCTAGTACTTATCTCTGACCATCTTTGAAAAACAGTAACATTATGCCAAAGTGAAGACAGACTGTGAAGTAACATTATGCCAGTAACTTTGAAAAACAGTAACTTTGAAAAACAGTTAAACTTTGAAAAAGTAACTTTGAAAAAGTAACTTTGAAAAACAGTAACATTATGCCAAAGTGAAGACAAAGTGAAGACACTGTACAGACTGCAGCATCGGTGGTTGTTGCAAAGTAATGCGAAAGTAATGAATTGAACAAGTAAGACGAAAGCTGTAAACAAAATAATGAGCCTATTCCCGAGAGAGCTTCTGTTCAAAATTCCCTAAGGACAAACATTAATCACACCACATTCGCTTCCAGACAGTACAGATGTTCTTACCTGGACCCAGTTGAACAGTTTCGAAAGTACACCTTTGAGAAACGGAATAGGTATTTTACTTGACTGAGTATAAATGCGGCGTGAACGCAGGTCAGAGCAATGAGGACTTTGTTCTCTAAACAACCTTTCAAATCGACAAAGATTGTTGCAAGGAACTCCAGTCCATCCTTAAGCACAACAGCGAGCCCGAACAAAACAACTACTCCTACAAAAAACAAAATCGACGAAGAATAAATTGAAAAAGTAAAACTTCATGGAAAACTGCTGATATAGCCGTATCTTCACTTTGGCATAATGTTACTGTTTTTCAAAGATGTGATTTTCTTGAAACTAATGTATGAATTCTGTACAGATTTATTTCATAGATAGAGTGCACATTAACAAGAATTTTAAGAGTTGGTTTACTCACTTGAAACTTCACTTTTTTCCAAACCTTTTTCGAACCGGTATAAATAAACGAAAGTTTATAAAGCCTTTCAAAGAAAGTTTGGAAGTTCTTCAGTGCAAAAGATACAAGTTGTGTGCCAGAAAATTAGTTGTACCTTTAAGCCATCGGTTGCTACTTTTGTGAGTTTTGGAAAACTTGATATGATTTTTTTGGAAAAATCGCCCTTTCCAATTGTAGTATGTCGTAAATAGAAAGCAGAAAGCATAAAGCGCTAAAAGGTATTCCAACACCACTGATTTCGTAACCTGCAACACAAGAGATTGCAAGTTTTGCTAAAGTTTGGAAAAAATATATTCAGAGCTTGCACAAGTTTTCCACACAACCAAAACTACATCCCAAACATTTCATTTTGTATGCCGGCAAGCAAACTAAGATTTCAGTAAACATGTGTGAAAACTGAGTAGAGCGTCAATTAGCAGTAGCATGTTACTAGCAGCGCTGCAAAAAGCAGGCAGTGTTAAATCATAGAGGTGTGAAACATTACAGTTACGGATCAGTACATCTCGCGACGCCCGTGCAGCCACATGTGGTGTCACACACGAAAATATTATAGGTTGTTAGCAGCAAAGCAGCAACAAATAGTTCAAACAACCGTAAAGTCTCGTAAACGATGCACTTGTTGTACTTGCCTTTGTTGTTATCACAGAAGATAGTTTAATAACAACAGTAATCGCTATTATTGAAAGAGTTTCCAACACAGAAAGCATTTTCATTCCTTGGGAAAAAGTTCTCACTGTTTCTCCATCGTCGATGACTTTGGTAGTGACTGCAGGGGCAAAGGTTCTGCAAGAAAGTTTTACGCTTAGCCAGGGCTAACTTTACTGGTCATGTTTCTACAAATATGTCAACATATTTTGACCGGCTGCAACTTCGTCTGTTTTCTGAAAAGTTGTGCGAAAATGAGCCATTATAACCAGTGACCAAGCAGCGGTTTATACCTACAGATTTTGGGGTTTGCACATACTTTAATTAATGGGAGAGAACACAAAGTATCAATCAGAAACGTATTAACTGTATGAAGTGTGAGAAAACTCCAGTTAAATTTCCGTATATGTTGCATCCAAAGCGTTTCAAATTGTTGGTTTATGCAGCGAGACTTAGTTCAAATCTTTGGTATTTTAACTGTCCTGACCACCGCTGCAATTCATGATATCATCGAATTGTGTTTGGCGCATTCGGCATTCAGTAAATTGAACTTAAACGAAATGTTTTCCATGCTTTCATTATTTTTAGTTTTAACATTGCAATTTTTTGTGTTCATCTTAGGATTGGTAATGATTTTCTACAACGTTGCGAAGCAATCAGATTTTAAGAACCGCATACTTTTTCGTTACACTCAAATGGGCAGGTTTCTTTTTGCATTTGGTTTTCACGTACAGCTGTCATCATCAAAACCACTGAAGTAGCGGAGCAGCAAACTAGATTTTGCTAAGCAGGTAAAAATAACTTGGTTCAATCAAGATTAACCAATTTATTTTTAAAACAGACAACAAATTTTGATTTTAAAAAATGCTGTTAGAACGATGAAAAACGAAGCGAAGAGACTTTAGTGAAGCAAATCTTCTTTAAATTTGCTTTCGCTGGATATTTTACCAGCAGCGCAGTTGATGCATATTTTTAGCAGAAGATGTGATCACAAATGCTTTGTCTTACTGAATGTGAACTTCTGTTGATCCTCTTCGAAACAGGTAGTGATCTTCATCTACTTGTTGAATGGCCAGATTTGTATGGAGGAAGTGTGATGCATCTGATTCAGATGTTAGAAGAGTGCTTGGGTTTCCTGCACTATTTTCATTTTCGTCGATGCGAGAAACAAACCAGCCTGCATCAAGTTAATATTCTACATAAGCGTTGCAATTAAAAAATAATTATCTATGTTACTGTGATAACCATCGAATGTACAAGTGGACTCGTTAATAAATGACGTTGACCGAGATCATCCTGTTGTAAACAGATAACGACGAAATTTGCTGCCCTGTTAAGATCATACAACTAATCGTATTTCACCATCATCATTTCCATTCCTTTATGGCCAAACAGGTAAATGATCGCTTGTAAAGCCTACACCTGCAACTCGTAATAACATGGTCTCTTCGAACAAGACTGCTAACTTATACACGCTTGCGGTAACTATTATCGGATCCGGCCCTAGCAGATGCGGGGCCCAATGCAAGACCTGGGCGCGGGGACCAATTCAAGACTTAGGCGCGGGGCTCCTCTGAGCAGTGATTTTATGACATCATCGCGTTCAGTCAACCGCGTTACGATCGTGGTAGAGCGCAGATATGCAGTAAAGCACTAACACGTGAATTGAGCATGTTTTTTCTAACGTTCGATAATAGAGGAAATTCCCTAGTTCTGACAAGAGCGTTCTTTGTTAACAATGAAATTTATATGGCGTTTCTACTAAATTCTCAAGCGCAAGGTGTATCTGGCAAATATGAGCAATCTACCCAAACACCATGGCGCGGGGCCTCAGAGGTGCGGGGCCCAATGCAGCTGCATCGGTTGCATTGGCTTAAGGCCGGCCCTGACTATTGTGACGAAATATGGCGTAATTATAGAAAGCAACAACCCTGAAACGTATATGAAATGCCAACAAAAGCCACAAAGACTTTTCAACCCAACTAAAAACGTATGCGTGGTGCCACCTTTTTGAGAAAAAGACTAATAAAAATTAGTCTTTGATATTATCCAAAAATTTCCGCGTTTATTGACACACTCGAAGTTTTGCAAGTAAAGCAAAATTTTAAATTTAACAAAAACTGCTGCACAATCCAAGCAAGTGTTGATCATCTAGCAGCTCTTTCCCACATATATGCAACACCACGAGTTGAAACCGGACAGCAACAAACCTAATTTAACTGTTGAGGGGCATCGACTCGACAACCTTTCAGTTCCTTCAATGCCCAGTCGTCCTTGCACTAATTTGTGTCTTTCTTGCTGAATATGAATTATCGCTAAATAAAATCAACTTAACTCCACTCAAGGGACCGCAATAAGCACTTGAAAAAATACTTGTAATTTGTAGTTCAAACCAAAATCCTTGACCTGCAAAGGACAAGGTTATGTAACTTGAAAACCTTTTGTATTTAGCGCATAAATAGACCAGCGAAAAGTAGCGATTGTCTTCTGCAGCTATGTCACACGTATATGACAGCTGACTCAAGACTTTCGACAATAAGAAACCGTATTCTGTAGCTTGGCATCAGCATTTTGCGTCCCAGTTCGGCATCAGTGTTCTCAAACCAAAACAAACAAGGTTATCAGTATGTTTACCCATGTGGCTAACCACTATTAGTCATTTAGTCACTTCGAAAATAGCCAAATAATTTATTTTCGAAATATGCATCTGGTGAACATTGCAAACCTTATTTATTCAACACATTTCACTCACCTTGGTTTGTGGAAGAACCACTCCTTTCAGAAAAGTCATTTTCATTACTAGAATGTTTTGGAACATCGCTCTCCATGATTCGTGGCAGAGTTAAACTAAACTTAACATGGGCTTGTTGTCTCAGCTAATGTAGCACCAGGCAGTCGCTTTATAGGATGAGAGGAAGGCAGACGCCACTGCCCGATAAGAGAACAGATCTTTTTTCTATTACTATCCGAGTGCTGGGCAACAAAATACTGCAAACAGGAGTACGAACTATAGGTAGCTATTTTCAAATTGTTTACCAGCAAGCAGAAAGAAAAAAAGCTTTCAACTCTCTAATGTTGTCTAGTTTCAGTGTAGATATGCAATTTAGATATTCAATTTAGACTATGTCAGAAATTATTATGAGTGGAATAAGTTTTATCAAATGTTCCGAATTCATAGGCAGCTGTTCTTACATGTTGTATTTCTCTGACATTGTTACGGATTAATTTTCTTTGACTCCTACTAATGAAATCACTTGTACGAATTAAATGATGGTTTGATATAAAGATTTGGCCACAAGTGTCAGTCGATTCGCATAATAAAAAGGGGTCTGTAGGCCCATACTTACTATGCTCGAGTGCAAAACATTGTGCTGCCGGAAAAGCTTACTTTCGCCGGAAAAACAATAACAAACTCCAATATAAAAGAAAGGCGGAAAGATTTCAAACATGCATTGAGAGCCTGCCGCAACGCCAAGTTAAGCACAAGGACTGAGTAATTGATTACCATGATGCAAAGTCCTTCTTTACTTTCAAATCATGCTGTTCCATAAACAGACCGAGCTTGATTCAAGACTTTTCTAGACTCACATTCCAATATCTTGCTGTCAGTGTTCATACAGAATGCAAAAAATCACTTAAATGATGGGTATCCACCAGATGATTCTATTTAACTGCTATATTGATTGTGGATATAGACAGGAGAAATATGTAGTACAACAATATTTTACGTAAAGAGCTGCAGCAGTACATTATAAAACACTGCAATCTCTAACTCAGGCACGCAACCAAGGGAGGGGCAACCGGGAAATTCCCCGTCACCGGAAAACATTGTTAAAGCGCCAACAGGTTTTTTGTTTTTAGGTACAACAAGTTACAATCATTTTGCCCCATCTCTGAAAATTTCAGCTGGTGGCAGCCCTGCTGTAACTTACGTGCCCGGTAACTTACGTGCCCCTTACCTGCAGCAATCAAGGTTTGCACACACCTGTGCTGGCACTGGACACAGACTAGTGTTTGCACCCAGGGCTCCCGTAGCAGGGAGGGATTTAGGGAGGGCGGGGGCCTGGGCCATCTTAATTTTTGGGGTCCCACGCAGGTGTGACCTATTTGGTCGCTTGTCTTAGAAGCGTGAAAGTGTGCCCCTGTTGCATGTAGTACCCCCTCAAAATTTTCTTTTGTGGTGCCGACTTTGGTTTTACGATTGCCTTAGATATTCTTCAGAAATTAAAGCCGTTCCTGCATTCGTCTGAAGAACAAATGGCATTGGAATCTTTTCTTGGAATTTGTTGCTCTTTCGTGTAGCATAGAAGTTCTCTTCGTTGAAATTCCGTGGTATCTAGCGTTTTTTGTAGCCCCAGTAAAGCGCGAGCGAACGAAGTCGAGAGAACGCCTACTATGAGCGATGTTGTTTAATTCAGGTCACCTGCAACATGAACGCGAAAGGCCAGACATACAACGAGAATATATGAACAGTAACAAGGCCCAAAGCAAAGAACCCGAGTTAACATCTTAGTGATGTGGGACCGTGGGTGGTGGCACAAATATACAAAGCAAGCAAGCTTGCGTTCTCCGACATAAATCGTAATGGAAGACTCGGGCTAAGCCCGAGAAGCCCGTGTGCCGGAGTTGCCACTGGGCTGTTGAAAACACCGAGAACACACACAGGCAAATATGACACAACATTGATACCTGTCTACATTCAAAATCACAACTTTTCCACATCTAGAACATAGAAGTAACATGACTAAATAATCATTTTAAAACTGCATTAGATACCGGAATGCAAAAACAACAAAAAGCATGTGTAACAACTATCAAGTTGTCTGTAAGAATGCCAATTTTGCTACCAATGCAGAAATAAATATAGCTGTTTAGTGTTGCCAATGCAAAAACAACAAAACAGTTGAAATTGATCTGTCAAACATTTCATTTTGCGTAAAAGATTCAGCAAAATTTCACTATTTAGAATGGCGTTAAAACGCTTGAAATTACACCAATTGTTTAATGGTGTGGCACGAACGTTTTCCTACACACAAACATGGGTGTCGGAAGGGGACAGGAATTTGAAAATTTCCGCAAAGAAGGCTGTTTTCTTAGTTGTAAGTGGTAAAAACCAAATTTTACAACTTTTTGCCCCCCATTGAAAAACTTTTGACAAAATCCACTAGATAAAATCCTTCCGACGCCCATGCAAACAAGCATATAAATTACACCATTTTTGTAAAAATTTTGTTGTGCTACACCATCTGGCAACACTGTTCAACAACACCACTGCGGTAAGCGAGCCATAGCAGGGTGATAGACTGTGCACGGTGTATTTTGCCAAACAATTACGAAATCCTGACATATTCACTGCCAAGTTACAAATGATATAATAAAAATAATATTGACAAAATACTGCCAAAATTCTGCAACATTTTTTCCATTAAATGATTTACTTCAACAATGGACCCAATACTAATTGTGTTACTTAAACTTATTTAGGCAAAATTCGAAATTTATCCAGTGGAGGGCCAGGCCCATGCGGCCCCGCCAGTTCCACCACCTATGGTTTTGTTAGTGGCCACGAAACTCTGTAAAGAACGCTATCTCGCTCCATACAAGCGTTTTGTGTTTGTCTTGTATCTCAAGCATTCTTGCTGGATCATTGATTCATGCATTAACCATCGAAGCAACGTGTCATGTATTTATAGTCTCGCATGCTGTCATCACTCTTTATCCACCCTGCTTGGCTAGTCTGTGCGATTGTGCTGTACACCTAACAAGCTCTACAGTATGCATTTATCTTGCGATGAAATCTGCAGCAGGTCACACGCCAAGTGCAACAGTGTTTCTGTTTATGCATTTTTTCGAACTCTATGAAGTTGTTGGAAGTAAATGTGATTGTAATTTAGTCAATGTTTTTGTAAATTGCAATGGCAATTGCAGTTACATGAACATATGTCATTAATTACATGTAATTTAATCTAACAGTGGTGATAGGTATAGAAAAGTCAAAGTTTTGCTGATGCCAGCCTCACACATCAAAAGATTTAGTCAAATTAAAAATTTCGACGCAGGAGTTTGGCTTCATGTGACACAATCTTATTATGTTATTTGTTTTCTTGTAGCTAGCAAGTCTCTTAACAAAACCTCTATGCTCTTTAAAAAGTAGACACTTTTTATTTAAACTTGCCTCTGCATAAAAAAGTAATAAATGAAAGAAATCGGACCATTACAAGAACAGCATTGGAAATCTGTGTGAATTTCTTATGTTTCCACCCTCCTATGTCGCATATTTCGATGAATGTGCGTTCTGACTGCGTCACTGCCTTTCCGGTGAGTTCATGTGTAACAACTGTATTTCCCAAGAATTAAACGGTTCTCCTATGGCATCATTTTCTGAAAGTTGACCTTGCAAGGTCAATAAGTGTTGATGGCAGCACATAGCTGCTTTCGATGCTCTGAAACAATATTTTGATTTGCCGTTGCGCCTATTCGATGAAAACGTAAGTTTGCATTCAGAGATTGCTGCGAAAACTTCTCATTCCCGTAAAGTTTCGAAGGTGAAAACAGCTACTGTGACATTTTTTGGGATGTCATATACTGAACATGTATTTCCAGGGAGTAAATTTGTACAAACTCGCGTTAAGTGAGATGCAATCTTACGAAAAATACAGCAAACGTGCTATAGCTGTAAACCGCTATGTTGGAAGCCAAACTACAGCCTCGTCAATTTCCGACGAACATATCTTTTTGGGCAATTTTTTGGTCAGCAGTTCTAAGAGGTTTCGAAACACCTCACGGTTCTCAACAGGCTCGTCTAATTCTGTTAGCTCCACAACAAGACAGGAACAAGCCAGTTTAGGTTTGTAATCGCGCCACCTGGTCCTCGACAAGAATTTGGACTACTTTCAAGTGTTTATGACCAGCAGAAACTGCCTCGCCAAACTTTCCGGGGAAATTTTGTTTGTATGGTCGAACCACCGCAGTTGGTATTTTTCTATCGTAAGAAGTGGGTCAACGTTCAGGGCTTCGCAGCATTCACAGCTACACACTTTGCCCGTGATCTTCTATACGGCAAACTTTCGTAAAAGTTAAATCTTTGCCCTCGTATTTGTGACAAAACTTATTGGGCCATTACCAAAGATTGGTGGCCTCAGGTAAGAATAAAAAAAAATAATTAAGAATAAACCATTTAACCGTATTTGCAAGCTCTGCTAATGTGACCATGGAAATTGAAGGTTACACATCACTGCATTTGTTTTCCCTTCATTGGCTCCAATCACTTGGTCCTGTCTTCCGTCACTCATGATTTTCACCCCAGAGTAATTTTCACCTGCTGAAGTGTTTCGCCTCCTGGGATACAAATGTACACTGGCTTGAGTTTCTAAAAAGTCATAATTCCTCGTGTTTGTGAGTGTTAATTTTCACAAAAATAAAATTGCACACTGTTTCAATCCTAGCAGCCGGTGAGTCATAAAAAAAAACAACACCAAATCATTCGCAAATGCGGGAAAGCAAGCACTGCTCAAGGTTTTGGTAGAAGCAGAGCCTAAACAGCAAATCAAATGGGGAGGCAGGACAAACGCAACCCAAACCGTTCGGAACAGTTGTGTAGTGCCAAAAAGTAGGAACTCGCCGTTACGAAAAAAACACAATTTGTTTGAGTAACGATGATTGCTAGTTCTTTGTGGCAAATTTCATATCAGTATTTGATGAAGCCGGAGAAAATGCCTTTCCCTCTTGAAAGATTTGGATGATCGGTGTTCTCAGCGTACTTTCCCATTGCGCTTCTGATTGTAGTGAAACAAAACTTATCGGAAACAAAAAAAGAGCATTCTCTTAGTTTTAAGAGAATGAATAAGAATTGTGCGTCACCAAATTTGATTGCTAAATTTCGCTTGAACGCAGTTTTTGTTCAACAACACAAAGCATCAAATGGGGGCCACAAATTAACAAATGGGATGCTCGCCACCATCATCCCCTCAGGGGGACGAACATGAGCAAACAGCTTATCCTGAAGCTTCCCACAGTGGTAGTCTTGTCAGCATTTTTGTGATAGCCTGGCAATAGCATTGAGACCATAAGCATACGGCATGGGGATGTAGGGGATGCGGTCGCATCCCCAACGCTGAAAAACTGGCCAACATTTGGGCAAAGTTTACAGCTACATTCACATGTAAGTGAGGTAGTGTCCATTTTCCCAACTAAGACAAATAATTGCCAAATCCACGGCAAAATAATGGTCAAAACGGCAAAATAATCTGGGACTATTTTGCCATTCTTTTTTACTCCTGATGACAAAATAGACACCGCTTTTGCATGAACTGGAATTATGTGATAATTCCAACAGCCTTCATCAAATTTGGGCCAACTAAAGAACTTCATTTAAGTTTTAGGTAAAATGAGAAACATTTGAGTAAATTAGGAGCATTTGGGTACGGTCCAACAGCTTCAATTATATCTGGGCAAATGAGAAAAAGTCCATTCAAACTTCAGTGAAAATAAAAACATTTAAATAAATTAGAAACATTTGTGTGAGGTCCACCAGTCAAATGAAATTTCGGCAATTTGCAACAGCTTCATTCAATTGTGGGCAACTTCAAACAGTCTTGTTCAAAGCAAAGCTGTATAGAATAGCTCCACTGAAATTTTAGTAGGCTACATTCAGAAATGTCTGGGTGAACTATTAGAGCTTTATTCAAATTTTGATAAAACCATAATCATTTGAGAAAATTTCAATCTCAATAGAATTTGAGCAAATTGGGAAAACTTCATTCAAATTTGGGTGAAGCTGGAAATGTTTCCATAAATTCGAAAAAATTGGGTAAATTCCAACAGACTAAATCAACTCTGGCCAAACGGCAAGAGCTCCATTCAAATTTGGGCCAAGTGGAACATCTTCATTCAATTCTGGGTAACTTTAAACAGTTTTTCTTATTTTTGGAGAACTTCAAACAGCTTTATTCAACTTTGGGGAGCTTCAAACAGCTTTATTCCAATTTGGGTAATATACAACCGCTTCATTAAAATTTGCATACAATTAGAAACATTTGGGCAAATTCCAACAGCCCGAATCATATTTGGTAATTGAAACAGCTTCATTCAAACTTGGGTACAACTGGAACCACCTGGGCCCATTGGAAGAGTTTCATTCAGATTCACATATATTATAAATATTTGGGCAAATTACAACAACTGAAATCAATTTTGGGTTGAGTTACAAACATTTTAACCCTGCTCAGGCAACCTCTGCCCAATTTGGGCAAACGGTTCTTCTACTTAAATTAAAAATTAGTTAACGTTCACGTAGAAAGCTGGTTCTTTCAGTTGCTGCATTTTTTAGACGCTCTTTCGGGCAGTCCTCTCGAAATCTGCACAAATTTTATAGTTTTCGATAGGGAACAAAAGTTTGCCCGGATTGACGCATAGTTACCTGAGGTGTAACAAAATTCCTCCACAAAGATCCCTCCTAAGGTAACCTTGACCAATTTGGGCAAAAGGAGTTGGTACATGTAGGTTCACTAGTAAGCCACGCCAGCAACCTTTGACCGAAGCCAGAACGGGAGTAGATCAGAATCATCACACGAGGGCAAGCCCTGACGACACAAACCAATTTGGCGCGAATAGCTCCTGCTCAGCTAGTGGTTTTCATTGAGAAACAGGCAGGAGAACGTATGACGCCTTCCCCGTCAGAGGAAAGAAATTGGAGCCAGAAAGGGCCTGCACCGTGTGCACTTGTGGTAAAAGGTCAAAGCATTTTATTGAGGACATGATGAACCTTGTGCTTCTCTTTTCCTAATTGAAGTTTCTAGAACGGTGGCTTAGCCAAAAAAGGGTTGCTCCTTGTGCGTGCACTTGTAAAAGGCCAAAGCATTTTATTGAGGACGTGAACTTTGAGACCAGACAACGCTGTGGAACCTGTCCACCATCAAAACAGAACAAAACGAGGTTCATGTGCCAACTGCCAACGATGGGAGCACTTATCAGCATTGATCACTTTCATGTTTGCTGCAGATTACTTACACCCCTGGAATACTAACCCCGGGTGATTTCCACCTAGACAGGAGTTTTGGCCACGTGGTCCCTAGGTGAAAATCACCCGACATTATGGTTGATTGTGAGTTCGGGTGAAAATCACACCGCATTTTGGTTAGTGTAGTTCGGGTGACAATCACCCGACGTTATGGTTAGTGTGATTTCGGGTAAAAATCACCCGACGTTATGGTTAATGTGAGTTTGGGGTGAAAATCACCCGACGTTATGGTTAGTGTCAGTTTGGGGTAAAAATCACCCGACGTTATGGCTAGAGTGAGTTTTTTGTTTCCCTGTTGATGCCTTGACATTGTGAAAATTGACAAAACTCCACAAATTTATGGTTTTCATATTTCAATTTAGGGGGCTTTGGTGCATTGTTTGGGGGGCTAAGCCCACCAAATCCCCCTGTGGCGACGGGACTGGCCGCATGTGAGACATAAAAGTCAATAGCAGTGCCGCGATCAATCTGATTGCCCAACAATTGTCGTAAAGCATTTGCCCATTTTGGGCAAGTTTACCTTATGTGCCTGATTTTCGTAAAAAATTTGCCAATTTTGGGCAAGGTTGATTAATGTGGCTGAAAATTGCAATGAAAATAGAAAAATTTCATGTCTCAACCTAATTTACTTCTATTGCAGATAGAAACACGCTCTTGAAATGAGGTTCTGTTTAAACCTTAAACCGACCACTAATGACGACTACTGGCAGAACTTTTGAATTTTTCTTCACATTTTTGTTCATTTGTTAAGAGCACTTCCCACATTTTTGTTCGGAGAATTGCTTTTGTTCTTCATCATATAAAAAATTTTCCAAAATCAAACCGTTGTTTTTTTCTGATCGTATGAGCTTGAGAAGACTTGCTAAGTTGTACAAAAACCCGCGCGCGCGTCCAAACCTGTCAGTTAGTCCGAATAAACAAAATCTGCCCATTTTGGGCAAGGACAACAACTGTATTTGTATTTAGAGGTTACCTGAGCAGGGTTAAAATAAGAAATATGCAGTGGTAACCCCCCATTCCAATTAACCCTAATTTTTGTAAACCCCACATTGTTGATGCTGTAAAATGTGCAACTAAAATGTAGCTGTAGCTGCAAAAGGTTTTGTGGTAGTAATGTGGTGTAGCTGCGATATGATACTGTGAAGTTTTCATGTTTCGATCTTGCTTGATGTTGTGAGATTTGCAAGCCTGAATCTGTATCCACGAAGTATTCATGAACAGAATTTACTAAGTAACTGCAGCTGTAATATGTTGTGTGGTAGAAATTTAGCTGTGATTTTATGCTGTTTAAGTTTTCATATTTTCCGTTTGTTTCATGAAATTAATTTCATATGTTGCATCCTGCCAAATTTTAATGTTTCAATTTAATGCTGTGAAGTTAAGTTTTAATGAACAGTAGCAACTGTAGCCTACTATTTATTGCACTGCACATTTCACTAATGCTAATGCAATCCAGTGAAGCACTGCTACTTTTTTAGAATATTTTTGTTAAGGTTGTAAGTCGTTTGTCATTAGAAATGTGCATTTGTACACATTCCTTGGTAGTTGATCATACAGGCTGCAGTATTTACGTATATCAGTCCCATATTGCTATTTTGTCTTAGAATGCTGTGTTCAATGCATATTTAACTGTCTAAACTGGAGTGGATTTTAGGTTTTTATAATGTGACTTCAGAAGCTGTAAACGTTTAAGTAAGTTTTAGTCTTTTACGTAGAACACATTGCAGTGAAGATTGTCTAATGTGGAAGGCTAAGGTATATGATATGTATCAAATTGCCTCCTTTCCCTCCTCTTGCAATTGTGGCCAACACAAATGCACACATCTATGCAAGAGAAGAATAGATCTTAGCTATTAGGCTGATCGTGTTGGAAGAATAAGTTTAGAACGTATATAAAACCTTAAAAATGAAGTTGCTGAACAGCACCTTTCACACGTGGTGGCATGAACAGTACATTTTTGGGGAATTTATTGTAATTAGCTAACATTTTTCAACACAATAAATATTACCATTGTTCACACGTGGCTATGCAGAATATTGATTGCTAGTTGAAGGCGTGCAGCTTTGGACCCCGGTAATATGTAATATAGGCTTGCAGACACCTTGATTTGTTTGCAAATTTACGTTTTAGTCTTAACATTACGACTTGCTGTTAATACGTTAATTGGGAAAAACAAGATCAAATTTGGGCAAAAATTTTTTGCATCCCCAAAAATATGCACTACCGCACACCTATGATCGAGACTACGAAGAGTTGAAACGACAAGACACAGTTTTGCCAAGGTCCAAAATCCACGGCGAACGACTTAGTGCTGTGGCACGTATACAGAACCAAAGGTGGTCACGGATCCGGAGTGCCGTAATTAAACATTTTTGAAAAACCGGACTCGGAGTCACTTTTATTTTTGTCAGAAGCAGGAGTCTGCGTGGTCTTTATATGTGTCTTTGCTTAATTGCAAACATTGCTTAATTTTGATTGCGTAGATGGTTATCGGAATTTGAATAGTAGTCAAATTCTCAAATTTGAAAAAACTATGGAGTCGGATAAGGACACAAAAATTTTAGAACGGGGCGGAGTCGGAGTCTGAAAATACGACTCTGGCCACATCTGACAGAAATGTAAGATCAGGATTAAATGGCCAGTAAAAAACTGCCGAGTTGTGGCCGAAATTCGGATATCAACTCGGTGAGCGATTGCGTTAGGGCAGGGTCTCCAAACGTTTATTACCCGAGGACCACATAAGCTAATACAGAACATTTCGAGGCCCGGACGTGTTACGTAATGTGATTGTTTCGGGATATGTTAATGTTCTACCAAATCATCAAATTTTTCGTAATTATATTTTTTCATCATTGACAAAAGGGCTTCACGCGCCGGATAAAATGGCTTCGGCCCTCGGGCCGTAATTTGGAGACCCTGCGCTGGGGAGCCAAAAAAACGGAATTTCGTCTAGTGTATTAAAAAAGTGGGTGAGCTGGGCCGTGTTTTTTTCACAGGCCTCCAAATCGTTATTGGGACAACATCGTGACATCACAGTGCCCACAAAATTAAAAATTCTAAAGTATACCTACTTTTAAAAATCGAAAATACAAAACTTTCTGCATCTCGTGATGCTTTGATCAGCTCAAAGCTCTAGCGCTATCGGCTGGCGTGTTATGGTCGAAACAACTCGAGCCACTACAGTGCTTTTCGCGGTTCTTAATGAGTTTCAAACATGGGACCTCCAAAAAGTCTGCACGAGGACCCTAAAATTTTATGAGTGTCGCTGGTATAAGTAATGATTTCAAGATCTGGCTGCAAGCAGATCACGCTACAAGTGTGTCCAACATGATCATCTTCTGCGAAACCGTTGATGCGCTAAACAACTACCGCAAAAGCTAATCCTTAATTAAAACATTCTACATTTATCAAATCATCTTCAATTATTTTTAAATCTAGGTACTTGCACTGTATGGCTGATTACTGCAGTTGTACAACCCGATTTACCTTCTGCATTTAAGCTACAGTAGAAGAGACCTTAAACCACGACTTATCGATGGCAGACTCAACCAGATACATTCTGTGAGATATTGCACCTGCAGAAAGCACAGATGTTTCGATTATTGCGGTTTTGCTTCCTTTTGCTTGGTAAGTACGCCAAATGTGCAACACAAAAAAAGAGATGGAATCATGTGCAGCAGGTTGAAATTATAACAAAACATATGAAACGAAATCATATGTTAAAAACAATTATCGTCTAAAATTTTGATTGTATGTTGGTAAGATCTTGCAAACGCTACTTCCGGATTTCAACACCATCAACTCACTGATGCGGTTAGTTGTCACTTGGTTTTCAAGATGCAAATACACAAAACCTGACAAAAATTAGCTGACATTTCAACAAAAATAGTTTTTAGTTAATCGAAGATAAGGGCGAGCATAAGAAAGAATTCGAAAATATTCTTCTGTAAATACTTTTCGTTCATGATGTTTACAATCACAGCATCCTCAAATATATCATCTACATGAAACTTCAATGCTGAAGAAAAAACGTAACGTAGAAAAAATTTGCATTTAAGAATTAGAGGTTGAGAATCTATTAGCTGATAGATTTTATATTGAAAAGTCGGCGAGGTGTTCGCCAAGATTAAGTGTGTTCAGCCTTATTTTCAACTTTATTGAATTTTATGCGTTGCAGATTTCATTCAAGACAATTTTTGATCCACGGGAATTGTTTTTTTGCATTAAACTTAAAGATTGGCAGCAATGAGACTGTTACCAACGGTCCCGAGCTATATAGGGCAGCACTTTGCAAACCATGCTTTATTGCAAACAATTAACTCAATAGTTGCAGTTGGAAACTATTTCCATGTTTTTATTGGCTCAAACGTTTTTATTCACTCTCTAAGTGAAAATGTATTTGGCAAAAGCATGAAAATATCTTCGTAAAAGACCTATCAAGCAAAACAGTTTAAGCAAACGACCAAATCTCAAACAAGCATGCTGAAGAATGCATATGGAAGAATATGATCAAAGGTCTACAAATCACTGTTATTGTTTTCCAAACACTTTGCGAGTAATATTCATACTGATAAAAGTATATCACAAACACTGTGCCTTCAAGAGAAAAACATATCCACAGGCAAGCGTTGGAAATAAGTAGAAACATAATCAAATTCCGCAAATGAATTCTTGATCGGTTCGGTGGAGATACATTTGTCTCAGCGACTATTTTATATACACGATCCTTTGCTTGTGGCAGTGGCTTAAATAAAGTGTTGCTCATGCTTGTAAAATTAGCACTATCAGGCACATATGAAGAATTATCGTAAAAGTTGTTGGTGTTTGAAAGAGATGAATGGCAGACACCGCCATCTTCAGCATTCTGTATTTCGGACACTGCTTCTATTTTTTTGTGAACGGGGTTTGAGGAAACAGTAATGCCATTTAAGCCACTGACTGGCAAAGATTTCTTTTCCCGAGTTCTGTCTTCCATGTCACCTTTACATCGACTGGCTACTTTGTCTAGAACTTCACTGTTGGTGACATCAAAGTTTTCACAGGTTAACTCCATTTGATCGTATGATTGTTCTGCCAAGGTAAAACGTTTTTCTCTTTGTTTCCTTCGATCTTCAGCAGTGAGAAAAGCAGTAGAAAAAGCAGCAGATGAAGATGTCAGACGAGAATAACTTTTTAACTGGGGAAGCGAAGCGGAATGCTTAACTTGGCTACTTATATCTTTCCCTTCTAAGGATTGGCAATCAATTTCGCTGCAATCCGAGACAGGCTTGAGATATGAGCCTAGCATTAACCTAGAAACACAAACAATGATTTGACTGGATTTTCACAAACAAAAACTCTATTTCACATTGCTGTTTACAATATTTTTATCAGGTTCGGAACAAGGGAGGGTCTTGTGGACAAAATGGACACGTGCCACATTCCTATTTAGTACTGGCCATTGTCAGTCAACGGCTACCGTATTGAAAGCGTTTTGTGTTGCAAGTATCTTCGTGTGTAATTTTAGACGAGAAAATGACCTGGAAAGAGCACTACAAGCGTTTGTGTTGTACAATATCCAAATATGTCGGTATAATGTGCAAAGCTAAGCAATATGTAATTATACATGGATTTCACATATTTTATCATAATTTAATAAATTCAAGAATGTAATACGGAACTAATGTCTGGGGAAGAGCAACTTCATTTCATTCAGAGCCAATATCAGTAGTTTTAAAGCGCCTAATGAAATGTTTGAACACTTTCTGGATTGGCCGCTTTTGAAATTGCAAGCATTTACAAAACGCAGAAAAGCCCACAGATCAAAAATATTTACAGGCTGGAAATGAAGAGGTTCATATATATATTTTTCCTGGCAGTGTGGCGTCATTGTGTTTTGGAAGTTGATGGGGCCAGAATATCGCGCATTCAACGCAAATGAAAGCCGAGGATGGAGCGAGAATCATCAGTGTGATAGACGCCCAAAAGTACACCTCGAGACCGGTTATATTTGGATTTAATACTTAGTTTCAATAACCTGTGTGCCTAAAGCAGTGATAAAACAACGAACGTGGAGGGTAAAATAGAAATTAATTACACTACTGCATTTATTCAACACAGAAAAGTTTTAGCATGGACGTTTGTTCAGGCAGAAATGACTTTCTGAGACGATCATGTATTTCTGCTTTCATAGAATTAAATGTCCATGTTTTAAAATGCTGACAGCAGATTGGGTTGGAGCAACGTGCATCTGTGGTTTTTGCCTGCTGCTCGAACAAAAGCATGATGGTTGTTTTCAAGCGTCGAAATCCTATTCTAAGGATAAAATGCACAGTGTCGGCGTAAAAAGTCATTCATCGTGTCATTGCGTTTTTGAAGCTTTTCAATGGACGGTAAAGTCAGCAGTAAAAAACTGTTTAACATGGCTGAGTTTAAGTTTTAGAGTCTGCATCTGTAATTCAAGTCTGGTCATTTTAATAGTTTCAGCCAGCAAAATAACGATAAATAAACGTAGTAAATCAAGCAGGCTAACACTCACAGTATTACGAAGAAAAATGATATAACGCTAACAGAATTATGAAATACGTAGATATTTAAACATCGAAATGCAAAATTATCACTCTAGCTAGCAAAGCGCTAATACACTTATATGACAATATTCTACAAAATGCTATACTTTTGGTGAAGTTCTTCTGCAATTTCCTTTCCGTTTTGCGACGTTATTGGTTCTCGTTTCAGTCCACATAAGACAAACGCCACCTAAACGCCAAGATATTAGTAGAGGTTTTGTCTTAAAAAACGAGTTTGAGCATCGGCAGACATGTTTCAACGAAGTTTTTGCCCTAACTGGATATCATGTTCAAGTTTGCAATTATTGGATAAAGTGTGGAGATGCGAATAAGAGCTGATGATGCCTACATCGTAGGCGAAATATATACTTTGTAAGATCTTAAAGTGTCTGATTATTTGCTGAGAAAGGATTTCTTTCAATAGACAGTGTGGAGATGCGTGTTGAACTCTTTTGGGTGAAGGACTCTCTTGCGAATCTAACAAAAGCTGGAAACCTCCATAACGAAAATGATTTTCAAAGTAACTTACAATCGCGCCTTGCGATTTGCCATTGATCACGCCATTGACGCACAGCGTTGAAAACCAAACAAATGAGGAAAAGCAATGCTGTTGACAACTAAGTGCAATTCTGCCCGACGGCCTGACTGCCAGCAAATCTTCATCTTTACAGACTATCTCAATCAAATCTGCAAACACGTGAAAGCATATGCAGACAATACTTGGCCAAAATTATCAAAACACATCAGGAGAGTATTTAATTCAACTTTTTATTTTTGAACAATTAATTCAGTTGATGTCGTACCGTTACGCAACAAAGTGAGCAGTTGTGTAATTCGCAGAGCCCAAAATGTCGAGACACTTCTCCAAATATAGAGATTTGGCCACGTGCTGGCTAGAATGCCCCAAGAAAGTTTGGGGAGGCCTGTCTTGGTGGTTATTTTCAGGAGAAAACACCTCAGAGGCTGGCCGAGCACCAGGTGGTGTGATTACATCTCCGACCTGACTTCATCGCGCTTTGATATGGAGCCTGTAGAATTATACATCAGTAGCTGCTGAAAGCCATGAGGTGCTCTGAGACATCCCAGGAAACAAGGAATGCTGCCCCACGACCCTCCTGATGAGAAATGGTGTTTGGAAACGCTTGAAAAATTAAAAATTCATTTATCACGGAAAAGTAAGGAAAAAACGCATTAACAAAACACGCAGTCCAAAGTGGCCATGTTTTCAACGGGAATGTGCCCGTGTACCACATCGCGGAAGCAATTATCACAAACATATTTTTCTAGAATCGTTTGATTTTTATTTAAAAACAAACACTAATAACGATACAAGCGCAATTTTGCCAGCTATATACAGTAACATCTTAAAACAGAAGTAAAATTTTAACTTTTACTTAACCTACGCATTGCACAGAGCATACGCTCATTTGCAATGATTTTCTGATTTGAGCATATTTCACACTGCACAGTTGGTTTGTACTGTGCATCTTACGCTGCCATTTGGTGATTTGGTCGCTGTGCAATTTCTAGAAATTTGCTCCGCTTTACTTTTACTTGAGGTTCACTGTGTTTTCACTCGCTAGCTGTTACTTCCCTGTTAGGTTTTAGTCAACCGTCATTCATTTTCTTTACATGTTCACTTATATTGACTTCATGACATTGTAGGTCACATTACAGATTGTTTTTTGTTATTGGCAAATTGCATGTACGAGTAAGGTGGTTTAAAACATTGCCCTGAGAAGCCTACCTGAATAGGTGGGTGAAACGTAGGCAAATAAAAGAAATAAAAGTAATTGAAATAAAATCACCAGAAGAGAGACTTGATTTGCTTGAAATTAGTCCTTCCTGATGACAACTGTTACAAAAAGTATGCTGATCGGTAGCAGAAAGAACAGCGTTTCTCTCAATCTTTGATTTCAACTTGAAATCAGATCATTTTAATGGGTCCTTTAAATTTAAACATTCACCCAACCTATAAAAAATCCCTAACATATAGAGAGTGCGTGCTTTTCACTGTTTGACAAACTCGTATATTGATTCTATGTGAGTGGGGAGAAACCAAATATGACCTTTGGTCGTTCTCAGCCGACTCAGGTTTTTTCTACGCAAGCATTCCGTTATGATTACCCATCCCAGTGTATTTGTAACAAATGCTCTGGAATGCTTTGAAATCGAAACGCTACCCAGCGTTAAATAGTTGCAAGTTTGCACTCCGCTGCTTTAGCAACAAGTTTTTAAACAAATTTCTTGTTTTTTCAGCGTTTTTGACTGGATCTAAACAACAGCAGGACTATAAATCTACATTAACAGACTTGAAAGGTTTATGACAATCTCTCAAGTTGACCTCTCACAAAGCCTGCAGATAACAAATCTGGTCCATATACAATAGTTTTTACATTGCCTTTGCCATAAAAAATGTTTATGAAAACACAACGAAAACAATTCCTTTTCAAGTTTATTTATAAAAGTTCATCAGTACAACGATTAACCCTTGTCTGAAATGTAACGTAGTTTCAGAACACCAAATAAAATGTTTTTCCAAAACAAACAATTTAAACAATATGTCTACCGAAAGGAATCCTTTCCCAGCAACGAATTAGATCTTACAGAGTGTATATTTTGCTTGCTACGTAGGCATCATCAGCTCTTATTCAAATAGAACCTGCTCAGTTCAAACAACATGTGACACATTTATTGAAAGTCGCTTTTTAAGTTAAAAGTTACCTGAAGGATACAGCCCAAAATATCAGTAAACGGCGTGAATATGTTCATTATCCAAGAGGGTACACCGGTTCGATTTTCATCTCCAATGAGGTTTGCAAGCATAGAGAAAATGGCGATGATTGCAGGACCAAGCAAGCAAACCAGCAGTATTACTGCATCCAGCCCTTCTATCTCGTTATTCATTCCACTAGGGTTAAGATGAAAAAGATAAAATCCCAAAAGTGATGCAAAAATTATGAAAACATCGACAACCAACTGCAAAAAATAAACGAAAACTCAGTGTTAGTATGTTAAAAAAAATAACTCGTAGGTATAATCTCATATACCAAAGTAAAATGTTGCAGACCAAACATAATCCTCGAGAGTTATAGCAGTTAGGCATGTTCTTCCTTTCTGGGGAAAGTTCGCATCAAACTGTTACTTTTGTAAAAAAGGCTACGTTCGTTAAGTCTTAATTTTGTTATATTTTTTCCTATGAAAGAACTGTATTGTCCAGTAGACAGCACGACTGACGAGGATGCCATCGGATGTCTTGGCCAACGGTACAAACTACAGATAACTGAATCCAGGACCAACTCGTCGAATATGCCCCTCTTCTGCAACGCTGTAATTTTTTGGGAAGACAGGTAGCTTGTTCATACTCACAAGGAAAATATTGTAAACCAACAACATGTCGCTTTCTGTGAAATAAGTTTTGTCCTCGTCTCTTGCAAAAGAACTAGAAGATTTTGTTCCAAGTACGACCAGAACAATAACGCAGGCAAAGAATATCAGGGATCCTGTTAGAACGCCTGCAACATATTTATCATGTTTACGATATTATTTTGAATGCTGATCATGGCTTATTAACTTTTAGCAAAATCCTGCTCTATTTCAGTACGAAGTTCAACACACGGATGTCATAGAGGGTAATCCAGATTTGATTGTCCGATTGGAACTGAAGATGCCATGAAAGCATCGAAATCTTTTTCTCTTCAGTAACATCTGTGTGTGCTGCATGAGTGCTACTCGAAATAGGCAAGATTTAGATTAAAGATATGAGCAAACAAGAATCGCCAGCGATAACAAAACTAAAGAGTGGGTTTCCTAGCGGATTTGCTGTTTGGCAGCATCATCGTGTTTGTAGTAGAATCACCAATGTCCATAGATACTTATAAATCATAACTTTACGATGGTTACTGTAATCGTAATGTCTATGACATAAATGTTTGCTTTCAGTGTTTAGGTAATCATTAATCACCAAGTAAATTGGGCAATATCCGTTCCGAACGGAGCTGAAATGGAAGCTCAATAAAAAAATCAAACACAAAATAGTGTTTTAGATATACTGTAAGAGGGGAAGAAACATCACTTTCCTCAAACGATCGAAACCGCAACAGAGTTTTGAACAGCACATCACAATAGCTCATTTTTCAACGTTTCGTTGTTTCCGAACTTATTCAATTACACCAAAACTGTGTTCATTTACCGACACCAAAATCTAGTGATTGATAGGGCAAACACAATTTACTACTACAAGGTGGGAGTTTCAATGTTTCATTCTCTCAATACACGAGTTTTCAATCATGGCAAAGCTCTCAGTTTCAAATCGATCTTAGTTTTAATCCTCGGTGCTATTTATAGCGCCTTGATGTGGAGCCTGTAGAGTGTAAACCAACCAGTGATTGTACCGAAAATTGCAGTGAAGTATTTCTAGACTTCTTAGAACTGTTACTCCCGTCTGCACCCCTCGTGGAAGTGAAGGTTGGAAAACAAACGGATGAAAAATCGCAGTTTATGTCGTTGATATGAGAAATATTGGATTAACCTTCTGATGTTACTTGCAAAGACCACATGCCAATTTTGACCTTACCAGCAACTAATGTTTAGGCAAAGCCAAATACCGCTGACCTTGCCCAAGCAGTTGCAAAATGTCAAAGTTAACTCCTTTTGAAAAGTACCTTGTGTACATGTCAAGTAGAGCAGGTGTAATTTTAGAACTGGATGATCAAGACAAAATTTCCGCTTTTCCATTCTTTAACATCCAGCACATCAAACTCATTGTAGTTTAAAGTCTTTGGTTTTTCGAACAATTTACTTTGTGTATACAGTGCAGAATTTAAGCTTTAAGTGGTGGAAATAGGGTGATGCACACATTTTCTTGCCTACATTTTGTGTATTTTCTAAATTTAAGCTCCGACACTTCGATTGTAAAAACTCACATCCACCAAACGTTAAGACTGTGGAACTCTTATGAGAAGTGTAGCTCCTTATGAAACCGATGAACTTGTTGGAAAGGCTATGAGCACCAAAAATACAATGCATGTTGAAAGCGCAGCATTGCCATTTGCAAACTCAGGAAGTTGGAAGCGAAAAGATGAAACGCTGCTGGCTTTCCATTAGCGTTTTAGTTAAAGAAATGTGCTGATCGACAGTTAGAGAAATGTGAGCAGTTCGTTTGAGGTTTCCTGGCAGCAAAATGGTACTTCATTTGTCATTTTTTCATAGGTGTTATTGCGCTGAGCTCAATGCGGCAGTTATTGAACTCGGTTATTTAAAAATAGCAGTGTTCTTAGTTTTGATTTTCTAGGTCTTCAGGCATGCGTGCCTACACATGGTTCAATTTGAACGTGAGGTTTCTGAATCACAAAATTCTATTCTAACTTCGAAATTCTAACCTTATGGCTTATACGAAGGTTATATACGAAGGTTATAAGCCATAAGACCTGAAACGTTTAACCAGCCTTATGGCGAAATCGAATGTTGTCAGCTCTGCCATATTTAATATTTGACACTGATTGACTTTGGTATGAAAATTATCAACTAACTTTTCAGATAGTTGAAAGGTAAAAATCCACTTAAAGTGAAAACAAGACATTTTAGTATGAAGAGCAAAATCTTTTTACCTTTGTAAGACCCGTAGAACTTGTAACTCGGTTTAACGATGTGCTGGCAATGCGAAGGGTGTTTCCCAATGTTCCTCCATATAATGTAAAGCAGACAGCATGATACCAAACTAAATTCAATCACAAAAGGAAATAGAAATGCTTCAGCCGAAGCAATGGCAGAGCAAAGATTGCTGTCGCATGTGCATTCGCCAAAAACAAAAATTTCTGCATACAGAAAAAATATTTATATGTATATTTTTCGCTAGTAAAATGCTAGCTTTCAAAAGCAATACGTCAAGTTTAAATATTATTTTCTTGCAGTGGCAGACTTTAAAGACCAATTAAGCGCGGCGGAACGAATGTTGTAGTGGAGGGTTCGGGATCCAATCTGGCCGATGCTACGTAGGTCATGGTAGATTGATTGTGTGAGATGATCAGCGATCTTTCAACTTCGGAATGCCTTTTTTGCACAATTTCTTGAAAGATTGAAATACGAAAATATGTCTACACATGCTGTGATTTCAATTTTATCGTAGTTTACTTTCATATTTTTCAGCTCCAACAGACACATATTTCTCTATGAAGCATACCTGAGGTAAAAATCTCAATTTGCGTAAAAAAGATTGGGACCAAGTTTCAAGTAATGCCAGTAATGCCGGTAATTTATAAATAAAAAATATTACAAAAAACTCACGCGAATTCCTGATCTCACATCTTTTCAAAGCAAGTAAAGTCCGAAGCTATATTACACAAAGAAGTTCACTGGTTAAACGTCAAATACAAACAAGTTAATATTTTGTGCGTTGCTTCATTACTTGGCTTGAGTACTGCAAATGGCAAAAAGTTCTGTAAAATTTGATAACAAAAATTTATTTATGACAAGTTGTTCTTTTAAAGTGTAGATTTACAGTATTATTTGTTACGCTATTATTACAGTCATTCCAGATTAACTCGTACTGCAAGCAAACTAGAAAAAAAAACTGATTGAAATGAGTTCTAAAGTGGTCTTTCACCTTGAAAATCAGCGAAGATTATGGGCAACAAGACAAAACTTGAAAGCGCTGTAAAGTCGAATCAAAAAGAGCAACGCAAAAACTTTACAAGATTTTTTCTGTGCCTATGCATTGCATTGTGATGTGATGCTCTGCCCATCAATTAATGAATTTTGCTGACAATGAAAGCAGCTGCTTTGTCAAAACTTTGAATATGACTTTATTTTAATGATTAGAATTTGTTTTGGTGTTTCTCATTGTGGACAACACTCAATAACTTTGATGCTGTGAGAGCCTCCACATCATATAAAGTGATAAAGTGGCACTAAAGCCGCAGTGATAATGTAATAATATATAGCAATGAAGTAAAGCAGCGAAAGAATGAAAGAATGGAACTTTAAATGACTAAACTACAATTTCTTTTTGGCGGTCCTCTGGATCCTCTGGACAGAACGCCAACAAAAAATTGTAGTTTAGCCATTTGGCAAGTTCTCATTGCCTAACCAAATTAAATGTGACGATTTTTAAGACGTGCACGCTGTTGAAAATAAATAAAGCAATTCAATGTCTCAAAAACATTACTTGAGTCATTATATGTATTTCCTTCGCTGTTTTCTTCCTGCAAAGACTTTGCTGCTTCTTGTAAAATGGTTGAGAGCCAGACTGAAAAATCAGCGCTAATCACATGCATCAGTCCAAACCTTGTGAATGTAATTTTTATTTAATTTGGATCTAATGAAGTGTATATTTCTTTGCAAAAACAGATTTAAAAATAAATATTAAAAACTTTTACCAAACTTCGGCAGAACAAAAAGCGATTTTTAGTTACTTGGGTGCAAACCAAACGTAAGCAAAGAAACGGAAGCTGAAATGATCAGCGCATAGTAAATAAGAGCGTGACTATTGTACACTTTTTGAACAAGCGATCTGTCGGTCTGTTCACAATTTAAAAGCATGGTTTCGAAAACTTCAGGGCATGTAAAAAACAAGATTTAAGATTGTTATATTACAGCAGCTGTTTAGCGGTATAAACCAATTCGATATAACTTTAGAATGCACAGTGGCACACCAAATTTATGTTTACGTTTTAAAGACAGGCTAACTATTCTTCCTGCTTGATGATGACATGGGATACTGACAAGAAAGTTTTCTGCAGTTGCGTAGTTAGGATTAATTCCAGAAGGGCCTGAACTGTTGTCATAACACTTTTGTGGCAAAGATTACAAAGGCTGTGTAGAGAGCACACATGAAAATAGGAAAAAATATACTTGATGGGGCATCGTCCAATTAAGAAGACCAAACATGACCATGCTTATTTGCTTTTGATTTTAACAAGATATATCACACGCAGGTTTAAAAAACATTGCGTTAACGCACCGCTCATTCTATTCGACCTATTGTACTTTGGTCACGCCAATGTATGCAAACATCAAGTCAAACTGAATACCTTGAAAAGGCTTGATTATCTTGAAAGTACACCTTAGAATATTCAAAAAGAAAGGCTATTTGGCTGATGATGAAGACAGCATGGACAGCCGGAAGAGCGGAATACAGCTCTTTATCTTCGCAAGAGTTCTTGCTGATGCTCAAAATTGCAATGAACTCTAGACCATCTTTGATGACGATGGCCAACCCGAAAACGAACAGAATACCTTCAAAATATTATTTTGATTTCACCGCTGCAGAGAAAAAAGTTCTATCAAGAAAGTATTATTTTTCAGGGTAAACACACAACAGTATTGGGAAGGAAATGTCAGACAGCTTTCGATGGTGTACAAAAAAATTCTAAATATGAATCACCTGTTTGACATTTTTCTTTCGGAAGTGATATTAAAAATAGCATTGGTATAATTGTGCCAGATCTGGTGATTGTGCCAGTTTCATCTCAAGACAACCTCCTTCGTGTCTATGATCTCTTCAAGAAAACAGCCTTGCCACTTCGCTGCGTATAGTTATGAAGCAACCCAAGTACAAGTCGAAGTGCTGCTGGTTATAATTTTGCTGAAAATGTGCGATAGTTTGAACTTAAAATTCTTTAAATAGCTCGAAGATAAGTGATTCTTCTAAAGTTGCTGTCACTGGTAATCTTACCAACGTGTGTTATGTTTCGCTTGCATGCTGTTGTCAATATCTGTTCGTAAATTGTTCCTGTATGCTAGAAGTAATAACATGCTCGTCATGGGCACCGGAACGGGGGGCAGGGGGCCAAGGCGCCCCTGGATTTTAAAATTTGACATTTTCCAATGAAATGTTTCGCAAAAAAGGTTATTTTCTTAGTTTCGGAGTGTGTAAAATGAAATTTCGCCACTTGTGATCTCCCCTGCAAAAGATCCTTTTGGCTGCCCTTGGAAAATCCACTATTGGCCCCTCCCTGGAAAAAATCCTTCCGACGCCTTTGATGCTCGTTGTTTCGAAGCAATTGAAAATCGCTTTCTTGTAGGACTGCAACATTTTCCGTGGTTAGGAGTCCTTTGAGATCGCTTTCTGCATGGAAAATTACCTTGCTCCGCTCCTAGGTATAAGAATCTCCTATTGTTTCTTTTCCAATGTGCAGAACAAGAAAGGTTAATAAAGCCGGCTACAATTTTACTTATACGATGCAAGTAATTACCTTTGAGCCATCGATTGGTTGCAACATTACTTTTAGCATAGCTTAATGTCTCTTTATTACAGTTGTAGAATTTTGTCAATATTCCACAACTTAAAATCCAAATCAGTGCCACCGCAAAGAGAACAATGAGGTAAAAGTCGATATCCTTTTCAGTTATCTATAAAAACATGAGGTACTAAGAATAACACTACACCGAAACTGTAACGTATAGTGCAGAAAATCATGACCATATAACTTGGATCAATGTTTAAAGCAAGTTTGTTTCCTAAAACTCAAAGCACTGCGAATAGATGTGTACAACGGATCAGAACCGTCGCCAGAAAGTTTTCAATAGGAGGGCTTGACATTATAAAATTAACCAAAACTCCACTTATAGTGTTTCACGTTTCAATTTGGGGGCTTGGAGCTTTGTTTGGGGGGGCTAAGCCCACCAAATCCCCCCGTGGCGACGGGACTGCAGCGGATAGCACACTTACGTCATTTGTAACAAACTGAGTTGTTTTTAGAACAAGCATGAGCAGCACAACAATTAATGCGTATAGACCAGAGAAAAGCGAATATGCATTGTAGCGATTGCCGTTTTTGCCTTCTTTTTTCATATTTGATGCATCTTCTCTTTGTGCAATACTTTCTGCCTTATCTTCATGCGTGCTCAAGTTGGGAAAATTTCTGAAATGAAGACACAGTAGTTGGTTATTTGGAAGCCTTGCCAATGCTACGAAAAAACATAATGCCTAATTATAAAATGGGTCTTATGGAATATATTGTTACATTCTCAGGATATTTAAATTAGAAAACTCAATAAAATCCTTTTGGTGTCAGTAGTATTTGCAAACCCACACCAAAATTTTGCTGCAGCATTCACTGACTGTACTTTTTTCAGGAGAATTTGAAATAACGTTTCAAAAGCTCGTTTTATTTCAGCCTCATATATACGCCGGTAAATGCCCATTCATTGCAAAAGTAGGTGTCAGTTTGACGTTGGGTAGCCATTCAAAACTTAGTTTGCAATAGCTTAATGTTTTGCAAACATTCAACTGAGACTTAATGACTTCTCAAATTAAAATATTTTTCTTTAGAAATATATTTTTAAATGGTGCAAACGTAATTTCCATTAGACTTTGATTTTCTTTCGCAAATCGTACCAAGTGTCAATTTACAAAGTGAATTTGAATTTTGGAATTTTTAGTCCATTTGGTACACATATAGCAGATTTTGTGCGAAGCTGCAGTAACGTTCAGCTGTATAGATGAAAAGAAGTTCAGATATTAAAATGTATTGAGACGTGTTAAAAACAAGCAAGTAAAGAGCAATTTCTTAGGCCCTCAAAGGGCCAAGGTGGTGAACTATTAATGGCAACAAGCACGTTTGTCCAATCCAGGTATGGAATTTCAAAGTTACGGTTTCAAAACAATTATAGAAAAGCCAATAAAATTAGGACGATGAAAGAAACGCACTTGACAAATATTTTTGTCTCTCTTCGACGAATTACGAAATGGTCTTTTCCAAGCTCTGTTACAGTGTCTCCACAGTTTGTTCGGAAATTTAAAGCTGAAAACGCAAGGTCATGTAAACGTTCTCCCATATCGTCTAAAAAGATTTGATGTAAACCTGCGGCACGTAAGATCAACAAAGTTTGATACATTCTCATCTAAAGAAAACCAACTAGATACTTTTTCCACATTCTGAAGTAACATCAACAATGCTACTTTGGTACTCAGATCCACTTACTTTTGGCAAGATACATGCCAAACTTCAAAAGTATAGTTACAGTAGTTTTTAAGGCACCTAACTTTAGCTTTTCATTTCAAATCTTTCGTTTTTTCTGCAATGTACTGAATTCTGCGCTATTCTGGTAAGGCCACTAACATTGAAAGAGTTCCGTTTAAATTTTAAGTAATTCTGATAATTTGTTTTTCCTCAAGCTAGGATGTGGTGATTGAGAACCACTTCATTTGCATTTAACTTATCATTTCAAGAGGTTTTTCAAAAAACGGTCGAAACAATGGGCTTCTTGGAATTATTTTATGGAGTTTTTATTATTACGTACAACCATCTTACAAAATATAAAGAAAATCGAAAAAGTTAAATTGCAACAAACTATACGTAGTTTTTTGATGCAGAGTGGGATGCAACGTTTCTTAAAAATTGAAATTCGAAATCTTTTCAGGGATTTGCTTACTCGTTATACGCCAGCAGCTGAAGAGCCCTACATTTGAAGCTTTGTTTAGGACTTAAAAATAACGTCAGTCAAAACTATTCGGTGATGAACAGATTGTTTCGTTACAACTGGATTGGCTGCTGGCTGTTTTTTGTATTGATTCAGCTTATCGAGCTTTGTCTTCTCAATCTCAAGTCTGCTTTCCACGGAATAACGCACGTTTGTGTCGCGGTTGTACTGAGGCTTCCCTTGTTTCATCGTCCCTTTACGACTGTTGACATGGGCTTTCACGTTTCTGTACATTTCTTCTCACGATATTGCATTTCTTACAGTGATTGCAAACTAGAATCATAACCTTTGCTCTGGTTTGATGATTAACGAGCATGCTTGTGGAATGTTTCACACTTACCTTGTACACCGCAAAAAGTTTGGAAAACAGCAGTTTACTTTATCCCTTCAAGTGATTATGTGAAATATTTGAAAGCACACGAAATAACAGAAAACTATTATCACAGAAAATTCAAAATAGAATTTTAATGATTAGTTTAAAGTAATAGTCCTGCACCTTCAATTTTAATTTCTTTATTCTTGTCAATAAAAAATAGAGCTTTGAAGGCGCGTATTCCAACATGAAATCCATAACTCCTCACTCTGATTGAAACAGCGACATTTTGCCTGGGATTTATTGCGATATTTCTATGGCAACATATATGGCTACTTGAAATATGAGTGGATCCAGTCTGAAATGATATTACTACTTAATTACATTTTGCCTGCATGGGTTGAGCAGCAAATAGCATTAGTGGCAAATGCTTTATACAAATTCAAATACGTGGTAGAAATTTTTCAAGATCGACGCAGCACGATGCGTTTTCTGCGTCTTTTGTTTCTTTTGCGAATGAATCTGTATGTTTCATAGATTATGAAAATTATTAAAGTTTTGGAGATGTAAAAAAAGAGACCCACCTGAGCATGGGCGTCCGAAGGGGGTGCAAAACGGGCATTTGCCACCCCCTGGAAATTGGAACTAAGAAGCAAAAATTTGTAGAAAACGTAAAATTACCAGTTTAATCCCGATTAGTTGGGTTAATTCTTGCAATGACAGTTTGTTTGCCGATATGACACTCACACTGCACAAAAGTCAGTTCACTGTTCTGGTGTCATGCAGTCATTAAATTGCAGTTTACTTAATTTACTCCTTTGGCTGCAAATGCAGGTTGCGAAAATCAGGAGCGAATTGTTCTACTATTAGCCTTTTTTGCGTCACAACAACATGGCAACAATATCTTTAAAGGTTCACTTCAAGTTACGGTAGTAGTCGTTTTGCCGCATGTTATGTAACTGCTGAACGCAGGCATCTTGGCAGGTAATGCAGCGAGACAGCGACTGCTAATAGTGGTAAGCCACGTACGTTCATACCAATGGTGGGTGAACTGCGACATATTTTGTGTGGCTCTTCTAGACAAATAGCAATATATCAAATTGACAGAGTTGCTACCTCATATTTAACATTTGTTTCCTTTATTAATGTGTTTACGCGACTTCGTAAGGCAGAGGCGGATCCGGTCAGTAAACTTAGGGCAGGTGATTTCAGTAATATTTGCTGGTCAAGTCTCATAACGGCTTCGCTACGGTAAGAGAGGTGAGGTATACTTCACAACATGCTGTGACAAAACAATTGACAGCAAAATGGCCTTATATCGCGAATGTTATTTTCGGATTGTAAAAAATTATGATGAATAAAGTTGCTTTCGCAGGCTTTAGGGGGGCGATCGCCCCGTCATGAGGTTAGTTACCAGAGAGCCTACGCGAATTGATAACAAAGAAAGTGAACCTGAAGCTCAAGTTAGGCTACTTAGGTTCCTAGAAGAAAATTACATTTTTTCAAAGGCACACATTGTCAAAAGTACCAATGTCAGAATGAGAACGAAACGAATACTTTTCGCGAAGAGGCATTTGCAGGGCCACAAAGTGGAAGAATACAAAAATAAATTGGAGCACAACTGGAGGAGCTCCAAGCAAGATTTGACCATTTCCAAGAGTTAAAACCATGCTTTGCATTCCTTATAAATCCATTCATCGTTAATGTAGTCAGTGATAGCTATCCAGTTCGCCAACCGTTTGTCACAAACTTGTGTGCTGTAGAAAGGAAACTGACTCGCTCTGAAAAATCTTTAGTCAATGCCACTCTACACTTAATTTCTGGCCACAGGTTCCAGAAAATACCACAATTTAAAAGACCTGGGTGCAACTCATTTCTGTATACAGCACGACATATTGCTGTGACTTTCTTCTCTGTAATGAAGTTCGTAAAATCAAACCATCATGCAACCCCAAAAAATGAACCTTTGGGAGAATTAATTTTCACAGCAATAACAAGGTATTGTCCAATTTTTCGGGTACTACAAAATCAAACAAAGACTTAATAGTGACAATTACTGTACGTCCTTTCATGTAAAACTTGCATTCTTTATCGTATTTGTGTCGACACTACAAATTGGATTTGCGGCTCGCTGGTGTTTTTGGCCTTCTGCAAATGGCTCTTACATTGAACAAGTTTGCCCACCCCTGGTTTGTACTACGTGCAAAGAAGCATGATTGAAAAAGAAGCATTGCTGCCATCAAAGCGCATCTTTTTGCAATTAATTCTCCTTCTAAAGTGCGCAACTGCGCAGTACCACCAGACCATTTGCGGAGTGAAACCTCATACCGAGCACTTGAAACATTCCAAAACATTGGAAAAACAATAAAGCAAGGGACGCTATTTCAATTAAATATGTATTTTGTTCGTATGTTGATAAAATTTTATACTTATTCCAATAATTCACAAACTTTGTAATTCATTTAGAACTCTGCTAACTCAGTCTTAAAATATCCATGCTCACTAAAACAAACATTTGCTTAGTGTAAAATTTTCTTGAAGGGAAAACACTGTATGCAACTGTTGCCGTAACAATGGGCATTTGCTTTGTGGTGTAGAAAGAGTGAAACGTTTTGTGTATGTCCATTTGCGTTGTATCGTCAACAACCTGAAGAGGGTAAGCAAAAGGTCAACTTTGCCCCCCCTGGAAAAATTTCAGCGGACTCCCATGCACCTGAGATAAAATGGGGATAGCTGCATAACAACCACAACTCCTCCAGGTGTGTTTCGGGCGAATTATCACCATTATTTACACCCGATGCGTTTGGCTAAAGCACGGAATCTTCCTAAAGAGAGAAGCGAATGTAGCCTTTCTTTATTGTTGCTCATGAACGGAGTTACACAGGTGCCAAGGGCAATCCCAAAAAGTGCCTAACCTTACGTTGTTTCCTGAAATGTTTTATTAGACTTCTCGACGATTTTAATGAGAGTTTAAGGCATCAGTACCTAGAAAACTTATCAATGCGACATGTCGTTTTAGGATTTTTAAGCGTAATTGCATTTTAAAAATTTGATAGCAAGGTAACGTGGAAACAAATCTCCAACACCTCTTTGACACATTTGCCTGCAAGGGCGTACGCAAGGGGTTGGGGTTAAAACCCCCCCTTGAGCTTGATATTTTACGAAAACTTTATTACCTGCGCAAAGGAGATTAACTGTTTTCACATACTTTTTGCTTGTCAATTTTTCGACTTATTGCAAATACCATAGAATAAATTTGCATGCAAATTTCAAGGAACATTGTAAACGGGCCAAAAAGTAATAATTAGGTTTTGGTGGGAATTCGGGATATCGTCTCCGTCCAAAAACCACCTCACCACTTTTTGCAAACCCTCCATCCACTACGCATGTTTAAGATTGTGTTCCGCGATAGTTCACCTTATCCGAAACAACTGTCTGTTTTTTGTCTGCTAAGGCTGATCAGCGCAAGCGCTGACCGCATTGGCTACATTAGCAATTTCTGTAGCATGATAGAACTGATGCACGAGCTCAAAAACAGCTTTTTTTAACATAGAAGCATTCAGGAATTTGATAATGTCTCAGGAGGGAAAAAGGAAAACTAAACGTTTGCTGGACTTCTATACATAATAAAAATTGAAAGTTTTCT
>Ga0210059_1000815_pt1 | contig 43286 bp, 22 predicted proteins | sample Ectturendosymbi2_FD_188042 | JGI IMG/M metagenome (GOLD analysis project Ga0210059, IMG submission 188042) | Ecteinascidia turbinata endosymbiont from Florida, USA - Sample 2 (SPAdes) (version 2) | ecosystem: Host-associated > Tunicates > Ascidians > Unclassified | place: Key West, Florida... | reverse complement strand
ACGCACCCAAATGGTTGCAACTGCTAGGTTCACGATTCGCGTGTTAGATACTTCTTCAGACTGCTAATATAATCGAACGCTACGAAAACGTCGCGGGAAACGATGTGAGATTTACACCAGAACGGTCGCCAGAACGTTTTCAATAGGGGGCTTTACATTTGCGCAGGGTCTTGACATTCAGAAGATTTCTTAAAATCTCCACTGATTTATAGTGCTTCATATTTAAATTTGGAGGGGCGGAGCCCAACAATGCTCCCCCGTGGCGACCGGACTGTTTTAAAACTCCCTTATGCTGTCATTATTAAACTACGTACAAAAAGCAACATTAATCGTATCTGTTAAGGCTGTGCAGAGCACATTAAACGATTTTAAATAGGTTTTGTTCTGGCCTTGTTCATAACAAGATCATCCAGGAATTCATTAAAATTAGGTTTGTCACTTTTAATGCACCGAATTCTTAGTACGGGCAACCTCTGCTGGACATTGTAACCTTTAATTCATTTTTAATTCTTTTTCAATATATCCATCTCCTGAGCAGTTTGCAAACATCACGCCAAGAAAAAAGGGTCCGCGTGGTTGGATATACTAAAAACCACTAATGTAAAGCATCAGACCCAAACGCGCTTTTGTCATTTTCTTGCTGTTACCCTTTTCTTTGTCTCTTTGTGGAAGAGTTCTGTGGTTGCCAGTTGGCAAAGTGACTTTTGCTTGCTTTTGTTGCTCCTTAAAATATTCTCTGATTGGCTTAGCACGGGAGCAGATCAAACTTGCGCAAGTATTCAACAGCAATGTGATTTCAGAATGACTTTTTTAAAGAAAATTATAATGGAAAAAATCATAGCTGAAAACACCAATCGAGCTTTACCCAATAGAAACGCTAACAAGCTACACTATTGCTCAAAAGAAGCAACTGTGTTTTTATTGTAGGTAGTGCTGCTAGCCCGACACATGGCTCTTATCTGTAATAGTACAACCTCAAGCTTTGAGCAGATGCATTTCAAACAGGAACAGCCACTAGTTCATTCGCCTAATTCACACATACAATCGGGTATCAAATTTTGTAACTGTCTGGAACGGTTGCAAAATTTTACTACCTGAGTGCAATCAAAATGTTTTCCAACAAAACTTCAGCAATGAATGTAACGTATTTTAGCATGCTGAGGTTTCATCTCTCATTTTGCCAGATGTAGAAAGCAATATGAAAAAAAACGTTGAAAATTACTGTATATAAGACTTTGGATTGTTAATAGGCTTTGGTGCATCAACCAGTGGTGAGATTTCGTTGCAAAATATTTTGCATCCTATTCACAAAATTGTGCAGATTCACAATTGCATATTTTGTAACGTAAGTTATCGGAAATTTTTGGTAACTAAATTTTGTAACAGTATTTGGTGTGTTGCCAAATGTTTAACAAGTGTGACAGTTCAGTCAAGAAAAATTTTTCAAATATGGTTTTCATGTTGCAAAATTTTGTAACGAAGATATGCATCATTTCTAAATTTTAAATTTTGACATTTTTTGCAAAATTTTGCAATCTTGCGTTGCATACTTCGACTGATTTGAGGTGTTAAAACGCTTAAATTTATTTCGAAAACATAAAATATTATGAGTGTTGGGATATTAATCCATTATAGCACATGTGCAAAATCGGTGAAGTTGTCATGAAATAATGTAAACTTTTGCATAATTTGAGACAAGATATTTTGCACACGGTCTTAAGTATAGGCAGATGCGTATCCACTATCCAGTCATGATCCGCTCATGGATACTGAGCACTCAGACGACAAAGACATTCGGAGACATCTGCGCCATCAATATTGTGCAGCAAACAAGCTGCGATCCTCTTTTTACCGATGTTCAAACGCAGTCAAAAATGTAGCCTATTTTTTCGTTCTTTTGTACGCCCTTGTATACATCATAATTATGGTGTAATTTCAGGAAGTTATGCATGTAAAGATTGCGTGTGACCTATAATTTTGGATGCAGAGCTTCATACAACCTGCCCTGGAGAGCGAGTGTTAGTAATCACCAGGTTCAATGTAACATTCCTACATTTGAGGGTTTGTTAAGGAAAAATGTGTACCCGTTTGTCGAAAGATGCCAGAAAATCTAACAACGTATGGTTACGTGCTTTGATTGCAGCCAGATTGTTTGTATTTGTCCCTATTCTTTGAACACTACAATCGCATTTTACTTTGTGACTGAGTGCCCGAACATTGCAGTTTTGTTTGATTGATGGCGTATCATGCCACAACGCATTCGTACTTTGCCTGGCCTCGACCTGTTTAGGGATTGAAATCCTACTTTTGAACTTTTTGTTGCAATTGCAAACCCGTAGACAAATCACGCTGGCCATGAAAAGACACATTTGGCATAGTTAGCGATCTGAAACCGACAGAAAAATTGCTTAGCTTGGTGGTTGTTAGATCATTCTGCTTGCATCATACAAATTTGAGCATAAAAGCAATCTTTTGGTGAAATCTTTAACTTTTTCATTGGTGACCGTGGTGTTGGTGAAGGTTCGTGGTTTTAAATTGATGATAGGCTGATTCTCCTCTGTGTTTTATGGTCTGGTTAGATAGAAGCAGATCCATCGCCAGATCAACAGCATTGGGGTGGCTTTGAGCTTCTTCTTGGGCTTTGTAATAATATACAATGAATTGAAAAATGACTTTATGGGGAGACTAGAGCTTGACATTGGAAGAATTGATAATGAATTTGGGGGGATCAATCCGCTTGCTTCCACTTCTATTGAAAAGTTTCACATCTTTTTTTCAATAACCTGGTCCAGAACTGTCGCCAGGAAGTCTCCACTAGGGGGGCTTTACATTCGTGTGGGGGACTTGATATTGAAAAGTTGATAAAACCTCCAATGATTTATAGTGTTTTATATTTCGAGTTGGGGAGCTTAGTACTTTGTTTGGGGGTGCTAGGCCCACCAAAGCCCCTCCGTGGCGACGGGACTGACCTGGTCTAGTGGGATTGATGTTTTTTCTTCACATCAGCAATCCAGTGTCGAAAAATGTGAAACGGTATTTAAAGACTTGATTGAAAATTACCTTTATAAGTGGCGTTAAATGTATTTTTGGGAACTATGCTTTAAGGCCCGGTGTAAATCTATCATGAGATTATAGGATCGTTTTTTACGATAGTCAACAAAGCTACCTAAAATGGGAGTAGTGTCCTGGCAAATGCCTTTCATTCAAGTGTTGTTTTTGAATTGTCGCTTCAGCAATAAAGAGGTCTTTAATGTACATGTAAATGCACAAGCTTGGCTAGGAAACATGATCGTCATTTAGCTTTTTGTTTGCGTCCTATCGTGGGGCGTAAATTGTCACGTCCAAGTCTAGTAAGAAGGGTTCTGTTTCTAACCAGGTCGGGAATGCGTTTCACACACTGTTCTTTATTGATTTCACTAGGGATAGCCAAAGCAGTAGCAAACGCTTGCGCGCAGCATGTTTTATACATTTTAAATACATTTTGTAGATATACGAGATCTGTGTAGCTTGTGAAAAACGAGGCCCACTGTTTGGGACCCGTTTCAAACGTTTTCTGAATTAATGATATAAAGCTCTTTCAAACTGTGGTTATTCCCTGAAAAATAGCATAGTTCGACCAACACAAATAGCCACTTTTTGACCTACAAAAGATACCTCTTTTGTGTGATACACAACGATTGTCGCAGAAAACCTTTGGTATTAAGCATATGAAGACATTTTGGCGCCCCTCAGTTTGACTGCCCCCTCCCAAACGCCTGGTCTGGATCCGCCACTGATGCTCTTATAAGCATTTGTTAAAATATATCGACGTTTTTGTTAACAGGCTATAAATATTATGTGTTAAATGCAATGCAAAAATTTTATTTTGGGGGCCCCGAAGTCCAGGCTTGGGGGTCCCCAACCACCTCGCGTCGGCCTTGCTGTAAAGATTAGAACCATTTCTATTCGTGACTGTGAGAGATTGGTTGAGGCCAAGGTAATACAGGATATGTCTCGTGCTTGCCATGAATTGGTTTATTCCTGGTAAAAACAGCATTTGACAAAACCTTACTAGAAAGCGAGCGACGAGAAAATTAAACAAAGCACAGAAAAGTTGAGAAGGCCCTTTACATTTGATAGATTTTTGCATGTTTCTGTAGATATGCTAATGACTGGTATTTCCTTGAATGAATCCCATAAACTTCGCACAGAGCGTCAAATATTTATATAAAACAGCAACTTTGGTTCGTTAAGACCAACGACGTTGTTTTGCTGTTGAAATCTATCTTATTACATCAGAAATCGTGAGGCTGGCAAATCAGCTATCACGGTTTTGGTTTTTGGCACATTACCAAGCGCAGCAACAACAGCGTGCACCAGCCCGCGCAGACTGCTGCCAACGACATGACACGCAATGCACGGACGCGCAGTGCGTGCAACCACACCGCAGCATCCTTAATACTTCTAAAATAGACGATTTGGCAGCGTCACAGGATCTGTATTAATGTAGATTGCAACGTATGGTTTAAAAGCATTGGCAATGCCTGTTGATGCGAGCAGCAGATAAACTGTATGGCACTTAAGCACGTTTGCTTTAATAATACTCTAATGTAAAAACAAAACAACCTCGCAGTGTTTATTAATTTTTCCTACGGTCAGTCAAAATGCAGTAGAAACTTGCTTCAGTACCAACATCACAATACACTAAACCTTGCTTCAGGACCTTCTCAGTACTCAGATAAAATAATTTCGGCGTCTAAAAATGTGTTTGCGGTCAGCAAGGTTAAACCTTAAAAAAGCCCGGCAGACTCACTATACATTTTGTCTTAAAATTGCTCTGTATTGTTAAAACAAGAACCTACAGCAGTGGTTTTTAAAGTCGCCCCAAAGACGGCTATGGTAATTCTGTGGCACTATTCCAGCAAAGTGTTGACAGTGACTCGGCTAAAAACTGTCAGAAACAAGTTGAAGTGGTCACGGATAGTGAAAACGAATGGGAACACCACACGCGTCAAAAACTTTTGAAACCATTGATATAAAATTAAAAATTCATCACGGAAAAGGTACTTCAGATCACAAGTAAATAGTACGGGATGCAATCGGACTTCGTTTGGTATTGCATATGTTGAATAACATTGCAGAAAAATAATAAAGGATTCTATGCCTTTAAAAAAAGGTAGACCCGCTCTGTAATCCTAAACAAGTTGTTTTGAGTCTAATTTTGCGTAGGAGTCTGCGCAACGTTTTATCGGTTTCAGTGTGGTCTGAAAAGCCTAGCCCAGGGTTTCTCAATCGGGGCCCTCGGCCGCCCTTGGGGGCCACAGAGCGGTTCTCTTGGGGCCACAAGCAGAAGCCTTCACTAGGTAGCTTTGCCGTTATATTGCATAACCCAAGTGTCACGATATATTAAGTATTCCCCAGTTAAACCTAGAAGGGGGCCACGGTTCATAATACAGTAGTTTGAGAACCACTGGCTTAGACCTAGAGCATTAGAAAAGCCTGCTGATGGACGTGGAGATGTGGAAAGGCGCTATGTTTCACAGTGCCGTGGAATCAAAGGTTAGAGCATGATTCTAAACCAAAGTCTTAAGTTCGAAGGAAGCAAAATTAAAAATCTGATCATAATTTAAAAATACACAACTCGCTTATTTTATTGTGTTTGGCTATGACGTTTCAGTAGACAATAAAAATTGTCATTGTAACCTGAATCACCAAATATTTATTTCGAAATAGAGTCCGGTCAACTTTGCTGACAATGAAAGCAATTTCAGGTAAAACTGTGGTCTTCACGTTGATGTTACGAATACTTTATGACGTCGCAACAAACAAATAACACTCAAATATAACAAACAGCAGTAAAGGACCTAACATGTCATTCGCTACCTGCAGGATGAACCGAACTTATCCTTCATGATTTCTATGCCTCGCACCAACATCGCTTCTGCTTGGTCGAATTGCCGGAGCTCATAGTGGCCGATGCCGATGCTGTTCAAACACTCAGCTTGATTCTCGGCGCGAAAACCAGGGTCCACCTTGGCCCGATCGCTTTCGGCCATAAAAGTGTCATGCATTTGCAAAATTGCGGAGAGAGCCTGTCGTACCTGTTAAATCAACAGATGAAGTTTTTTAAGTGAAGCGGGAAAAGTCAAAAACGCTGCTCCTGAGCTCCGTTTCAGTCGTAAACGAACTTCGTGAGAAACAGCATTGGCCAATTAAAAAAAAAAGACTTCATCAATACCAACCTCCGATAAAGGACGGTTACTGAAGGATATTCACCGGTTGTTAGTTCCCACCAGGCCCGTACTCACGGGGGAGGCATTCGAGGCAATGACCCCCAAGTTTTTTTTGTGTCCTCCCAAATTTTGTTGTGCCCAGAAAATTTTTCATTAAAACATATAATAATAACAAGAACCTTGGCCCCATAAAAATGTTTTTTGCACCAAACTTTGAAACCTGCCTACGGGCCTGGTTCTCACAGAACCATTACGAGCTTCACGTCACCGCAGGCATGTCTCTTACGTGTTTTGAGAAAAGTTTTAAAAAGTCACCTATCAATATCAAAAGTTTATCACCTATCAAAAGTTTCAAAAAGTCACCTATCCTGTGGCAGTGGCCACAGTGGTGTCAAAGCCACTTTAACACTTCATATTATTCAGCATCTCTCCTTTCCTTGCAACCACAGACAGTCAATTTGGTTGTAAGGCTGGACATAGTACTGATCAATGTACATTATTGTTGAAGCAAACTGCTTCATACTTTGTAACCCATGGTTTATCAGTGCATGCTGTTTTTTTAGCTGCCTCAAAAGCCTTCCATCGAGTCTTACACATGAAATTATTTGAGAAACTAATTCAAAGAAAGGTGCCAATGTGTTTTGTGCGTCTACTGAAACATTGGTAAAAAGAACAAACGATGCAAATAAAATGGGGCAAGCATTTGTCTGAACGGTTTCATGTGTCTAATGGGGTTAGACAAGGGGGTCCATACTTGTGTGCTGTTTATTTTGATGATTTATCCAATGAACTAAACACCATTAAAGCAAGATGTTATATTGGTGAAGTCTTATTAAATCACTTGATGTTTGCTGATGATATTTATGTGTTTTGACCAAGTATACGTGGGTTGCAAAGTATACTTGCTGTGTGTTAGGCCTATGCAGAATCGCATGGGATTATTTTCAACTACAACAAAACTGTTTGTATGACGTTTAAGGCTAAGAGTGCGAAAAGCACAGTCACTCCATTACTGACAATGGGTGGTCAAAACGTAAAACCTGTTAACCAATACAAATATCTAGGGACTGTATTGGATACTGAGCCCTCGATGACGAAGACATTTAGAGACAACTGCGATATCAATATTGTGCAGCAAACAAGCTGCGAGCCTTCTTTTCCCGATGTTTAAATGCAGTTAAAAACGTACTTTTTCGTTCCTTTTGTACGCCCATGTATGTATCTCAAACATGGTGTAATTTCAGGAAGTCATGCATGCAGAGATTGCGTGTGGCATATAATTTTGGATGCAGAGCTCTATACAACCTGCCCTGGAGAGCGAGTGTTAGTAGCCATCGGGTCCAGTGAAACATTCCTACTTTTGAGGCCCTGTTACGAAAAAATACGCACCTGTTTCTCGAAAGATGCAGAAAGTCTAACAACATATAGTTACGTGCTTTGATGCAGTCAGATTGTTTGTATTCGTCCCTATTCTTTGAACACTATAATCGCATTTTACTTTGTGAATGAGTGCTCGAACATTGCAGTGTCTGTTTGATTGATGGGGTGTCATGTCACGACCCATTCTCATTTTTGCCTGGATTCGACCAGTTTAGGAATTGGCGCCCTACTCTGCAGTAGAGCTGTAACAAGTGTTACGTGTTAGCTAACACTAATGTTAAGAATGTGTCTGTAACCCTGTGGTTCTGCCTTCAACGCAGTTGCAAAAAGTGTCTGTAACTCTGTGATTCCACCGGCTCCAATGCCTTGTAAAACGTTCTGTCTTGTCCGTTTTTATCGACCTTTGTTATGCAGAGTGTGTGTGTTTATGCTATGGACTTCGTGTCCGCTCACAAACGAATAACGTAAAAAAAATTAAATTAAATACTGAGTTGAAGGGAACGTCTTAACTTTCGTTCAACCAAGGCCGGATCAAAACGTTTGTTGGCCCTTTTTGTTTAACTCCTTGACTTAAATACGTCACCTAGCGGCAGTAATAAAATTCGTACTTCAGGCCTACTCACTGGAGTCGGCACTTCGCCTTCAGAATTCGCTCCGCCCAGTACTTTGATGAGGGTGCGAAGCACGTGACGAGCTTTGATGACGCATTCGCGCAAGCGCATGACGCGCTGTTTGTCGTCGGGCAGCTTGCAGTAGGAGTCCTGCGATTCCTTGTAGCGATTGATGGCTGCCGTGTACCTCCCGCAAGTCTCGAACGCGACGCCGACGATGTTGAGGCAAATCCCGCGACACTGGAATTGGAAGCCGAGCTCCAAGCCGCTGTCGGCCACGATTTCGCTGAAGGCCTCGTACATGCGCATCATGATCTGAAGAACTTGTTTCGCTTCGGGGGAACCCCCTTCGACTGGCCGGAGTTTCATCAGAGCCTCGACTACGTCACCCGCTCCTCCGATGCAGAGAATCATGCCTTCAACGCCCTCCCGTCGATGCTCAACAGCGGAATAGAGATCGCTGGACATCTCGTACATTCTGATTGCCTGGTCGTATTGCTTGTTCTTGAGGCTTTCTCCGGCCTTTGCTTTCGCGTTGCGCGCCGATGCGAGGAGATTGGCTTGCTGCTTGTCGGTTTTGATGGTGCGGTCGTGGACGGGTCGCGACCCCATGTGTTTGATCGATTGCTGGAAATGGAATCCTGCTTCGTCGATCCGACCCAGATTGAACATCGATCCGGCGATCAATTCGTGCATGTAGCGGTTCGTCTTCTCCAGCTGCTGCTCGAGCATTGGCAGCGCTTCGGCATACTGACCCATCCTGTAAAGCTGGATCGCTTTGTCTGCACAAACAAGCCGAGGCATCATTTCGAAAAATATAAAGAAAAAATAACAAACTGGTAGCACGAAAGACTGACGTAAGCAAGAATAAAATAACTTTGATAAGAAATCTCTCTTAAGTGGTCGAATGAGAGGAATCCTCGTTGCTACAGCCATACGAGCATTCTGTCGAAACTTTTGCATGCCGTTTTATCTTGTCCACTGAATGCAGTTCTTCAACAGCACTGATTCAGTCATTGTTGATGTTATCGCTTATCTATACTTGGCTTTCTAATTTTTTTTCTATTTTTGAAATAACAGCAGGCAATGTTTTATGAAATAATGTAACTAAAAGTGGGATGAACGGCATACGGGAATTATGGTTGATGGGTGTTAGTCATTGACAGTAGTGATGCGTGCCTAAGGTTTGACTAAAGACAAAGCAAAGTTTTTGACACTAGTAGGGAACAATTTGTTCTTCCAAACACTCATGGGTGGTAGATCAAGGTTGAAAGCTAACATGTAACCAGAGCAGGCATGTTACCTGACTTACAGTGGAATCGGTACAATTTTCACGATGCATGTTTCTGTTTTAGGTAATGTCTGGTTTTGAGTGTTGTGGTGCTGATTTGCAAACTGGTTTCAAAGGACCCGACAGAGCAGGTCCTGAGAACAGCGTAAGGTGACTACGTCATATAACAATTGTCTTTCAGTTCTCTCTCAATCCTCAGGATTCTCTTGCGTAGAGAAAGGGTGCAAGCGATTTGTTATCAAGTTCAACAGCTCCATACCGCTCCATGTGCTCACCAAGTGAGTCCGTTGGACCTTCTAAATGGACCATAGCTATTTTGACGTGGAAGTGGCATTCCAGTTCATAGACGCATAACTTGTGGCGACTCAAGCTGCTTCGTCCGCCAACAATCATCAAGTCAGCAAGACGCTTCTCTAGATCTGCTTTGTAATCTGCAGGAACGATGCCCTGGGCTGGCAAAGAGAAACAAATTAAAATTACGTGTTATACTGTCACTGACCTGTTGTTTCGGTGATGAGACATTTAAAAAGGACTGAATCAGATGCTTTGTCTGAGCTCTTTAGTGTCGTCAACAAACTATCGGCTTGCTTTGCAAATACAAAAAGTATAAAAGTTTTATAAATTATCCACACTTCAGATAAAGTTTGGTGCTGCAAGACCTTGCAGTTAGCGATACTAAAATGTATATATTTGAAAAAAACAAATTTCTGTGTGCTCGCCCTTCACAAATAGTCGTCTGCAGACGTTCATATAGCGCTACGGACGCTGTAGTGTGCAGCTGCATCAAGGTGCTACAGGGTTTCTTTAGAAGACAAGCACAACTGATAAAAGATGAAAAACTACATGACCAACTTTCTTTTCGGAAACTTAAATTTCAAAGAAAAGAAAATTTTATGACACCTTTCACCAAAACCAGAACCATAATTTTGTATAAATTGAACACCACCGTTAAAAATCAACCGTGCTTTCTTTCAAGTGCGGCTTAATTGTGATTATGGTTATCGCTTACCCAGCTGTTTTCAGCCACTTCAAAGTATATAGCAATGCGTTGAAAATAAACGTTTGTGCTAAAGATCAACAACTTTTTGTTGAACCACCCTATTACACAGGTACAAACCCAACTTCACAACTCAAGACCACAGAACGCGGAGCTTATCTCACTGTGCGTAAACAAGTCATTGTTGATAAATACTGGTATCCAAAAAAACTCAATTGACAAACAACAATTCTTTATGACCCATACGCACAAAAACGTGTAAATGATGCAACCTTAATTTCTTTTTGTATGAAAAAGTGCAAAAAGTACCTCACTGTCCAAAAGCTTTCGCTCTGAAAAAATTATAACATCTATTTCAGAACCGTCGCCAGAAAGTCTTCAATAGGAGGCTTTACGCTTTTTCAGGGGTCTTGAACGTTTGTGCAGGGGGCTTGAACGCAAAAACTCTATTTATTTATAGTATTTCATATTTCAATTTGGGAGACTTAAAGATTTTTTGGGGGGGCTAAACCCACCAAACTCCCCCGTGGCGACGGGACTGATCTATTTGTGTCATAATCGCTGCCCTTAAGTGGTTATTATTTCAATCAGATTTCCGTCATATTTAGAACTGGACAAAAGTGAGCTTAACAGCTCGTAGTACAAGAATGTGGAGAAGATAAACTTTAATATTTATATCTACTTTTATCTCCAGCTCAAGTACGCTTTATGGCTCAACGTGTTCTACTCTACAATAAATCACAAAAATAATTTTGTTTTGAATGTAGTTTAAAGCGAGCACTCACAGCCGAATAAAGGCCTGGTTCTCTGCATCTTGTAAGCATTCCAGTCGTTCTATTTCGCATTCTCTCGCACACAGTAGCTGCCTCGCTTAAACAGCAGAGAATGATTCCGGTACGCACTGATTGCATCATCATGCATTGTACGAGGAATTTATTCAGATTGCAGCATATACAGGCGATTGAGTAAATGAATTGAAAATCTAATTAATGGTGCATTACCATTTTGTGAGGTCAGTCCTGCGCATGTACAGGAGTGGTCAGACGCCGGAATCTTACACCCACTAATAATGAGAGTGATTCATCACAAGAGTAGCGATCAAGCATGTAATTGAAAGAGTATGTCGCGCGTGATTTAACGACAAAGGTTTGTTTCAGGCAACGCGCTGGGCGCACCAGGAAAAACCGGTGCTATTTTTGACCTATTGCGATATGTCATTGCTCAGCTCGATTTTCGTATCTATTCCAAACACTCAAAAACAGTTAGCATTGTAGCAACCGAATTAAGGTCTTTACCGCTTCTCTCGTCCGGTCGCATCGCACTCACTCTTTCTCTAATCTTCGTGCAGCGACTGATGATGTCATCGCGTATTTGCCGAACAATGGTATCCATGCTGAACTGAATATTCCCACTTCCTACGCATTGAAGTGTCAAAGTCGCAAGTGTTACGTCACGTTTGAAACGCTATTGCCGAATTTCAATTCTATTAAGGCGTTTTTGCGAAAACGACAGTAATCTATAGAGTTTAAGTAAACCGATAAATCGTGATTGCAGGAAACATTAGCAAAAAATATTTTTTCTCAAAAAAGTTTCACAACGTCGAAATGAGGTCTCTTGAGAAAAAAGTTTGCTTTGAAACAATATGTGTGAGGTTCACACGAAACTCTAGTCTTGCAGAAAACTCCTTAAAAAACTTATTTCAAATCTAACCCAGCACTGATGCCGAGATTCAAATGAGACGTGCGCATGAGCGAATCTCACCTGATGGCGCTGGTCCTTTGCTCGAATCAGTGTTGCTATCGGCGTTTGAATTTCTGCGGGGAAACACTTTGCGCTCGGTCGTCGCATGAGTCGCTGTTGCGCCTGAATTTCCACCGGTCAGCCGGGCTGGGTTCGCGTCCACATCACCGGAAAGCACCCGAGCTAATTTTGCAGCTGCTGTGGTGATATTCGAACTATCCATAATCACAAAACATCAGAGCTACAATCGGCTGCAGATGAAGTGTGAGGTGCAACCTGTTAATTTTTCCCTAAGTTTGATTGATGAGAATTTTTGGACCAGCTGATCAGACAAAATCAGCTGTACGGTCTTGTTGAAAAATATTACCGGCTGAATTTATGTCCAGGATCTATGTACAGCAGCTTTTGCCCGTTATGAATTGTCGGTATTGTGTTTTTATTCACTCGGTTCTTCAGCTCATATTCCGATCATCTTTACAAACAAGTAAACCATAGCTTAATGACCTCACATTGTATGAAGCGCAATGGAAGAAAAAGAAACCAAGAGGAATCGATGAAAGTTTTGCAACAAAAGGTATAAGTTGAAAAGCGTGGCAAGGCTATGGTTGAAGTAAAGCCTGAGGAAATTTTTGCACTTAAATCCCACGTTTCTTGAAGTAAAACTATGACCTCAAAGAGTAATAATATGCTATTAGAAATAACGTTCTAGTAAAATGGTTCATAACGCTGCGTTATCGCGTGCGGTTATTTCGTCTCACTGTTGCATCTTTTATGACCATGTAGAAGTCAGTACATTTAAAAGTACTTGGAAATTTATCCATGTTTCTTTCGTACCAATGGTACAACATCCGCTTCGATTGTCGCATTATTTTGAGCTAGTAGCTCTGAGACTTATCTAACGAATAATCAGGGCCTCCAAGATAAATCTTTTTAGGCGGAACATAACCCATTTCGAGGCCCTAAGACTTGCAAAATTATTTTGAAATAAATAAAAACTGAGGCTAATTTAAAATATGCATCAAACTTTAATAAGAAGTGCTCGTTTATTGATCGTGCGAAACATTATGTCAAAAACATACCGGTATTCAAATAATGTGAAAATGTTACCATTTTTTAAACATGACTTTCAAATGTTCATAGCAAAATATTATCAAGGAAAAAATCAGAAAAAAATGCTACAGTCTCAGAATGAATGGAGTCGATCGAGGTTGAATAAAACGCTGCTAGTGTAATGAGACTACAGCCTCATTGACTAACTGTATCTTTGTAATGAGCTTAATTAACATAACAAGAATGGACAGAACGAAATATTTTGTCAACCGACTATTGCTTTATTTTTGACCGCGAGCCACAATAAATAGCCACACGGGCCACAGGCCAGCGACCACTGCTCTAAAGCTTTCTGTTGAAATACTGTAAGTGGTTAGTTTCTCCTGAATGGTTTCGAAATTTTCAGATTTCTGGGTATGTCCGCTAATCCTAAACTCACATTCGATTAGAGCAGTGGTGGTCAAACGTTTTGACCTGAGGGCCGAAATCGCCACGGTCTGGTCACTGGAGGGCTGGTTGCAGTGCGATTTACGTGACCGACAACAGCCAGTGCTGTTGCACTGCTGCCCACAGTTGGAAACGTGGTGCTTGAAAAAAAATGTGCAAGGTATTTTGCCCGCCGGATTAAACTGTCTTGGCCACCACTGGATTAGGTCCTGTGTCTGCTTGCTGCGCAGGTTTAAACGACCAGCAAAATGCACAGCACACCGCCGCTATGCACAATAAGCACTTGCGTCCTGCACTGCAGTTACTTTATAATTTTAAACTTTTTATTTATCTTACACTTATGCGCAACATTCGAGGGCTACTGCTGTTAGATTAGAATTTATTGTGAACTGGCATGCTTTCATTCAAATTTTACTTGAAATATCTCTTAGTTTGAAACTCTTGTTTTATTGGACAGCTTTTATTAATGATTTGTTTGAAAATGAAAGATGTAAAGGAAAATTCAGTACAATGGACAGATTGGGGCAGTAATCGTGAATATTTTAAACATTTTTCAACAAAACTGCTTCAACAAAACTGCTAATAATTATCAATGCATCATATCAGGAAAATGCACTGCCAGCAATTCAGATGAAACTACAGTACATCACACTAGCTTACCAAATCCTTATTTAGGCCAAAGCGGTTTTATCACAGGGATTAATTTCGCTGCATTATTCAAGTTTGTTAGCAACAAGCACTCAAATGTTTCTTCAGTCTCGGTCCCCTCCATAGCTGTCGGGCCCCGGAACAATATACCTGCTGGACCCCCTTCTCATAGGCCCTGCGAATAATAAACATAAACGTAGCAAGGTTAGTTTTCACAAGCTTATCTTACCATTTAAAGTCTCAAGAAAGCTAGCGTTAGCGTCGCATGCGGTGCATTTTTATATTTCGCAGCTTTCTGTATCTTTGTGAGATCGTGGAACAAGAGTCTTACCATCTGTCAACAGCAGATAAAGAAATGTCATTCTGCTATCATCAAATTATCTGCAAGTGTTAGCCTTAAAGCGACCGCCAATTAACTTTCAAAACACAAGATTAAAAGCTTACAATACTCGCTTTTGTAACACAGAGTTTATTGTAAATGTCAAATCATTGGAACGGCCGATAAATTGCGAAACTCTGGGACACTGAAAATCCTTTACCTAAGTTGTCCAGCCAAGTAACCCACGACAGTTTGTTAGTCTTATCATGACAATAGAGTTGGATGGCCAAATTTGGATTGAATTTGAGCTGAACCAGCGATGAAGTTTGCTGAATAATCCATCATTCAATTTATTATGTTTCCACGCAATTAGAATAACTAAATTTATTTCAGATTCTCCTAGGATCTGCATTTCTCAAGGTTTACAGCGCCGTATTGGCTTCCAGTATCATAGCTACAAGCGACTGCCTAATGTCAAGCAGTGATACTGTTTCATTAAACACGTTACCTGGGTTACAAAAATGTATTCCAAGCGTCAAACAAGCTTTGGATATTTTGGGTCGAAGTTGCTGCCAAAGTGCGTTACTTTTACTTTGTACAATGTTACGACTTGGTCCGGACATGAAGGAGCCTTTACGTCACAGAAACAATTTGGCGTTCTCTTGTTCAACCCAGGGTTCGCAATTATTGATGAGATGCTTTCGTCATTTCGAGATTCCCAAAGAGTGCTATCCTTCTACCACGCAGAGATTAAATGCAATTTCAGAAAGTGATCTTTGACATTATAAAGCTTCCTGTTCCTCAGTTGCATATCCATCACATTTTTCAAGAAGTTGCATCTTGCACGACAATCAAACTGAGCAGATTGAAAAACTTTTCATGAATCTGTTTAGAAATATGTCAAGCTTTCCTATCTCCACTTGCAAAAAACTCTGAAACAAAGGAAGAACTAGTATGACGCACTAGGAACATTATTGAGGCTTCTGACATAGACGCTGTGCATCCTGAACCGCTATGTTGAATAAGAGAAAGCATCCTCCCATCCCGTGGAATTTCAGACCAAAGAGAAAAGTATCAAGGTTTCGCAATTCAAAGTTGGAGATTACCAACCTTTCCATGATTCTAACAGCAGTCAGATTTATATGCAAAGTTCAAAAACAGTGAAGCCCTTGGTGAAGTTGTGGACCACGTGAGCTTGAATTAACCTCAGCGCTACGCTAACAGACGCATGCTTTGTAACCTTTGACTTATTCCTACTTCTTTCTGCAATTCTTAGGCTTACTGGCAATAAATTATACAAACAAATAACGTTTGTTCTGTTCCTGACACCGTACATTGCTTTGTTTTTAGTTGTTTATAAGAGCAAATCACACAGGCCACTCGTATGCTTTTTTAAATATAAACTTGTTCCTGAGACTTGTTGGTCAGAAGCAAATGAGACCTTGTTGAAAGATTAGCTAACGGTAAAAGCTTGTTAGGAGTTTCAGAAGTTGAGTGCTTCATTAGCTTCATAATGGTTTTTGACGAGTTGAATAAGCTTGGTAACATCAATCTTTTCAGATCAATCAAGTTGATGGTCCAGTGGTTCATTGCACATAAAACGAGCGCCAAACATGATGCAAACCATTTCTCAGACAACCTCTACGCAACGGAATTCACAAATTAAATTATGTAATTAGCTTCGTCTATTTTGGTGGAACTTTTGTAGGCTTCAACATAGTGAATGAAACTAAAGCACGTAAACTTTGCAAGTGAACCCTGTGGCCTTCGAGAACGTAAATGTTGCAATATCATGGACAAAGCGAGAAGTTAGCAAGAGATTGATTTGTTGGCAAAAACGTCTCGATCACTGCTTCAGTAAATCATTGGTTTTCACCAACAGAATTAAAGATTTTGAGCAGATTCAATGGATCAGCAAAGTTATCAGTGTATCAATAATGTCATCACTGGATTAACAATGTTATCAGTTGATCAACAATGGTATGTGCCATGTTCATGAAATGTCAAATAACCGCAAAACTGCCACTCTCCGTCTGGTTAATCGCTGATGATTGGTGATGATCGTTAAACAAATCTGTTGTAAAGAGATAAATAATCTACAAATGAGACATTAACTAAAAAGAGTCCTTAGTTTAGTACTCATATGCAAACAGTATAAAGTTTGAAAAACCTGCTCACACGCATATATATGCGTAAGAAATCTGCATAACTTCAACAGCAACTCGTATCACGTATGATCGAATTCAGAAAAGCAGTAAAACACACCTAACAATTGATCATATGCAAGATGTCAAACTCTGTTGGTTTTCGATGGTAAGCTAGCATTGTTGACTTCCAATGTGTGCTGGGGCCATTCTACAACATTATAATATCTTTCATGCGTACACCCGGTAAGAAAGAACAAAGAAACGAAACTCAGTATCTTGCACAGATATACAGTAGGAATCTGCAGTGCTGCCAAGGACAGAAAAATTGTAATGTCAATTGCGACGACTCCAACAACATCGAGCTTTAACAATTGCAACCATTCGAAACAGTGAAAATGGTGGACTGCACCATTTCAGATCATTTCAAACATCATAGACGGATATTGGTGAATAACAATATATTACACAGCATATAGGTTACACGAAGGCTTGTACCGTAATGCAGGCGCGCAACCAGGGGGGGGGGCATTTGGGGCATTTACCCCCCCGAAATTTTCAAAACATTGCCTGCAATTTTGACATTTGCAGAAACTTTCAAAGAACAGAGATGAAATTTTATATTCTAATCAGTTTTTAGAAAAGTTTTATTTGAATTTTTCTTTCTTCTACTGCTTAATTATCTTCTTACAAGATTTATCTTGAGGCAGGCAATCTGAATAAAAATTTCATAAATGATGGTATTTAACCACAAACATGTTGGAATTGTCAAAACTTGAGAGATGGTTTAAAATGTTGATATTTCTAAGGCATTTTTAATCCTTTTGTTCGTGTACTACTCTCTCGAGACTGGTCTCAATTTGGCCCATGAAACTTTATAACATTAGGATACTGATGAATCGTGCAAACCGCTGAAACGTTCAAAGTGGTAAGAGAATTTTTGACATGTTGGTTGCTATTAAAAAAGTTTGTGGTCACGTCAAACCGCTTGTTCTTTTACGAAGGTCTTTTGATTACTTTTGTTAGTGGTAAAACAGATCACCAGTACAGGGGTGGGCAATTAATTTGGCTCATGTGCCACATTGAAATGGCTACGTAGTACGTATAGCGGTGAGCCGCACCTGGGTAATGGCAATTGAAGCAAGTCTCGGTTCAAGTTTGATGCGTTGGAGGATATTTCAGATTTGAAGATTTTTCTGAATGCTTCTGCGAGCCACTGTAAACGCTGTGATCGGCCACATGTGACCCGCGGGCCGCTATTTGCCCAACCCTGACTTAGTACATTTCTTAAAAAACGTTACTTTATTGCATTTTCGGTCGAAACCTGATATTTTTTAACTAAATTTAGCGTGAGGACTGTTTCACGTTTTGTGTTTTCCTGGGTTGTTGCCAGTACCACGGCCTGGCAAAAGGGTTTAGTAAAGTGTCATATGAGTGCTAGTCAAGTGTTGATCGCACCTACCTACTACACCACATTGGCTCTAAATGACGATTTACCAGACCATAACGTTTGCAGCCAATGCAATCCCTGAATGCTCATAGCCTTAAACTTGCTTCTAAAAACTTTCACACAACTCGTGGGTGCCAGAAAATGTCGTGATGCCCCAAACACACCTGATCCGCTATGCGCCAAAGACACAAGATACCTGATTCGTTTTGCCCGAAATGGTAGCAATCGAAGATCCCCTCACCCCTGACATAAGATATCTCTGAAGTTTGGGATCTTCATTTGTGATAGAAATTCAAAAATATGCTAGAACAGGCGTTCCAAATCTTTTTCTGACCACGTACCCCTTCAGCATTTGGACAGATGAGTATGTATCCCTAAACTTTCTTATGACAAAAAAGCTGAGTAAAATCACAAAAATCCACTGAATTTTTACTAGAACTTTTATATTTATAAAACTATAAAGGTAGACTACGTTTTTATTTCTCAAGGTTAGTTTGTGACAGCTGTGCAATAAATGTACCACTTCCAAAAGGCAAATGTACCCCTAGGGGTATACGTAGCCCAGGTTGGGAATCCATGTGCTAGAAGAATAGGGCTTGAACAATTTTGCTAAAACAAGACGAAAAGTTAGGGAGGTTTACTAGTTGCCTATACATCTTCCACACGAAAGCCATGACTGGAGTAGTTGAGTACGGAAACAGGTGTTTGTATTAGGCTATTAATTTTTACTCTGTTCTGATCGTTCGATCTGCATCTTGATTAAAACTGAAACGTTCTCATTTTCGGCAATGTTGCGAAGAGAAAGTTATCAGTGACCGTTTGCGAAAAAGTTGTACTACGGTTGAATAAGCACAATGATGTCATCGAATGAAATTTCATGATACTTGCATCCCCCGAAATGAGGAGCTGGTTACGCCCCTGCAATGTGCCGGGAGCAATTGCTACCTTCTTATTGTAATGCACCAGCTTGCTCTTACACTCCGTTAAAAACATATGTTGCATACTGTTTCGTGCTAATGTCATTGATATGCCGCTTACTACCGTACAATCTGCCAATTATATCCCACATCTCGGAACACTGCCGTTTTGGAAGTTTTACTTAACCCCAATATTGTTCTTATTATTACAGTGAAGAGCCCAGAAGCTTTTGCAAAGCCAGGAGGCATTATCGTGATGATTTAGGTTGCTGGTTAAGAAAAGATAGCTTTGAAAAGGAGAGACAGCATTGTATATTGTTGAAGCCGAGGTCAAAGACGGACGTCTACGGAGTTGATTGGTTAAAACCCTTTAGGGATCGCAAAGTCACTACAGTAGCTTTGACTTTGTCCAGTCATAACTTGCCGACCGATAAAGCTAGAGAACTGTTCAAACCCTTTACGGATTCGGGAAGTCTTCCAGTTTCGATTTAAAAACATGCGGAGGTTTTGGATTTGAGTGCTTTTGTGGGTGACGTCACAAAGGGGTAAGTTTATGCTTTCAATTGGCCCACATTCATCGGGTCCTGCTGGACCCCAACCCCAAGGGCAATTTTTTGTTTCTTTTTTCACATAAAAACCAGGCTGTATCCGCTTCTTTAGAGCCCGCTTTTTAGGGTTTGTGGTTTGGCAGTTATGGTCTAAAAACAAATATTCTTGGATTATTTGTTAATTTTTTTCTTTATTTATTTCGGGGTTTTTAGATCATAACTTGTTAACTACAAACGCTAGAAGGCCAATCAAGGGCTCTAAAGATGCGGATTTTAGGTTAGTTGCTTTTACAAAAAAGAATCAAAAAAATGCCCCTTGGGGTTGGGGCCGTCACCCACAAAAAAAAACTCAAATCCAAAACTTCCAAGTTTTTTTAGTCGAAACTGGAAGACTTTCCGAGTTTTTGAGGATCTGACCAGCTCTCTAGCTCAATCAGTTGGCGAGTCATGGCATTTGCCCAAATGATCAAGTATACCTTTCGTGGGTTTTATTGAAAAACTAAAAATCTGGCATAATTTTTGCCACCAAAAACGCTAGAAGGCCGATCAAGGGCTCTAAAGACTTGGATGATAGCCTAGTTACCAAAAAAATTTGAGCCAAAAATTGTCTCGTTGGGATGGCGCCAGGCCCGGTAACCTCGGCCAAAAATATGTAAACCCACCTCCATTATGACGTCACCCACAAAAACAAAATCCGAAACATCCCAATATTTTTAATTGAAACTGGAAGACTTCCGAATCCGTAGAGAGTTTGAACAGCCCTCTAGCCAGCGCCGGATTTAAGGGAGGTCCAAGGGTCCCGGGCCCAGGGCCCCCCATCATGTTCATGTGCTTAGCTATATGTTCGGCATGTGCGTGCCACTAAGACATTTTCACCGAGGAAAATTTTTTGTAGACGCTATCGGTAGCATTTCACTTGAGTATTTTTTGATATTGTGACGAAACACCTATTACACTCATTGGTTTCCTGAAAGTCGGTCAGGTATTTCAATCTAGTGAATGCAAGGCCAAGCCTTGTAGAGCGCATTAGCTTTCGTCTGCACTCCTTTCCGAACGGTTTTGCGTCTGCACAGTCTCACACGAGTAGCATTGTTAACTAGGGCTACCATACGTCCTCGTTTTAAAGCACATGACCACGTTTTTCATGAGAAATGAAATATTCTCCGAGCACATTAAAAATGTCCTGGTTTTTGCATTTCTTATTTTGCATAGTTATAATCAGTACCGTAATTAGAGGCTGTAGCCAGGGTGGAAAACTTAGTTAAAAGGGGCCCACTGGTCATTGTACGGGACCCACTAGCCAACAATCAGAAAAAAATTGAGAAATCATGGTGAATCCGGTTGTGGATGGCCATACTAAAATTCTAATTTATCGGAAAATAGTCCGAAAAATACCATAAAAAACAACCTACTGAAAACCAAAATATAAGTGGATCAGGTTTTAACATTTAGCTTGCCAGGGGAGTGGGCAGTTCGCCCCTCTGCCCCCGTCAGTTAGTCATTGGCTATGATATATTGTATTTACATACAGTAAGCTGTCCCTACTCAACTGCAACAAGATACGAGCTGGTGGCGTAGCTCATAGTTTATGGGTGGGCCTGCAAGTTGTCTAATTAATGTATGTTTTGGTTGAGTTAATTCTCGGCTGGAAAAACGGGAATGCTTTCACATTAATTGTTACATAACAGTGGTGAATCGTTTTTCAGTATCTCAATGAATTTGGCATTAAAGTGCGGACTGCTGACTCCATTATACTGAACTAGCTTTGCTGATGAACCGTGATACGATGATCAGTGTATTGCACATAGCTTAGTGTAGTGGTTTCTAGTACTTACAGCCATGGGCGCAATTTGGTGGGGGGCGTGTCCCCCACACTTTGTCAGACGGGAGGGACATAATATGCTTTCCCCCCCATTTTTTTCTCTTTACTTTTTTCTCTCTTTATTTGGAGAGGTTTCAAAAATAAAAGTGATGTTTGTCACGTTTTGTATGAAGAGCTTTTCATGTTAGATGGTAGGCCACACATAGTCAAGGTGATGTTGAAACAGAGTTTGGTGTGGTATCACTGATTCTATTAGTTTATTTTAACTTCGATAAAATAATTTTTTAGCATTTTTCATGTTTCTAGCGATCGTGAAAGATGTTTAACTGCTTTTTCGAGATTTTCCCCTGTGTGGTATACTGTTAGAAAGGTTATTTTCTTGTAACAGTGAGAGTATTACAGCTGCACATGTGAGAGACCACAGTACAGCCATGATTTGTTCCGTGCAGAAATGTAACTGGCTTTACTGTAACGTTGGTTGTCACGTATTCAGAAACAGACAGCGTATAATTTAATGATACTAGTGTATACAATGTTAAAAAGTTAGATTTTCAGGAAAATCTCTGCAAAGTTTTGTGCCGAAGACAACGCAACAGTATTGTGGAGACTTAGTTTTGGGATGGGGAGTTTAGCAAAAGACTGTTTTCAACCATCAGTGAACAAGATTTCACTCAAAACGTTGGAGAAGTAGCCTACAGTATTTACCTAGCTGCATGTTGACCTACAGCTCAGAACGTAGGGACTTGAGTTAGAAATAAGGATAAAATATACACTTATCCTCATTTCTTGTAACGTCGCGACAATGGTGACCAACAAATCCAAAATAAATTTATTCCGTGACTCCTACAATTTGCGACTCTGTGCCTGTGCTGAATACATTAGTTAGAAAGTCATTTGATTTACCTAAATTTAACCAAACCCACAATGCAGCAGTGTTTTCATCCAAGTGCAAAACATTTGCTTTACAGATACATCACACCCAGTTTTGTTAGACGTTCTTTTCGTGTTGAAGGTGAAACTTGGTACTTTTTTGCCAATTCACCGTTGTGCATTTTGATTTTATCTCAAATGTATTTTTGGGTCGTTATGCAAGTAGAACTCTTAGAATGAAACTTTTCACATGGGGAAGAGTTATAAGTCTAGCCGGGCTTTTCGGGTCGGGCGGGCTTAAGTTTGTCAAAATATTTCGGGCCTGCATACAAAACATTTTATTACATTAAGAGTAACGACTTAGTTCTTTCGTGACGAAGATTTGCTGCGCTCACCGCGGTAACTTCTGTGCTGAAGTGATTGTGATTTTTCTTCAGCTAATTATATTTGCAAACACAGCTGCGTTCTTTTGTTCTCTGCTCGGATTAGTCTCACACTCTTTTTGAGAAGGCGACAGCGGTGAGGAAATTAGCACGCGATGGCGTTGCGTCAAAAAGATCAATCACTCACGCGATTATTGGCAGGTTTCAAGAAGCCTACAAGCCGGCTATTCATACCTAAACGCTATCCCAGAAAGTTTCTTTTATGCCTATAGCGCCATCGTAGATAGTTTCGTGACAATTTTTTTTTCTTGAGAGACATTATATTCCACACTCCGCAGTATTATCGTTGACTAACAAGCTATGTTTATGCCAGATTATGTCAATGATTTGGGCAAGGTAGTTGCTCTATTCGGTGTGATTCACCATGCAACTGCACCTGCACACAACGTTTTTTGTTACTCCGCAGTTGCGCATATCTTAACTCCCTCAGTAAATTTGGTTTTCAGGCCTAAATCGGGTTTCAAAAATAAATGTCGGGCTCTCGGGCCGGGGTCAGGCTCAAAATGAGGCCCTTTTACAACTCTGCGTGGGTATGTAGGCCGGACCAACAAGGGGAGATTGAAAAGATAAATCCTCCACCCACCAATGTAACAATAGATTGAAATCATTTTGTGAAGTAGACTACGCTAATTTTAGGCCAAATATTTTTGTGCTGGTAAGAGGATATCAATGGAGATTTTGGTAGGGGTGGGTCTGCATGCATGACGCTCAGTATCATTAAAAATATTGCAGCTTTTTCAAAAAACGGAAATGTGCAAGAAAAACATTTATCGTCTTGTAACGTTAAGCGACTTGAACAAGACATCAAATCGCGCTGTAACCCACACTTTTTATAAAATGCATGAAACCTGAAGTTTTCTACTGTAAGAGTGATATGCACGTGCGACCAATGCGATTCAGCATTTTGTTCACTCCAACTGACAGCTCTGATAAAACCCAAATGATGTGTTCTACTATACTGCTGTGCTTGTCTACATCCAAATACGATATTAATGGAAGCAGGCTGAACTACAGTACCGTGTCCAGCAACAAATTTAAGTATATTCGTAGTTAACCATCTGCAAGGACAAAACAAAGCGTGATTGGTGTTGCTGTCAAAACACCTCTAGAAATAAGATTGGGAATCTGTTTATACAAAATGTCACTTCTGCATCGACCCGATGACTATATTGGTTTCACATCAAGTTGTCCCTCCCACATTTTACAACGAAATTGCGCCCATTCTTACAGCTAATCATTAATGCTAAAAAATGAAGAAATACATCAGAAATTTTTTCAGAATCCCTTTTTATCCCTTTTTCAGAAAAGGACTAAATGATTTTGAAGCTGAGTGAATTACGTGTCGTTGCATTTGCACAGTTCGCAAGAAAGAGTGAAAGGATCATTGCAACTTTGTGGATATTGAGTACCAAAAACTTATTTCTCACAGCGTAACCAGATGGCTATCACTTTATCCTAGCCTTCCCGGAATGCTTCAAATGTACCCAGCTTCACATTTATACTTCATGTCCATCGACAAACCAACTCTTGTTCTGAATTGTTCTTTTGAGATCCTCTCAGCGAACTCTGTTTAACACATTATGACACTTGCAGCCATTTGTGGTTGCTAAATAATGAGCAAGTTCAGAATATTGAGAAGTCAAAAGCAACACTTGTTGAGTTTGTATCGTGTTTCGCCACTGTGGAGGCAAGGATTCAAGTGAGACAATCAGATATACATATCAAGCCAAGTTAAATCAGCACTAAGAAAACGTAGAGAAGGCAAGGATCATGACTGTGATTTATTCATGTCAGATGTATCTGTATTGTACAAGTCTTGTGTTGCACATCGGGCCAAATGGACCACTTTATTTGCTGAGTTTAAATGCTTTGACTAGATTCCTTCTTTGCAAGCAACTGAATGGGAAAATGATGAACCATGTGGGTAGTATCTGCTTGATAGAAACGTTTCTGTTGATGTAGCTGAAGTAAACCGTTTGACCAATACCAAAACGTGTTTGAGTTCGTGCAGAAAGAACATCAACCAAATGCAATTTCTTGTAAAATGATGGAACATGAAAGATGGACAAAATAATTTGCAACTTGCAATATCACTGAATGCTTCAGCAAACTGATAAAGACTGCACAGTTTTACTTGTGCTGCGGCTCTTTACGCTAATGTGGTACGATTTTTTCCTTGATGCAGTCACAAACCTAAAAGAAAGAGAAGTTTTTCTGGTTGAACCAGTTTCTGATCTATTGAAGCTGGCGTGCAATTTGAAACGTCTTTTATGCAAGCAGTTTCATAATATTGTTAAAGGCAATTCTACATTTTGAAGAAATTTAAGGAACCTGCAAAATATTCATGAGCAAAATAGGACAAGTGAATAATGATTTTGTTTGTGTGTTTTGACTTAAACATCGTCTACACTGGATGTCTTACTCAATGCTTAAAACTTATAGGACTATTTGTTATTTGACTTGATGAGTGTAGGTAATACACTCAGTAAGTGACAGTCGTAAATTGTCCTCCCTTTTTGCGATGAAAAAATGGCAGCCGTATTGAGCTTGTTAATAAATAAACGTGGACAGAAGTGGGGATTGTCACCTTTACAAGTGTAGAGCTTATCCAAGTGGTCCCAAAAAACGTAAAAACGCGAAAGAGGCAATAATGAGAGAGGAACAAGTTGCAGCTAAGTCAAGAAACGTTCAAGTTACTATTTTACAGTGGCAGTGAAGCCCAGCGAAGACATTTCTGCGGAACTTTTAAGAGGAGAGAAAATCGAATAACATGTTGTTACAGACTTAGATATAGCCTAGGTAACGATAAGAATAGATCTAGTTTAACCAGCGGTGCATTAGCAGAAGAAGGTCGAGAAGTATAATCGAAAAGCATGGTAGATGAGATCAGAGCCGGATTAAAGGGTAGAGGGGCCCGGGGCAATTTTTGCTGGAGGGCCCCTATGACGTAATTCATGACGTCTGGGTTTGTAAAAGTTATGTTTTCGCTGATTCGCAAGGTACTCGTTTGTTTTTGACGGTAGTCGAGTATGTGCTTACTGAAATGCACGTTCAGTTAGCTGCGAGAAGAGCATTTATGACATAAATACTAGAGTGTATCTTTACCAAGAAAAAATATTTAACAGGCTAGAGAGCGACTCGGCAAGAAACAAAAAACACCCGAACAATAAGCAGAAACCGGAGATTACAAACAAAAACACCGGAAAACAACATGTCAGTATGGCCAGCCAGGTTAAGCGTGAAAGTTGTTTCCAAGCCAATGTGTTGATTTTCACCTTGATTTTCAGGTGCTCTGGTAAACGCCACTGATTTAACGTTGCTGCGATTTAGCTAACACTGCCAGATCCTTCCGCTTTTTCTTTTCAGAAGCTTTGCGCTTTTTATAGCTCCTGATGGCATTGCAGACTTCGGCATCGCTCAAGCTAAACACTGCAATCTCGTTTGCTGCTCTTTCGTTCTACGAATCGACTTATTGCAACCTCTCCGGTGACGTTGCGTTGATTGTGTGATTATACGAACGGGGTATGCGCGAAGAACAACAATATATATTCGTGTCGCGAGCAAGCAATAATAAGAGAGATTGCGACGCATGATTTCCATTGTTGCTTGCTGCCACGGTGGGAAGCTGCGCACATGCCACTCGGGATTTTCCGATAGCAACAGGCTCATTAAAACCTTTCTGACGGTCCACGCAATAACATGTGGTGCAAATGGCTTGACTTGAACAGCTTCATATGTTTGTGATGTAACATAACGATGATAACCATCGGAAGAAAAGTGAGTTTCCACCTCACGCAGGGCCGTCGCCAACGGAAGGGCCAGTGGTGCCCGGCCCACCCATTTGAAATCGGTGCCCTCTCATTTCACGTTTGGCCTACCGGTTGCTGCATACATTCAATACTGTATTTTAAAAATGTGGTCCCCCCTTCTGGTTTTTGGCACCCCATTCTGTTTTTTGGCCCCCCCTGCTGCTACATCCTGGCGACGGCCCTGACCTCACGTTACACTTTACGACGAAACATAGGTGCAGGTCGGCTGCAGCTACTTCGAGACTTCACTAGATGTTCGGGATCATTGGATACCAGTGTTGCTATTCTGATACATTAATATGTCATCAGATTTGATGCTCACAGACTAATTCTGATGTCTGGGGTTTTGTCGACAAATCTGATGTTGTCTGGGCTTTTGTTTTTGTTTTCCACATTCCTCTCATCTTAGGACGAAAATGAGGTATAGATTCATGATTTTTAAATTCCTTTCATACGTCTCTCACCCTAACACAGTGTTTCTCAAACTTTTTTATTCCATCGCCCCCTTTTCACTCTCGACAAGTCGTTTTCGCCCCCCAAGTCTGATAAAGCAAACACAGGGTCGTAGATTTAACTAATTTTATTTAAAGAGAGTTTTAAATGGCTGAACCAAGCCATTAAAAAGCTGAACTAAGACATTGTATTACGACGCTATTATTAAGTTCAGAATTCTTGTAAAATAATCCAGGCCTACGGAGTCGGGGCGTCGGAGCTGGGCATTTTGCCTGGAGCCGGAGCTCAAATTAAAAATCAGAAGGAGCCGGATCCGGAGTTCAGTTGAAAATTTAGAACCGGAGCCGGAGGAAAGTAGCTCCGGGTCTCTTCCTAGATACTAACAGTTTTGCCAAATAAACTTACGTGTGCTCTTTATAGCACACTAAACGCGATTGTTGTGAGTTACAACACCAGACTGCAATAATGGATCTGCAAGCCTTTGATGTTTCTTTGTTTTAATAATCGCTAAGGCTGTGACATCGTAGCTGGCAGGCTTGGCGTTACTTGTTGAACAATGGTTCTCAAACACTGTTCTAAGTGCCGTATATGCAACTCCCAAGCATCCTTTGTGCGGCTTTTAGCAATCCTTCTGTAACAGATTCTATTTGAATAAGAGCTGAAGATACCTACTTCTTAGGCAAAATATATACTCTGTAGGAGCTTAGTGTCTGAATCTTTGCTGGGAAAGGATCCCTTTCGATGCGCAGTGTCTTTCAGTAACACCTCTAAAAGTTTGTGTAACAGACTTCGTTAATGCAATAAAACTAAACGTATCAATTGTCTTGTGGAAAATTTTTTTTGTGCAGCTCTCTAAAAATTCGTAGGTTTGGATTTGACTCCCTTCAGCGAATTGGTTGAGAACCACTGTTGAAGAAGTAAGAAAAACGTTAACTACCACAACATCCTACTTTCTAGTCAGATTATCAAACCGGGTCTGCACTGCAGTAGTGTAGCGATAAAAAAAAACTGAGCTGTAATGAGTAGGAATATAATAAAATATCCATGGCTTTTGTAGCTATGTAATCATGCTGTTAGCAGTGAGTATGATTAAAAGATATGATACAATTGCAGATTTAAGCGTGAAATGCACGACACGCATTTGTAAAGTAGTCTAGGAATTTTTATTAGAAACCACAAGGCTTACTGTCACGTTTTTCTAGATTACTGGCAAAGTTCACTAGGAAACACTACGTTTACAAGCAGTAGCATAGCATGAAAGCTGTACAAATTGGTAGCCAACTGGCACTGCTTTGCATAGCAGTACATTATCAGGAGGGTGTAAACATCAATGCAAACAAATGTGTACTTTTCTTGAAATTTTCATCTGTGGAAAAAATCTATGTTTTCAGCATGGTAACCAGACTTATTTTCTCCTAAGCTTACCGTGTTAAATTGTGCTTCACTTTGCGATTCATCACTACTTATTATGAGTGCAAAAGATAAGAAATCAGAAGTTTTCAGCAGAAATCAAATGTGAATTTCTTGCTAGAAATCAAACTATTTCTTTGAACAAAGGGCATTTGAACACATCTTCGCATTTGTGTTAATGCAAATGTGTGCGTGTTTGAAAGGAAACATGAGAGTTGACTATGTGTTTTGCGCTCTTTGTATGGTTTGCCCGGGCAGCGCTGTTAGCTGGAATCGTCAATACTGCAACAGGCAAAACATATAACGAGTACAAAACACTTGGTCAATTGGGACTGATCTGTGTTTAAATGCTCGGGCACGAATGTAGTTTTCCAAAGGTCATTTTCTTGATTCTGTCGTAAGAAATAACAAAAGGTCCTCGGGGATTAAAGGCAAAACCAGCGACTGTCTTTCCAGAAACTGTTTATATGTCGTTTTGTCGCTGATTTCCTCATGGAAACAGCGTTGCTTGTAAAAAACTGCCAGATTAAGTTACTCAAAATGTTTGCTATTTTCTCCTGGTTTTGAGTACTTGATTTCGTTAATTTTCCATTCAACTTGAGGCACACCAAGACAATTAAAAATCAATGTGTGAAAACGAATAGAAGCCGGAGCTGGAACCTCAGTCATGAAAAAAAAGAGCTCCGGAACCGGAGCCACGCTCATGAACACCAAGAGCTCCGGAGCTGGAGCCAAGTTCATGAAAAGAAGAGCTCCGGAGCCGGAGCTGTGACAATTTTACGACGGCTCCGCAGCCCTGAAATAATCCACAGTGTTGCCGGGCACATAGACGATCCAGAGTAAAAATTCAACAGATAAATTGCTTGAGCAACAATCTCCAACGATTATCATAGTAAATTAAAATTTGCAAGAAACTAACAAGTCATAATAGTAGGACACTGAAGTTAACTCAATCATCAATTAGTGGTTGAGTATTTTCGCCCGCTTGGTGTTTTTTCGCTCCCCTGTCGCCCTCTTTGTTTTTTTCGTCCCCTTGCACATCAAAATCGCCCCTAAGGGGGCGATTTTGCCCACTTTGAGAAACATTGCCCTAATGTGTGTTTGGTTATCGTTTCAAATTAAAGAAGCTCTCTTCGCTGCGTTGGGACTAACATTTTACGTAAATTGTAAACGACTTCTCCATTTAATGGCAATATTTCGCTCTGTTTCTGATTCAACGAGGGTAATTGCGTTTTGTCAGGTTTGTTAAAAGATGCATTTAAACTTATATGAACCTTTAGCGTAAAAATTTGATGTCATGTGATGCTGTTAACGAGACTGACCCCAGTGGCAGCACTGATTGGCACTAAACAGCAGTCAGTAACCACTAGCTTTAGCACGCAAATAGTAACGTTTTCGTGACATTTGTGCAATAGGCGTGATGCACGAGTAGAGAGTCATATCCCATAGGTGTAGGAACAGCCAAATTTTTGGCGGTTCGAAGAGTTTTGCCCAAATTTTCCTGAACTTGCCCGAAAAAAACTTCAAAGAAAATGACCTCCAAAAAAAGCGATTGCATTTCATTGGCCGCACTTTTGCAAATCAAAGCACTTCAACCACCATTTCTTCCAAATTTTACCCAAACTTCCCAAATTTCCTCTAACTTGACTTTAATCTTGGATGCCATTTTTGCAAAATCAAAAGAGCATACAGCAATTATACCCAAGTTTGCACACATTTTGCCCAAATTTTTACAGATTTTGCCCGGACTTGAAGGGATTTTGCCCACGTTTTTACTAAGTTAAAAGGTTTGGGGGTGCGTTTGCACCCCTTTCACCCCCGCCTCCTACACCAGTGCCCGTGCCAAAAGAACAAATATTAGGAAAGAGTTAACAGCGTAATCAAATCTATTTGCATTGAACAAGACCGAAAATACTTATAGGCTATTCAGTTGCGATTACTGAAACTGGCAGACAGTCAAACACGTAGAGAAACCAGTTTCTGTTGGGGGCCCCTCATGCTTAAAGCAACGTAAGAATATAAGGTTAGAGTTGTATTCTTGCATCACTTCTGAATCACGAAAATTTTTCAAACAAATATTTAATTTGAAGCTAATAAATTTCATCACGGGGAGCCCCCTTGCAGCGGGGGGCCCGGGGCAATTGCCCCCCCCCCTTAATCCGGCCCTGGATGAGATGGCTGACGCTATCACTGGAGGCAAAGATATCGGTCTCTAGGCAGCTAATATATCAGAAAAAAGCAGGATTACTGGTTGAAAAATGGCACAGGTTCTCTTTGACATTGTGTTGCAAAGTTATTTTTAAAGCAGGTTGTTTCACAACACAGAAAAGACAGAAACTCGTCACGGAAATTGCACCACAAATTTTATTCGTCGCCGGAACCATAACGGCGAAGCAGCTGACAGAAGCTGGCTTGCTTCTGGTGACCAGTTTTACAACAGTTTCACAAATCGCTGATAATCGTCAAACATCATGTTGCATCATGAAGTTTTGTTGCACACGAGTTAACAAATGTGACGTCACAAGATTACGTCATAAGTATTAACGATCCGTGGAAATACTAGTGACTTCATCGATTATCCCTACCTAAAAACTCTATATCTGCACATGGGGCCTCCCATCGCGCCTGGCCCTAGGTCCCCCACCATCTAAATCCGGCGCTGCCTCTAGCTCTATCGATCGGCAACCTGCAGTATGACTGGGCAAAGTCATAGCCACTATAATGTTTTTTCGGTCTTTTAAAGGATCAGCAATGGAAAATTCTTTGACAAAGCATATAAGTTTTAACAAAAATATAGAGTAGGTTGTTGTTCAGCTTTTGAAAATATTTGTTTGCAAAAAATTACAATACGGAAATCAGTTGCGCAAAACCAAAAGGAAATGTTACCGGTGACAATCAGTCTGTTTCGCTGGCTATGCACTACCGTGCATTAGACCAGGTTGACCGTAGACCAGGTCACCCTGTTGACATAGGACATCGAGGATACATTTTCGGCTAAGAAGAACGCCGAAACTGTGTTTGTCGACCTCACAGAAGCCTACGACACTGTACGGCACCGCGGCCTCACCTGCAAGCTGCTGCGATTGATGCCTGAAAGATACATGGTCCACATGATCATGCAGATGGTTGGTAATCACAGGTTTACCATTACTAACGGAAACGGCAAACGGAGCAAGTTACGACGCCTCATGAATGGCATCCTACAGGTATCTGTCCTGGCACCTTTCTCTTCAACATCTACATATTCAACATCTACATAAGATTTATTACTAACATTATCTAACCTGCCTACTACCGTCTCCAGAAAGTATGCGTATGCTGACGATCTAGCAATCATACATACTGATGGAGACTGGCAGGCAGTGGAAGGGGTGTTGAGCAAGGACATGGCACCGTAGGTGAATATCTCCAGACTTGGAAGCTAAAGCTCAGCACTACAAAACCGGTGCCGGCAGCCTTCCCTCTTAACAACAAGGACGCTAAACGTGAGATGAAAGTCAAATTCAACAACGAAACCCTACCCTCCTGCTCCTAGCCCAAATACCTCGGAGTAATGATGGACAGGTCGCTCACGTATCGCCGACACCTTGAGTCACTTCGCAAGAAGCTGACATCACGCATCGCGCTCCTGAGGCGGCTTGCTAGCTCCGGCTGAGATGCTAAAGCAACAACGCTGCGAACAGCCACCCTAGCCCTGGTGCATTCAACTGCAGAATACTGTGCGCCTGTCTGGTCCCGCAGTGCTCATACCAGCCATCAACGACGCCTTGGGAATGGTGACTGTATGCGTGCGTCCTACACCAGCGGACAACCTTCCAATCCTCGCAGACATCCAACCTGCTGAGCTTTTTCGCAATGGAGCCACACTGTCTCTAGCACGCCGTGCCCTGGAGCCTGGACACTTTCAGCGCTCACCCGTCTGTTGAGTGCAGATGCACGGCACCTCAAAAATCGAGACACCCATTTGTACCCGCCGTACAACTCATCAGTTCATCTGACAACAACATACGTGCGGCACACTGGGTGGATCACCAATGGAATGCGGAGTGGGCGGACAACCCCACAAGAATCCACATTTTCATCCCCGACACCTGCACCCACCTCCAGGGGTGACCCTCCCAAGAAGAGCCTGGGTCCAGCTTAACCGCCTATGCACCTGTGTTGGACGTTTCCGCTCCTGCTTGTACAAATGGGGTATGGCCTCCTCTGCGGCCTGTGAGTGTGGCGCAGAAGAACCAACTGTCGATCATGTTGTCCTCCAATGTTCAATCCATCAACCTCCCCGTGGACTGCACGGCCTGACGGTTCTGGATGATGATACAAACGAATGGCTGCTCAACACCTACCCCGAGATCTAGTGCGGCCAAGCAGTGGTTAGAAGTGTCTCAAAAGAAGAAGAACCGTACATTACACCTTGCAACCGGTAATAGTTATTTTCAAACATACTGAATTTTTCTGAAGATTTATTACTAACATTATTTCGATCGCGGACCAAGAAACCACCAGCAGTGGCATGAGTTTGACTACAGAAATAGTTTTCAGGAATAATGGGTTAGAAATTGCTCTTCGACAAATTCGCACAAAGGTTTGCACTGGCTCAGTTGAGTTGTTGGACGTCAGCCACTCCATTGTCTCTAACGGTGTTTTTAATTTTGTTTCCAAAGACTTCGTCAAACCACGTCTATACATTGGCGGTTATTTATGGTGCATCACTCCTTCCATCAACTTTTAAATCTTTGTTTTTGAGAGATCCGAAAGCTATCACACAAGCATTGCTCAATTAGGTGGTCCAAGTTTCCCTCGCCATGACAGTAGGCACGGTTGGCTAGTTTTTACGAGGAAGAATGGACCTTGTCCCCAAATCCGGGCAATAAAAAGAACTGCATGGAGTTTGAACAACAGTTTTTTACACTCAGCTACGCCTCTCGGACAAGTAAAGAGCTCTGAACGATGAAGCTGTTGTCGCATACAAAAGACCTACTGGTACAGCTGGTCAACTACAGAAAATTGACACACAGAATCAGTCAATCAGCGAAGAGGATACCCAGGGCAGAGGGGACACTGCGCTTTGTGACGTGATTTTGGCAAAGATTTCACCACAAGGTTCCGACAGTCACTGCTCAACAGTCAACAGGCAAATTATTCCAATTACGCATCAAATATTTCGTTTATGCAGGAATTGCGCGTTATGCTGGGATTGGTGCAGTTTGTCAAAAGATTCTCCACGCTTGACTTCACATCGCACCTCCTGGAACACATCAGATTTATCTGCTGGTGAACACGAATAGATGGTTTTATTGCAACACGTGTTATTTGACCGTGGCATTGGTAAAAAATCTTAAACTTGTACATGTTTTACTGTTACTTTTGTTGAGCAACGTTGATGCGATTTCCTTGAGGTTTACATGTAAAAAAATGCTTAAAACAACGTCAACGCTGCTATTATCACGTCAATCATGATTTTGACTCGCATATCAAAATTCTTATCTTTTATTCATCATTTCACCGCCCTTGACGTTTTTTGCGTCACGATTTCTTGTTTTCGCCTATCTTAAAAGTTTTAACAACTTAAAGACTATTCCTTGCTGGTCATAAGTAGGGACATTTGTATTGCCTAAAAAATTGATAATACGACTTTACTTTTCAGAAATTATGGCTTTATATGACCAAACAAAAATGACTGATCTAGAACATACATCTATCGTACTGTTGCGATCGGAAAGCCCGAGCGGCATGTGCGCAAAGCTTCACACTGTGGCAGCAAGCAGCAATCAAGATTACCTAACTATATCACTCTATTGTTGCTTGTTCGCACCACGTATATATGGGTGTTGTTCTTCGCGCACATCCCGTTCGTGGTGAATCGCACATTCAGCGCAACGCCAGCGGAGAGGTTGCAACAACATCCCTTCCTTTTTACTACGAACCGATCGCGCGTTGTTTTTGCGAAGGTTTCACACAGCACGACCTTCACATGCTTGTCACAGCACCATTTTGTTGCGATCGGAAAGCCCGAGCGGCAAGGGCGCAAACTTCACACTGTGGCAGTAAGCAACAATAGAGATCACCCGACGAGATCACTCTTTTATTGCATGTTCGCGCCACATATATACTGCTTGCTATTGTTCTTCGCGCACATTCCGTTCGTGGTGAATCGCGCATTCAGCGCAACGCCAGCGGAGAGATAACAACAGTACAAAGAAGCATTACCAGCCAAAATAGTCACAAGAGATGGTAACCCCATGGTTTCTTGAAGCCCCACTAAAATAAACAGCTGAGTAAAAACGAGCAAAACATATAGTTTGGTTTGAAGCAAATTGAAAACATGCATGTACATTGATTTATCCTATGGGGGCAGCAAGAACATGCATTTTAGGCAGTGCATTACATTTCATCCAAATCACTTGGTTCACCTACGTCTTTGACAACATTCGTAGGGTGACCAGATGATTTAGTTTGCAAGTTGCAGCTTAGACTTATGGCGATATAGTTGTTTCAACTGATATTTTGAGATTTTTGTGATGATTTCCTTACTGAATTAGGGTGAAAATATGCAAAATGTGACATTATGACTAGGGCTGGGTTCATGTAAGTAATTACTCAATTACTCACTTGAAAATCTTTACTTATTTTACTTGATTAAGTAATTTTGCCATTGCTTGATATTTCAACTAATTTGCTTTTAGAAAAGGTAAGATTTTCGAAGCCACATCTGTGACTGCAAACGCAATATTATAAATGACATGCATCATCACACATAAAATAAGCAGTTAAAGCGAATAGATTTCTTGCTTATGCAGAGCGCTTTGTAAGTCGCAAATGGTGATTGTCATCCTGATTACGATTGGGAACTAGACGCTCATTGCATAAAATCGAATCGTGGCCAACATATGTGAATTTTGTCGGAACCGCCCCGTTACTTGATTTACAAATTGTAATGATTTTGATGTGTTTGAATGTTTTTAAGTCTAAATGTCGATTTTGCTTATTTGCTTGAATTACTTAAGTTACTTAAGTAATATGTTAGAAATTACGTATTACTTAAACAAATAATTTTTGTTTACTTGAACTCAGCCCTAATTATGACCTCACATGGAAAATATGACTTTTTATGACTTTATAACTTTTGTTATAGACCTCGTAGGGGTGCTATTTTTGTTTTAAAATTCGTTTTATAGCTTCTTGATGCACAGAAAAAAATATGACTTTTATGACTTTAGTGGTCCTAGTCATGTCATTGGCTGTTTGGTTTATCGGCGGCTGAATTATTTCTTGTTTGATGCGTTCTTTACGTAGCAATTGATTTTTTCCTAACATTCACATTTTTGTTTTATCTGCACATTTTCATTTTAATCCATCAGAGTTGAAAACTCCGCTGAAACAGAAAGATCGATTTTACCAATTTCTATACCATTCGCATACATGGGCGTCGGAAGGATTTTTCCAGCGGGGGACACAGAGGGATTTTTCCAAATTTTTTTCGGGGGGGAGCCAAAAGGGGTGAAATTGTTTTTTTCCAACTCAAAACTAAGAAAACAACCTTTTTGCTAAACATTTCAAAATCCAGCGGGGGCCTTGGCTCCCCTGCTTCCCCCTTCCGATGCCCATGTCCACGTACTGATTCTCATGCAATGTACACAAATGAGGCAGGGTTTATATTGCAGTTGAAGTAGCTGCAGTAGAACAAAACGGCAATCTTTTTTAATTTAAAATCATGTACATCAGTTTTTATTCATAAATAACCAGATTTACGCTGAACTCAACTAAAGCTACGTTCCATGTAAGTTTATAAAATATCACCACTCGAAGCAGGTATACAACAATCAATAAAAGTCAAATGCGATATTAGAAAACCAGGTGTATTGAAAGGGGCGGGTGACGAAAAGTTATTTACTTCTTTGTAAAGAGGCGTTGCAAACTTTATTCTTTGTGAAGTTTGAAAGTTGGCAATATACGTTGAAGTAACTTCAAAAACTTGTTACAATAATTGTGCCTTCAAAATCATGAGTTTTCATTTCATGAAGCATTTGGAACCAGGTCAGGGGCGTAACGAGGTTAGATGGCGCCCGGGGCAAGAAGCAAGTTTGGCGTCCCCGTGTTCGAACCTGAGGTCTTTCGGAAGCAAATGTACTTTATTGAAGAAAGTACTTGTGACATTGTTGGGACTTTTCGGCGCCCCCCGTAGTTATTCGACGTTCACATAGTGATTCAGTGCCCAGGGAATTGTGCCTACTTGCTCCTCCTCGTTACGCCCCTGTTTGGAACAAGGCATTTTGTGCAACAAACGCGTAATTTAGATTCGTAGTATTTATCAAAAACCTTTGTTAACGTTTGCTTTATCGGTGATTACCTTCAAACGTGCTCCTTGAAAATTATGAAACTGTTTTTGCTTCGTATTTTAATCAAACCCTACGTATTTCGACAGGTGTGAAAATTTTTGAATGGAATATTAAAATTTCCATAGTGGTTACCGTAACCAAGTTGTTTTTTTCTGTTTTAAGGACTTTCCAAGTGTAGCAGAAGCTGCAACCCATTGGTTGAAAGAGGTGTACCACTGCTAAACTACTCAGCGCATGAAAAAAGGATTGGAAACTACTTTTCAGGTCGGTGCAGAACAGCGTCAACAATGTACAATACTGCAGCTATGAATCCTGCAACTACTCCTCCCAGACGCTGCTTGCAGTAAGTACTGGAGTAATCGGTTTTGCTGCAAAGTCCACTGCCACCATAACTTTTGTCCATGTAAGCCGCGAAGCAGGACGATGCTGAGAGGAAGAGTAGAACGCACAGAATGGACCAGACAAACTTGAACGTTCTAAATCCTTTCATGTCTGATCTGGAAAAAATGATAAACATCATTTGCCATTACACCTCTCTTAAAAGTTTAACCTTGATCAACATCAGAAAATAGTGGAAACGAAATGTTTTCAGACCCTCACTGTAACCGCAACTGCAATCTTGCAACTGAAAATTTGTACGGGTGGAAGTGATAAAAGCACACAAAAAAGCTCTAAAATTTTAAGCACAGGAACATTTTCAGCACTTCATTGCTACGCCGTATTGCACAGTTGTTTATGCTGGTGCTTAAAAAACGGTGCTTAACGCAGGGTAGCTTCGTGAACTACTCAGAATGTGCACATCAAAGCCATTAGTTAAGGTGCGGAGTAAAACTAATTTTTACGTCTGAATTAACAGGAAGAATGTATAATTTACAAATTACGGCGATCAAGTAGACCTACCTAAACCTGGTTCAAAATAGAATGTTTTGGGGTAAACGACACTTAAGATTGACGGCGTACTTGATCAAGACAACGCAAACACCATAATTAGAAATAATTAAACCTGTGTTACAGCCGGTGAGCTACAAAATAATTATTCGGTAGTACATCAGCAAAAAATGGAGAAATCAGGGTTTTTCACGTTTGTATACGTCTGGCAATCCAGCAGAAAGGTTTAATGTGAGCGACGGCAACTTGTGTGAAGCTGAGTGAGCAATTACAATTTGTCTTGTAGACGTTTGTCTGTTGGTGTATGCCCCACTTTAATTGGACATTTTCTGATAAAGCGTAAGTAAAAACTTTTCAAAACGAATTGATATATTGCTTCTTACCATACTTTCCAGGTAAAGCCCGACTGGGCTTAAATGACTCACAACAAACGTTTGAAGGAATCTGCAGCTTTTTATGTTTCTTTGCTTCAGAGTAAATTTCAACCACCTCATGTTATCAATTGTAAAATGGAACCTCCCAACCACATATATTCAGTTAATGAAACATCAATGGCAATGATTCGATGTTTGCTCTACATATTATCCTCCCACTAATGTTAAAACCACCAGCTTTTTCGTTCTGCTACAGTGAATATTTTACTTGTTTTATGACCGGCCATGATTTGGGCTCCAAACGTGTTTATACGTTGCTACTTCAATTAGCTGGAGCAGTGGTTCTTAACGGGGTCCTCAGTGAAACATCTTGTGGTACTCAGAAGGAATGCCAAAAGTGTCTCATTTTGGCCCTCAGATTCACAAACAGCGACGACCACCACTTTGACTTATAACATGACCGTTAGTCATAAGCGCCTACATCGTCTTTGTATTGTTTATCGATTATATCAGTGATAGTGGCATGTAATTGTCGTTATCCTTATGACAACATATGTAGCAACTTCCAGCACATACTAAAACCACGACCTATAGTACGATTATTTGTACAAACTTGATAAAAGGTCTATGGGCCCTAGGGAACCATTCCATGAATTCTGAGGAAATATAAAAGTATCAACAGTATTATCAATGCTGCCTAGTCAGACGTAAGCAATATTATATCATTCTCGTTCTGAGCAAATTATTTGTTTTAGTCTGATGCAATAGGCAATCTTTTTTACTAAATATTATGGTGCAATAGAGTAGAAAAAAAGTATCCCACTGCTACACTTGTTTTGATAGAAAGACTAATGGCTATTGTTTTCAGATTTAAAATTGGTTAGGAGTCCAACCAAGGTAGAGCTATTTAGTGAGTCTTGTTCATTAAAAATGCAGTTATGCAAGTTTAGACAATAGCATTGAAGTAGTTGAAAACTGACTGAAGTAGCTCAGATACTTCTGGTGAGAATGATGCAACTGACACCACTGGAGAAGCAAATGGTCATCCAACTAGTTTTGTCTGTGTTTGAGGGTTAAATATTAAACCAATCATATAAGAAATGATAGATAGGTCTTAAAGCATGTGAGAGTTAAGTATTTAAGTTACAGTTGAGGTCTTTTTTCTTATAGCTGCCACCAGGGCCACTGAGAGAAATTTTACCTGGGGTACGAAGGCCGATACTGGGTCCCCTATCTTCTGAGGGCCTCATGGGATATTTTATAGCTTGTTTGCATAGTAATCAGAATATAGATAAAACAGCTACCTTGCTAAGATTTAGAAATATGTTAATTGTTATACTGACAACTAGCTTAAACTAATAATTTTGAGGTTGATTACAGAAAAACTTAGCGTGCGTATTTCACCAGTACTTACCGGGCCCGGGTACGATTCACCTCTTGTGCCCCCCCTCTCGTAGGCCCTGTTGATAGATAGTTGTTATCTACCTGGTTAGAATTTTACAATCTGAGCAATTAAAGGAGTGGAGAGAATTCAAGACAATCACTATACCTGCTTTGTTTAAGTAATTGCCATATCATTTCTACATTTTGCAAGCAATTGTCACGACAGTGCATTTACATGATTTAGCTACTTTTGCAGTATAATTAGACGTTTCAAATAGTCTACATATGATCTTCGCGAGGTAGTAATCATATTTATTAAATAACATCTGCTAAAGGTAAAAGTAAAATATGTTTCCGGGACGATTCTTACGTTCAGTATGGTTTCACAAAAGTCATTGGTTGTGATAAACTTGACGATGCTCAATGCACACTGTGCAATTTTGGGCAACGTGCGAAAAGAGCTCGTTATCATACGAGGGAAACACTCCCTGCGCTAGGCGTCTGACATACTTCTGTGAAGCTGCCATGTCTGCTGTAGCTATTATCAAAATTATGTATCGTAATCACCTTAGAGTTGCAAAAGACGTGAGAATTGCTTACAACAATATTAACCCTCGTTTTGATGAGCTTGTTTCGAAGGGATAAAAATAAAGGTCACACTGACTAATCTTACCTAAATAAAGGTTCCTTTTAATAAATTGGAGTTCCGGTAGTTAACAGCTTGTCCGCCTTATCACAATAGCGTTTGCTGTTTCATCATGCACCTGCTTTGTAGGATGATCAGACGAGGGGCCCCCAAGCCAATATCTTTATGAATAGGGGTCCCGGGGGCTGGAAAAGTTAAGAACCACAAAGCTCATAGAGCATGGGCGAGCTCAGCAATAGAAGTACAAAGTAAGATAAAAAACTTTGAAATGCTCGAGCTTGGTGGGTGACGGTGTTGCACACGAAGCTAAAAACAATACTGCTCAGAGGTACATGTTTATATAAATCGCGCTCAGAATTTGAGGAATTCCTTCATTGGGCACGTTTTGAATATTTCTGGGAGAGTGTTTGTGAGATGCACAGATCATTTACTTGTTCTTTGTTAAAATAGACAAGATAGCATTGCACCTTCAAATAAGTGTTGAATTGCATGTTACCCTAACGTAACCCGAACGGACGCCTTGCAAATGCAGACGGCGAGACCTTAACCAAAGCCTTATTTAACGCACGCGCGATCATGTGAAGAATTTAATGTGTAATCGAGCAATCGTCACGTGCTATGACGTCAACACACAGCCAAGTCAGCGTATCGCTTAATAACCTGTTCCGGAATCATTGACTAGGACTGAAAAACGAATTGAACTGCTCTGGATTTTTAAAGTAAAACGATCTTACTGGTTTGCCACGTCTCAAAAAAACCATTGGCGCAATCATGGGCTAAAGACTACTGCAAAGAATCTCCAACCACTCCATTTAAGAGGCAAAATTATGTCGACTTTAGATAAATTTTTGGAAATTTTATCTGACATCGATCCATCAATTGATGAAAAAGGACGAAAATGTTTTCTGGGAAAAAGTGTATCATCAACATTTTCAAGCTTAGATGTTGATGGTAGACAATTAATATAAGTAAACACGATTAATTTACAAACACTACTTTGAAACTTCTTTATGTACATCAAAAGTAAATTTCTTACTTGTCTTTAGGCAAGAACATCGTTGCAAAGAAAAGCACTACCGAAACGCTCCACCCGATGCAGTAAGCAGCAAGAGCATATGTGATTGCATCGTAACACCTGAATCAAAACAACGATTTCAAAATTTAGGCAAAGGTCTCCCAAACGGGGGTCCGTGAAGATATGGCTAAAACTAAAACATTAAGACATACAAATTGTTCAGTATTTAATTTATTTGTTTGTGAGCAGACACGAAGTCCATAGTATGAACACACACACTCTGCAGAACGCATGTCGATAAAAACAGACAAAACAGAACGTAGTACAAGGCATTGAAGCCGGCGGAATCACAGGGTTACAGACACATTTTGCAACTGCATTGAAGACAGAACCATAGGGTTACGGACACATTCTTAACACTAAAGTTAGCTAGCACGTAACACTTGTTACAAAACTACTGCGGAGTTGGGCGCCAATTCCTAAATTGGTCGAGTCTAGGTAAAATGCGAAAGCATTGTGGCATGACACGCCATCGATCAAACGGATACAGCAAAGTTCGATCACTCATTCACAGAGTAAAATGCGATTATAGTGTTCAAAGAATAGGGACGAATACAAACAATCTGACTGCATCAAAGCACGTAACCATATTTTGTTAGATTTTCTGCATCTTTCGAGAAACAGGTACGTGTATTTTCGTGACAGAGCCTCAAAGGTAGAAATGTTACATTGAACCTGGTGGCTACTAACACTCGCTCTCCAGAGCAGGTTGCACAGAGCTCTGCATCCAAAATTATATGCCACACGCAATCTCCGCATGCATGACTTCCTGAAATTACACCATAATTGTGATGCATACATGGGCGTACAAAAAGAACGAAAAAGTACGTTTTTAACTGCATTTGAACATCGGGAAAAAGAGGCTCGCAGCTTGTTTGCTGCACAATACTGATATCGCAGTTGTTTCTGATAGTCTTTGTCATCGAGAGCTAAGTATCCAATACAATCCCCAGATATTTGTATTGGTCAACAGATTTTACGTACTGACCACCCAATTTCAATAATGGAGTGGCAGTGCTTTTTGCACTCTTAGCCTTAAACGTCATACTAACAGTTTTGTTGCAGTTGAAAATAATCCCATGCGATTCTGCATACGCCTGGCACACATCTAGTATTCTTTGCAACCAACGTACACTTGGACAAAACACGCAAATATCATCAGCAAACATCAAGTGATTTAATAAGACTTCACCAATATAACACCTTGCTTTAATGGTGTTTAGTTCATTGGACAAATCATCTAAATAAACAGCACACAAGTATGGACTCAGTACTCCCTCTTGTCTAACCCCATTAAACACATGAAACGGTTCAGAAAGATGCTTGCCCCATTGTATTTGCATCGTTTGTTCCTTGTATCAACGTTTCAAAAGGCGCACAAAACACATTGGCACCTTTCTTTGAATTAGTTTCTCAAATAATTTCATGTGTAGTACTCGATCGAATGCTTTCGAGGCATCTAAAAACCGGCATGCCCTAACGCATGGGCGGATCCAGGGGGGGGCTAAGGGGGCTGAAGCCCCCCCTAATTTTTTTCAGATACATTTTTTGATCGATGGTTCCCGACACAGAAATATTCATTGGGGTGATTTTTTTGGATAATCTTTAATTAAACCATTCCTTGCACAGGGATAGGGACGAAAATATTAAATGCAAAGCTTGTTTTGCTGAATTTGGGCAGTCCGAATGTGTTTATTTTACTATAAATCAAACTTCTAATAAACACGTTTTTATATAAAAAAAATATGGTCCCAATGTTATATAAATACGTAAGCATTTACATAAAGTATTTACATTACATATACGTTATATAAACCGCACGTACACAGACGTAGCCAGGGGGCCATGACCTTTCCAAATTTTTTAGAATATCTAGTCATTTTGTGCTTTAAGAGGCAATATCTCAAACAAAATACTGTTGCTCACCTAAAATCAGACATTTTGACCCATACAAAATTTTAGGCTGGCTATGCCACTGCGCACGTAAGTATTTAAACTCTTGTTTCATTTGGGTAAGATT
>Ga0210059_1000814_pt1 | contig 43318 bp, 26 predicted proteins | sample Ectturendosymbi2_FD_188042 | JGI IMG/M metagenome (GOLD analysis project Ga0210059, IMG submission 188042) | Ecteinascidia turbinata endosymbiont from Florida, USA - Sample 2 (SPAdes) (version 2) | ecosystem: Host-associated > Tunicates > Ascidians > Unclassified | place: Key West, Florida... | reverse complement strand
ATTGTAATCTCAATCTGTTAACTGCTAACTTATGCATGAGAGACTGAGAGAACCAAATTTATCCCAAATGCATATAAATCCTCCTCAGATAATGCAATTAGGTTTGACATGTTGAAAATGTGACTAAATACAAGCAATATAAAACAAATGTGCAAGAAAATTGTTAAAAATCAATTTTTTTCAAAAACCACAAATACTGTTAGGTTTACAAAAAAATATTCTCAAGAAGCAGATACAATTTTGGTACTTCTGAGCATTTTGAGACCAAAATGAGCTTTGTAGCCTAAGTGTGTCAAAAGTTATGTCAATTTTATTAAATTTGACCTTTTCGTGACCTTTGTCACGTGGTTGCACGGCTGTTGTTACGGGCAACCATGCAAAATCGGTTTAAAACATGTTTTTAGCTGATTTGCCAGGATTTAAGAACCCCCTTTTTTTGAATTTCAAAAACAAGTCTTTTTTGGCCCACCCTATTAGCCATGCCGCTTCGTGGAACGCTGTGCAGCAGTCTTGGTTGCTGATGTGGTGATAGCAGGGCACTGAACGAAAGCGCGTTTGCCGCAGGAGAGCATCCCGTTCGCTGTGGTCGGATCGACTCAGATGATCGAAGTGAAGGGAAAGAAGGTTCGCGGTCGTCTCTATCCTTGGGGAGTGGTGGAAGTCGAAAACCCTGATCACTGCGACTTCTTAAAACTCAGAACAATGCTTATGTAAGCTGACGTTCGCGCATGCCTTCTTGTTTACCAAAGCAAAGGTCTCCAGTTTGTTTATTTTAAATTTATTTGATGCTAATTGCGATCATTTCCTCTGCAGCGTTAGCAATACCAGTAGTTCTTGGAGGGGTGTATAGCTTATTGTCTTCGATAGAAGAAGAAAAGCATTAACTGATTTATCAAGCGGCTGTTGAACACGTAGTTTCTAGGGTAGTTCGGTAGTTTTTATTGAGTCTGACTGCTACTTCTTATTTACGGTTAAACTCTATTTTGACAAGTGTGCTGTTCGCAAGCGCGTCGTGGTGAAAATCCTATCGTTTTTCTTTCCACTGATCCCAGAGCAAAGGTCACCAGCTGACCTCTGCCCCCCGTCTTCGCAACGTTCGTGCGCTGCGTAGCCGATTCGGTTCTTTGTGTGTGAATCTTGCGCAAAGCACTGCGTTCAAGTTTTGGTCGCAACCTACGCTTGCTGTGGGTGATGATGCTCAACCGTGGTGACGTTTACGCCCGTTGTATGTTCAGAACACATATGCAAGACTTGCAGGAAGTCACCCACGACCTGCACTACGAGAACTTCAGAGCCCGGCGACTTCAAGGAAAAGAGTCTGAAATGCCGTAAGTTTGATGTCCATTGCTTTGTGATGTGATCAAACCGAAAATATCCGACAGATCCCCCCAGTTGACGCAGGAAGCGACGTTGTGCGATGATTGAAGAGTTTGGTTGAATCGTGTACGCGTTGCTTTTACTTCGTTTTTTTTGTTAGTTAACAGAGAGATTCAACGCTCAGCGAAAACTTCCTTAAGCAGCAATGTTATATTTTAAAACTCTAGCGACCAGGATCCAGGTACTTAGGCGTTTGCAAAGCCTGGCCAAGTTCTTTTACTTGTAAGTAAATTCGCACTTGTGTTATTTGACCGCAGCCTTCACGTCCATGGTCAAATTGCTTTGATGCTGTATTCATTTGCTCTTGTACATTTTACAAGTAATTGGGTCAGATCTTCTTTGGCCGACAGGCATTGAAACGTTTTTGCCGCTTCGTAGACCCTTATGCAACAGTCTTCGTTGCTGTGATGTTTTCGTGCTATAGAAGCCTAGACTTGATGCACAATCCACTGAAACGACTTTTCAATCCAACTAACTGAAGTTACGCCTATCTGTTCGTCTTGAAATAAGTTGCAAACCAGTTTATCTTAAGTATGAGTGAGGATATGTGAAAGAAGAAAGCTTGCTGCATTGTGTCAAATGTTGATCGTACGTGATCAAATCGAAGGGCCAGAAAACACTGTGGCTCGTTCCTTTCTGGCCGCGTGCGCGTTGATCGATGTTGTGAAGAGAATGACATCGTATTTGTTTGTTTTTTATTGCAGTGTGGATCCGAACGAGAGAGTCCTGCAGGAAAAGGATGCGGAGGTATGTGAATGCTCGTGTTGTCCACCTGCTTTCCAAATTTATATGCAAAAAGCACTCAATGCTTGATCCAAACTGAGACCCATCAGTCTCGCGCTATGCTGGCGTGAACTGACATATAACAGCAAGTGCTTGAAATCATTAAGGAATCCTGACCTTAGTTTCAGGACCGCTGATTCTTTATCAAACATAGGACTTCGTAATTCACCTGTGGTCTCTGTGACTCTGTCAATGCCGGCTGCTCGTGCTTGTGTTTTGCTGGAGCGTGAATGTGGAAACCATTGATAGTTAATGTTTTACGGCCGAGTTGCAAGACCGGGTTCGGGCTTAAGTTTGTCAAAATGTCTCGGGCCGATTTCGGGCCCGCACAGGAAATATTTCGCAACCGCAACAAGGAACACTTTTGTCCCCTGTTACCATTGAAGTAATCGACTTGATTAAATCTTCAATAAAAACGATTAATTATGGATTATTTAGACATGTTTACTTTGCTGTGCACCACCGATATCCCGCAGTTGCACATATACCGACTCGCTTTGGCTTTCGGGTCTAAATCGGGCTTCAAAAATAAATGTCAGTTTAGGGCTTCAAAATGAGGCCCGTTTACAATACTGGTTTGTAGGTGGTGTCCAACCAACTTCTAGCCTGGATTTGCCGAGAAGTTTTGCCATTTTTTCGTGGGTTACTTTCCGTAGGTCAGTGCGAACAACTCGTGAGCTGACGCCGAAGTTTCAACCTTTTTTGCTCGATCTGTTGTCAACTCGCGAAAATTTAGTCTTTGCAATCGATGTTTTCGCACCGACAGTTTGCCACCTGGTGTACTTTCTGGTCAATCCCTTTGGCAAGCGTGAGACCAGGGGCGTAACGAGGGGGACAAGAGGGGCACAATTCCACAGGCGCCGAATCAGTGCGGGGGCGCCAAAAATTCCCAACAATATCACAAGTACTTTCTTCAATACAGTGCATTTGCTCCGAAAGGCCTCAAGTTTGAACATGGGGGCGCCAAACTTGCTTCTTGCCCCGGGCGTCACCTAACCTCGTTACGACCCTGCGTGAGACTGATCGCTCGTCACAGGTTTTAACGCACCATTGTCACAATCAAATCTTGAATGCAAGTAGGAGCTTGCCATTACAAATAATAGCCTTTTGTTATTTATAACTTCAAAACATATGTTAGAAATTAACCACTGCACTTGTAACCTCTCCGTTGGCGTTGCGTTGAATGTGCGATTCACCACAAACGGGATGTGCGTGAAAAATAACACCCATATATACGTGGCGCGAACAAGCAATAATAGAGTGATCGCGGCGTGTGATCTATTGCTGCTTGTTGCCACAGTGTGAAGCTTTGTGCAATTGCCGCTTGGTCTTTCCGATCGCGACGGACTTTGAAACATTTGAAGCCCCACTGCGGCAAGTCATTCGTCCTGACCGCTCCTTGCATGTGAAATGAATAAGTGCTTACGATGCGACATATTGGTAATAGCAACAAAGTGGGCAAACCAGCGAAGTACTGATGACGCGATCTGCCGTTTGTGACGTACGTTTGTTGCAGCGTGTTTTGATTTAAAATCCACAAGTCCTACGCATTTCTTTGAGACCACTCTTTTCAACATTGACAAACTGCTTCTCTATTCTTCCAGTTGCGTCGCATGCAGCAAATGGTTCAACAGATGCAAGCTCAGATGAGAGCCCAGCAGCAAGCGAAGGCCTCACCGGTCCTGTCACAGGAACTGTGAACGAGACTACAACACCACATCGCCTGTCTTACTACGCCACGCAGTGCGCATGCTCGCTCTCTGGCATGCAACGCATCCAGCTGCTTCCTTCATGCCCCATTTTGAATAAGTAACTTGCCAGCGCGTACCTAGTCACGTGCTCAGGTTGCAATATTTTGTTGTCTCCGCCGTCGTTGACTTCCAACTCTGATCAAGTATCGCGTTGTTGTTGTTGTTGTCCGGATACCGAAATAAGCGACAGGATTCGGTGACAGTATTTTATGCTCTGTCACCGCGTGTCTCGCTGCTTGCTGCTGTCCCCAATGAATCAGACAGTCGGTCAGTATTCGGTGTTGCCAGACGAGGGATTCGTTCAGCTTTTGCCTTTTCTCGCCTTGAAACAAAATTTTAAGCTCTCGATCAGTTTTACCGCGCCGTTCGCACATTAACGCACATTCCGGTGATGACGTCAAACTTCACGTGTCGCAATTTCGTGTAGTATCGACGCAGGTGATGACATGCAAAACTTGGTAATCTCGCCAAGATTTTTTTTCTACTTGTCTCATATTCGACCGCACGCCCGCGAGACCGGCCGAAGCAACCTATTAAACCGACTTTCACGTTGACAGACCTCGATGAAACTTGTATTCCATGCATGCTTGCCATAATAATGTTTTCCTCCACAAAACAGTGACCTCTCCAACCCGACTCCCGCATGTTGCGCTTTCACGCTTGTGTCTCGTGTTGCAGTTCGTTGGGATCGACTGGTAAACTGCGAGAGGTTGTGCTGTTTCGCTTGCTTATTGGTATTTTTCTCTGCATTGGCGTTGAAAGGGGGGTTAAAGGGACTTGTCCCCCTAGATTTTGAAATTTGACATATTCCTATTCATTTTTTGTAGAAAAGTGTTTTTCTGTTGGTATTGAGTTGGCAAATGATTACGACATGGTTGCCCCTCCCTGAAAAAATGCTTTTGGTCACCGCTTGGAAAAATCCTTCCGAAGCCCATGTTTCTCTAAGAAGCGTATATGCGAAACGCTTCTATCAACGAAAAAGACAAGTTTTTCGTTCAAGCAATGATTTACTTGGTTACTGCAAAACGACTAAGAGTGACTCTGGTCGCGCCTGTGGCAAGAGACATGGCCTGTTTCCTTTTGCTCAACACTTCTGTGAGCATTGCCAGGTTAGATCATTAACTTGTAATGCTACTCCCTGTCGCTTAGCTGCTCACAACAGCTTCACCTGCGTCGACTTCATTCCTTCGCTTGCCATTGAGGGAGAAGTTGCAGAGGTTGTTCCACAAGGACGATATCCGGATTTTATGTTGAAATGACGAAGGTTGTTCATAGGGTGATGCAGTATTCAATGAAAATTGTCTGTTTCTGGAAAGTACGTCGGATATCACCAGCGTTCTTAAACGCCGTCAAATGATCTGTACTTTCAGTTGCTGATAACGTCGGAGTGTGTGAACGTTTACGTAAGACCTGCTGCCTGTTCATCTGATTTTCGTTTGGAGTGTCCGGCGGTTATTCGCTGTGGTCGCTCTCGACAAAAAGATGCATTTTTGATTGTATTTCACGTTCTCACAGCATTTTGTACTTCACTAACCCCGTTAAAATGTCTCATCTGCGATCCGTGGAAGGTCTCGACTTACTTGCTCATTATTGTGTGTGAAAATCATTTTATTGGTATGTTATTTGTAAATACATATTCTTCACTTGCATCACCGCAATCGAAGGTCGGGGTTACGCTGAGGACAACATGGAAACAAGCTGTGAAGAACATGACGTTCGGGTAGCTTTCTGCCATTCTGCACTCTCGTGCTCCAAATACCTACAAAATCAGGCATAACTTACATGAGCGTTTTTAGGGGACGAATTTCATTTCCGCAGGGTGTTGGACATAAGCGTACGGTATGGAGATGCGGTCGCATCCCCAACGCTGAAAAATTGGCCATTATTTGGGCAAAAATTTTCAACATTTGGGCAAAGCATACAGCTACATTCACATGTAAGTGAGGTCTTGTCTATTTTCCCAACAAAGGCAAAGTAATGGCCAAATCAATGGCAAAATATTCTGAGACTATGTTGCCATTCTTTTTGCCCCTGATAGCAAAATAGACACTGCCCTTGAGTGAATTGGAATCGTGTGGTAATGCTAACAGCTTTCATCAAATTTGGGCCAACTAAACACCTTCAGTCAAGTTTTGGGTAACATTTCAAACGTGTGAGTAAATTAGGAGCATTTGGGTATGGTCCAAAAGCTTCAATTAAATCTGGGCAAATGATAAAAGTTTCAATCAAACTTGGGTGAAAATAAAGATGTTTAGATTAATGGGAAACATTTTGGTGAAGTCCATCAGTCGAAATCAAATTTTGCCAATTTGCAACAGCTTCATTCAATTGTGGGTTGCAAACTTCAAACAGTTTTGTTCAAAGCTTGGCAATATCGAAGAGCTCAATTGAAATTTTAATGCATTTAGAAATGTCTGGGTTAGATATATGAACTTAATACAAATTTGGATAAAATCAGAAACATTTGGATAAATTTTAACAATCTCAATGAAATTTGAGCAAATTGGGACAACTTCATCCAAATTTGGGTGAAGTTAAAAATGTTTCCATAAACTGGAAAAATTTGGGTAAATTCCAATGGATTAAATCAGTGTTTCTCAAAGTGGGCGGAATCGCCCCCTTGGGGGCGATTTTGAATGGCAAGGGGACGAAAATGCTCAACCACTAATCGATCACTGAGTTAACTTCAGTAGCCTAATATTATAACTTGTTAGTTTCTTGCAAATTTTGTTTTACTATGATATAATCTTTGGAGGTTGTTGCTACAGTAATTTATCTGTTTAATTTTTACTCTGGATCGTCTATGTGCCCGGTTACAGCGTGGGTTATTCAGGGCTGCGGAGCCGTCATAAAAATGACACAGCTCCGGCTCCGCCCCCGGATCTGTTGGCTTTCATGAGTGTGGCTCTGACTGCGGAGCTCTCTTTTTCATGACTCCGACTTCGGGTCGTTTTCACACATTAATATTTTGTTGACTTGGTGTGCCTCAAGTTGAATAGAAAATTAATTAAATAAAGTGCACAAAACTATGAGAATACACCAAATCTTTTTGAGTAATTTAACCTGGTAGTTTTCTACAAACAGCACTGTTAACCTGAGAAAATCAGCGAAAAAACGACAATCACAGATTCAGACAATTCAGAGAACAGTCATTAGCAGAAACGTAACTCAAGATAACGGTAATACAAACAATTTCTGGTAAGGTAATCGCTGGTTTTGCCGTCAATGCCTGAAGTGTGAGGACCAGTGGCGTAACTGACGGGGGGAAGGGGTGCGCTCCGCTCCCTCTAGCAGGTTAAATGTAAAAATCGGGCCCCCCCTGTTAGCTTGTATTTCGGTATTTAGTATTCTTTGGATTTTTAGGTTTTTGTTTTTAGCGTTTTTCAAAGATTTCTCGGAGTATTTGCCGGTGATTTCGGGTGTTAGTACAGACGAATCGATTTAATTGCATAACCAAATTGCCAAGATTTTTGTGTGTGTTTAACCGGAATATGGGATTATCCTTATCAGACAAATATCCGCAAGTTTACGGTCTAGCGACACAGGGGGCCCAAACTTCAGTCCCGTCGCCACTGGGGGCTTTTGTGGGAGTAGCCACCCCAAACAAAGCTCCAACCTCAAAATTGAAATGTGAAACACTAGAAATCAGTGGAGTTTTATCAATCAGAATTCTGTTTTGTCCTGCAATTTGTAGGCAGAGCAATACCTGTCACTGTTACCTAGAATAACATCGCTTGATCTTTTTGGTGCGTTTGTGAGGTAATATATTTGAGGCGTTTGCGTAAAGCGTCACCATTCATTGCTTGGTGTATTGAAGGTGAATTTAGCCATATGCCTAGTTGTATACATCCAGAAGTCAGACTTACGCACGATCAGCGTAGTGATTGCTGCGAAAAATTGTATTATGGCTTGCTCAAGCAGTCTTCTCGTAATTTGTACTGCATAGAAGCAACATACCTTTGGTGCATACGCCCAAAGTTACACATTTGCGCAGCCGGCTGTGCAGAGAGCAAGGTGGAATTAAAAGCGTAGTTAGAAGAGTTTGCAATCACTGCTAAGCTTGTCCCAACCGAGTGATGCAGTTAGTGGATTATGGATGTTCATGTTAACCATGTTGCGTCCACGTAGGCGCAGGCCCGTAGCCACGGAGGGGCATTCGGGGGCAGTGCCCCCCAAATTTCTTTTGTGCCCCTCCAAATTTTCTTGTTCCCAGAACATTTGTTTTAAAAATATGATAAAAACAAGATCGTTCGCCCCTAAAAATGTATTTTGCCCTTCCAAACTTCAAAACCTGGCTAAGGGCCTGCGTAGGCGGCGGTCTGTCTTTGTCAACATTTATAGCCTGTTTGAGATACGAAATGTGATTAACCTAAGCCTGTGCACCAGGTGATTAACACGTCTATACATCAAAAAGGTTTATGCACGCGTATTTCGGCCAGTTAAAAGCGCGGCTTTTCAAGCAAAATTCACTTAAGCGCTAATGAAAGAAAACGTTCATCGCGGCATATTGCTTCGATCGGCCTCAGGTTTGTTTTTTCGGTAACAGTGTAATCGTTTTTAATTCAATGACAGTGATTTAAGACCTAATTTCTTTTGTTAAGCTCTATTCTCAAGAAACGTCTTGATGAAGTTTATCCTAACATATTTATTGCACTTCGGATTGTGCTAAACTGCCCCGATACTGTTGCCAGCGCTGAGAGGACTTTCAGCAAACTGAATCTGATCAAAACCTTCAACAGGTCTTATATGACAGATAACAGACTGGCCTCATTAGCCATGTTGTCAATCGAAGCTTCATGTGTGCACTCTCTAGATTTGGATGATGTCATAAAGGCTTTTTCATGCCAAATGACCCGCTCCAAGCCGTGTTGATACTACTATAAGGTGACATTGTTTATGATATTTTCATGATTATAGTAATGTAATATTTTTCATGTGTGCTACTGTGCCGCTATACAGTGATTTCTTTTGTTTTGTTGTATGACCACGGTCCGACAGTTGAGTAGCTGTGCGATAGATAAATTACAGCGACGACTGAACCATGACGAATAATAACGCTAATACAGCAACGCTTTAGAAATCTTTTTTTAATCACTATTAGGGGACCCTGTAAGCATTTCGGGAGGGGCCCAGAGTTGGGCTGCTACGGCACTGTTCATACTTATTCGTAATTGGTGCAGCTCCATTCTCCGATAAAATTGTTTGGCATTAATTGCTAAATGAATGTGGTTTTATCACTGGTGCGGAGAGATCAACGAAACGCGCAAAAAAATCCGTTTTGGACTTACTACATTTATTTTTTTGTTTACTCAGGCAGTGTCCAGAATCTACCCCCATGTCCCACCATTAATCAAGCATTTGGTGCTTAGAAGTGGAATTAATTTACGAGTTAATTACCACGATTAAGGCGCCGAATAACTTTGGGGGGCGCCGAAAAGTCCCAACAATGTCACCAGTACTTGTTTCAATACAGCACATTTGCTTCCGAAAGACATCTGGTTCAAACATGGGGGCGACAAACTTGCTTCCTGCCCCGGGCGCCATCTAACCTCGCTACGCCCCTGGGAGTGGTGGTCTTACAACAAACCTTTAGCTTACCTTACCCAGTCACAAGTCACTGATGGGTATTAATTTTAGATAGAATATGTTACATATAAACGTGAAATTCTACTTTAAAGTCATTTCCGCAATCGAAGCTCATTCGATCACCCGACAAATATTTTCTGTTTTTATGGAAAACCGTATATGCATTTTTAGGTATAACGTATATGCATTATTGCATACCCAAACAGTGGCCAATGAACCCCCTTCATCTAAGGTTTCCCCCCTGGCTCTAACCTCTAGTTACGCCACTGGTGAGGACCTTTTGTTATTTCTTACTACCAGAATAAAAAAATGGCTGTTTGGAAAACTACATTTGTGTCAGAGAATTTAAAAGCAGACCAGTCCCAATTGACCAAGTGTTTTGGACTCATTGAATGCTTTGCCTGCTGCAGCCTTGGCGATTCCAGCTTACAGCGCTGCCCGGGCAGACCATACAAAGAGCGCAAAACACATAGTCGAATCTCATGTGCTCTTTCAAACACGCACACATTTGCATTAACACAAATGCGAAGATGTGTTCAAAATCCCTTTGTTCAAAGAAACAGTATGAAAAGAAATTTACCTTTGACTTTTTAAAAATAGCTGAAAAGTTCTGATTTATTATTTTTGCACTCAAAATAAGCAGTGATGAATCGCAAGTAAAGCACAGTTTAACATACAAAACGTAGGAGAAAATAAGGCGGATGGTTACCGTGCTGAAAACAGATTTTTTCCACAAATGAAAACTTCAAGAAAAGTCCACATTTGTTTACATTGATTTTTATACCCTCCTGATAATATACTGCTAAGCAAAGCCGTGCCAGTTTGCTACCATTTATTTGTAACTTTCATGTTACGCTATCGCTTGTAAACATTATGTTTCCCAGTGAACTTTGCCAATCTGGGAAACCTTATTGCTAGTAAGCCTAATGGTTTCTACTAAAAATTCCTACTTTACAATGGCGTGTCGTGCATTTTACGCTTAAATCTGCAATGGCATGATACCTTAATCATACTCCATGCTAACAGCACGACTACACAGCTACAAAAGCTTTGGATATTTTATTATATACCTATTCATTATAGCTCAGTTCTTTTTAGTTCGCTACACCACTACAGATCCGGCTTGATCATTCTGACTAGAAAGTAAGATGCTATGGTAGTTACGTCTTTTTTTACTTCTACAACAGTGGTTCACAAACATTTCGCTGAAGGGAACCAAATCCAGACCTAAGATTTTGTTAGGGTGCGGCACTAAAAAAAAATTCTACAAGTCAATTGACACGTTTTGTTTTATTACACTAACGAAGTCTGTTACACAAAATATTAGAGGTGTTACTGAAAGACACTGCCTAACGAAAGGAATCCTTTCCCAGCAAAGAATCAGACACCAAGCTCTTACACTTACAGAGTATATATTTCGCCTAAGAAGTAGGCGTCATCAGCTCTTATTCAAATAGAATCTGTTACAGATAGATTGCTAAAAGCCGCACAAAGGATGCTTTGGAGCTGCATGCGGCTCTTAGAACAGTGTTTGAGAACCATTGTTCAACCAATAACACCACGCCTGCCAGCTACGATGTCACAGTCTTAGCGATTATTAAACCAAAGACACATCAAAGGCTTGCAGATCCAGTCTGGTTTCGTAACTCGTAACAATCGCGTTTGGTATCCTATAAAGAGCACACATAAGTCTGTTTGGCAAAACCGGTTTGTATCTAGGAAGAGACCCTGAGCAGGAGCTACCTCTCCAATGACCATAGGTCCAGCTGCGGCCCTAAATTTTAAACTGAGCTCCGGCCCCTGGTTTTTATTTTGAACTCCGGCTCCGGGCAAAATGCCCAGCTCCGGGGCTCCGGCTCCGTAGCCCTGGATTATGAGGTATTTTCACAAGAATTCTGAACGTAATATTAGCGTCACTAGCGTACAGAGGGGGGAGGCCACTGTGCCATGGCCACCCCCTCAGACCCTAAAAATAAAGAAATGTAAAAACAGTATTGTCTAAAACGTGCTTCCAGAATGCACAAAAATGCGTATTTTTAGGTGTCATTTTGCAAAATTTTCTCGGGGGCATGCCCCCCGACCCCCTAGAGTGATCGTGCCTTCGGCACATCCCCTAAAGTTGATTTGTGACATCACATGGTTGTGACGAGACTTGGCCCATCCCTCGGAAAATTTCTGCGTACGCCACTGATTAGCGTCGTAGTACAATAGCTTAGTTCAGCTATTTAACGTCTTCGTTCAGCTATTTACGTTCTTTAAATAAAATTCGACTCCAGTTCAACCCCTGAAACTTATCTTCGACTCCAGTTCAACCCCTGAAACTTATCTAAACGGCCACAATTGCATATTGCTGTAAACATTTTTGTTAAGACCACGCAGAGTCCTGTCACTGCCGAAAACACTGATACACGAAAAGCGGAAGTGCTAAAAGCCTTATATTGAGAATCACGGTCATTGAAAACGTGCCAAAAATGTGCCTGCTGCTAAACCTATGATTAAAAAGGCACCTCCGTCCCCGTTGCTCCTCTTTTGAAAGGACAGAGGGATGAATGCCCCGCCATGTCTCCATCTTCCGGCGTCCCTGTGCATGTTATTTACACGCACTCTCTTTACTCGTTGCTGTAGGCTACAGTTTGGCACTGTAATGAACACAAATTATCAGCGGTATCCCAAGACAGAGCAGTTCATAACTACAAAAATATCCGGCAACGCGTTAAAACAAGGGAGCAAAACACACTTAACGCTACGTAAAGGCAGTTCACAACTGCAAAAATACAAGGCTGCGCAACTGTCTCGTCGATCAGAAGGTATTCTGCTGGGGTGGCGGACACCCAGGGTTGACAGTTTGAAACTTGTAAATTACACAAGAATTGAGGATGCACATAAAGTACGCAAGAAAATTTTCGTGTCTTATTATGTGACTGTTATATGTACAATTAATAAGCAGAAAGAACAGATACGGGCTTGTGTGAGCGATTATGATCAATCCGCCTGAACTGCCAACTGATGACGAAGCTCGAAATGAAACACATATTGCAAGTACAGGTGTGCGACTGTAGTAGCAAAAAAAACAAACGGGAAACCAGTGATGCATCATAAAATCAGCTAAATCAAGCACGTTGAAATTGAACAGGTTTGAAGTTTGGCTCAGAAAATCAATTAAACGTTCATAATCTTCAGTGTTGATGTAATAGGACCCAACCAAAAAAACACCCGTTTCAAAAAGCCCACTTGAGAAAACAATAAAATTTATCTAAATCCCGCTCTTAACTTTTTTTTCTGAAAATTGTGCTGTGAAGTAAAATAAGCAGCCGCTTGTAGAGTTAACTGCAAATTTATTTTAATGAAACAAAACGAACAGCAACGAAATTTGAAGGACTTGAAAAAACGAGAAGAATAATTCGAACAGCCTGAGTAAATTCTACTGGTTATCTTCTTCAGCTCCGTAAAATCGGTGTATTTTAATAAATCTTTCTGCCTTCTCTGCATCCAAGCTGTTTCTGATGTTGGATCATACCAAACCATATATTGAAGGAATACACTACATAGATGATGAACTAGCATGGCATGTACATAAACTTGACGTGAAACTGCAGAGTTCGTGTGGGAGTTGCTTTTCTCTGTTTGCTGCGTGCATTCTTGCTAAACTTCACCACTTTGGAGTGAATTGACCAACAACACTTTGCGAACACAAAGATGGGGTACATTTGTGTACCCTTTGATTAGAATGCCATAAAAATTTATTGTATGATTCTGCTAATGGTAATATTGCACAATGCAATAAAAACAATTCAGAATGGGATTTTTTTTTTTAAAGAACAAAAACCTACATCTTTTAAAAAAAAACTGGATTTATAATAACAGGGGGGTTGGATGTTTAAGACAAACGGTTTTTTATGAAGCCTGACTGTCTTTCAATCCTTTATTGTGATTTTTCCTTGATCCCACGATCTAGAACAAGTCATGTCACTTTCAGTTTGATTGTGCGTGCGCCGTACACCTACATTAAAAGCCCTGGTAATGAAGCTGAGAATTACTGGCATTTGAATACGTAAAAACTAGTATTGACAACAAAACAAGTTTCGAAAAATCACATCCACTCAGCATGTAGTCGACGTACAATAAGAAAAATCATCTAGTTACAGCATTTAGAATTTCACTCCGGCTCCCGTTTGCCCCCTCTGCACGCCACCGGGGCCATGGTACTACGGTTGAGTGAACATGGTGACGTCATCGAAGCGCAAACAATCAGGATTGTCCCCCCAAAGTTTTTTAGTAAACTCGGTCCCTGCTGGCAGGTATCGTATACCTGCTGTATGCTGCTGAATACTTCATCGCTTGCTTCCGTAGGATGCGAGAAGTGCAACTCTGCTGGACTCACCTTTACTCCAAGACGAGCCAATGCGGACACCAGAACTTTTGAGACTCAACCCATACAGAAGTTGAAGAGCACGCATCGTGACAAGGCTTGATTTGTATTTTCTGTTCAGCTTGCAAAAAAGCTTGAGTTGTGTAAGTTGCATTTTCACAACCTCACCAGCATGCTACACAAGTTACTACTGATAAGTACAGTATTTTAAAAATCCTTTACATTCTACTTCTTTCTCGAGTAGTTTTGGACATGAATACTACTTGTGGAACAGATTTTCTCCGTGAGCACAAATACACTTACTCGAGTTACTTTTGCGGCAACTTTAACCGCCATAAGAAACTGACCATGGTCTTGAAAGCTCAAATCAAAGAGGTTGCGTTCTTTGTGATGTAATAGCACTGACATTAGCTCGACACGTCACGCAGACATCCTGTGTCGCAAGTTCAACATCACAGACGTTTCCGGGTGACTGCAATGGAGCACTTTGTAGAAAGAACAGCTTTAAATTTAATCGCGAGAAAGACCTGCAACTTCTTCCTGGAGGCGAATCAGTGCGAAGTTCGCCACCGATGTGGGCATTCAAAATTTTGATCGACTGTAAACGTCACTTGAGCTTTCTGCAGACGTTTTCGCCCCGTGGTATTGGACACCCCCCGTTTCATGTTCAGCGTTGTAAAAAAATTACGTCAGTTGTGACCGAAGACCGTGTGAGAGACCTTGGACATGGTTCGTGAAAAATCAGGAATGTGTTACGAAAATGTCGAATAAAGCTTAATATCGAAACGTAAGATGTTTTTCAAGTCAATCGCTGGAAATGCTGAAATAACATGGAAAAACACCAACAAAAATGCGCATAATTTGTCCGTCTGTCCAAATATTTTTTTGTCCGTCTGTCAAAATTTGTTTTGTAACAAGGGTTGGATTTTCAGAACAACCTCCCCGTGCAACGCCTCACCCCACCACCAGCAACGAAATCCCAGCGACGAGCTGATTTGAAAATTTTATCATGTTTCAAAGTGGAACCATTTTTCCAAAACAGGAACAAATTATTAACACGCATTTTCGCAAAAAATGTCAGCGTGAATGGTTTGATTTATTCTTCTCGACCACACAACCGACCTGTCGAACGTGTACGATTGCTACATTGCATTCACGTGATCTTCTGAGCGATAAGCTCCACATACAGCAGGGCACCAATACATTGCAGTGGGAAATACACGGTTATAAAAAAACAAATTTCAGCCTCAGGTTGCAATGCAGTTTAAAAGCTATGAAACATAACTTGTATTTTCGACTGCGGTATTTGGCAAAACGTCCCAGTCGGATTCTATGGTCCATTACACGGTAAGGAAAAGATGTTTACAGTCGCTGACCCTAACCAACATCTGAGTGTTGTTCACAAAAATCCACAACGCATTGCATTTCATCGACGACCTTGATTTTGGCTTCTCTTGAACTGCTACCCTTTATGACTTCATACTGGCAGGTGTTGAAACTCATTTTCGAAGGGACTTGTCGCAAAAAAAGCAAAACACATCGCCGCGCATTTACATATTTTGCCAGTGAGACGAACTTGGGAAGCAACTACAAGCATCGCCTCGCCCGCAACTCGCGCCGGGCAGTGTGTCTTCCACGGCCGCGTGCGATTTGGTCAAAGCATCACTGATTTGGAAAACGGGGGTGGGGGTAAAGGCATCGAAACCAGATGCCATACCGCCACTGTCTCAAGTCCGAATGCGAGGAAGCGAAACGCTCCTGTCGCTACTCCCCCGTCGTTTCTTCCGATTATCGTCGTCGTCACTGTCACTGCTGCTGACTGCGCTGCTCGAGACGCTGCCACGGCGCTGCTTGCGCGCGCGTTCTTTGCGCGAGTCGCGAACGCGCGCTGAGCGATCGCTGCGAGGCGAAGCGTCCCTTCGCTTGTTGCGTCGTTCGCGTTCGTCTCGCGCGTCGACGACCTGCCCGCGCCTTCTCGCGTTATCTTCATCGTCAAGTTCCTTTGCGGGGTACGACGACGCTTCGTGTCGCCTGTCGCCGTCGTTACGGCGATCGCGCGGTCTCGCGCTGCGGTCGTCGCGACTCTCGTCTCCTCTTTCGCGAGCGCTGGTCCGACGCGTCTCGCGGTTCTCGTCGCCGCGGTCACGACGCCGGTCCGATCTTCCGACGTCGCGTCCGCGATCGTCGCCGCGCGTATCGCGTTCGCTCCGAAAGAAATCGCCGCGTTCTCTGTGGTTCGGTCCGCGTTCATCTCGGGAAGAATAATCACGATGATCGCGTCTCGACTCACGAGCGTCTCTTCCGCGATCACGAACAGCGTCACGGTGATTCCTGTCGTGATCGTGAGTCTCCCTGAGTTGATCGCGCGTCTCGCGCTCCGCGTCATGGCGATTTGCGTTCGAATCGCGATACCCTCTATCTAAATCGCGACGCGGTCGTGCGTCGCGGTCGCCACGATAACTGTCGCGGTTGCTACGCGAATCACGTGACATTACTTGGCCGTTGCGACGCGACCATTCGTCGTCGTCACCCCGTTGTCGTTTGTCCAACTGCAGATCCTGCACTTTTTTTCGTGCGCTTTTTTCTTCTTCCGCATCGGACTCTTCTTCAGCGGAGGAATCCTCCGCATCCGAAGAGCTGGGCGTGGTCGGGGATTTCTTGCGCTTTTTTTCCTTTTTCTTCGACTTGCGCTTTTTCGTTTTTTTCGAAGATTTCTTTTTGTGCTTCTTGGACTTTTTGCTGCGTTTTTTTGGTTTGTCTGAATCTGAAAATGCATGGTAAGGTTTTGGCAATGGTCGTTCGAGTGTGCGTTTAAAAGCTATCACACTTGGCTACCAGTCGCCGACCTTCCATAGTAAGAAAGAGGTGCTACAAGGTGTGGAACGAATGCTTTGTCGCTATCAGCTTGGCGGGCAAGTGGTTCACGGCCATAACGTGGATGTAAAAGTTAAAATCAAATAGCTTGAAAATTTTGAGCGACTGAAAAAGGGTTTCATTCTGAAAACAAGGATTCTTCACAAAAGAACGGAAACACGATGAGCCGCAGACGTATCTGGGTTTAAAACTGATATGAAATCATGGAACAGAATTGCATCAAAGTGTAGTGTGTTTTTAGAAACAATGAACGACGCATTTTAGAAAAAAACAGTAGCACCTGGCCAATAGCCCAGCCTTACTATACGATTCATCTGTCATTTCAATTGCACCTGGACGTTTCAACTTAACAAATCGTGGAAAAAACTTTTAGTACACACTTTTTAAGGTTTGTATCGAAAAACAAATGCAAATATGATCAATATCTGTTTTTGTAAAAAAAAAAAAACAGCAAAAGTTTTCTACCATTATTTTGTACATTATAAATCTACGACTCGAATCACAAACCCGGACAAATGCAAATCATATTTGGAAGGAACTGCAAGAAATACAACAATCAACCTCCTGACACTCAAATGGTAAATCAGAATATTTACTAGCTTATCTATGAAGTTATGCGACGTCCGTTTCCAAACAGCGCCTCATGCCAGAATTGCATCAACTACAGCAGCAAACCCACCTTCTGCTGAAGATTCATCTTCCGAGGATTCGTCCGAGGAGGTTTCAGCTTCGAGCGCTGCCAGCTGCTCCGCCTGGAGCTTCTGCGACAGGAGCTGAGCGGAGACCTTGAGATGCTCGCGGAGCTCGTCACTGAATGCAGCACAGAAACGACATTGTTACGACACAAAAGTGTCGGGAACGGACGTGCATCGCGAAGATAACTTGTAGTTCGTGAGCGCCGAGAAAATTCCAAGTTTTTTCACGTTACTAAGCAACAAAACTAACAAATTAAGGTTGTCGCTGTTTGAGCAGGTATAGGCTCGTGCCACACGTCACGTCACCAGCAAACTAAATCGCACAGACAGTAATGCATGACTGATTTTTCACTGCGTTTCAGAGGAACTCACGTGATGCCGCCCAGACCAATCGACGTGAAGAAATTGATCGAGAACCTGGTGTTGCGTGGATTGTCTCTCGGGAAGAGGCCTTCGAAGAACGGAGCCAGGGTCCTGCGTGAGAAACAACGCAGCAGCTGCACGGGCGCGAAAACAACAGGTTTTACTACTTTCGGACGCTGTTCACTAATTTCAACACCTTCTCCCTACAAAGACAACATGTTGCATGTGCAGCTGTTGCACGTGAGAAATGAGGCAAGCATGAGTCAGCACGGCACGTCACAAGGACATCTGACAATTGAACAAAACGTAAAGATCAATCGATGGAAACAACGCGGTTGCACAAATCAGGAGCTCACGGGTCCTTGAGGCGCTCGTTGAATTTGGTGATCCCGATGTACTCCGTTATCTCCTGGAAGAGGATTTTGATGAAGATCCTCGACGAGGATGTGGTGGTCTCCTCGGACAGAACGATGTTGGCAAACACACTCCACGGTATGGAGTCGGAATGTATCAGGTGAGCGAAGAACTAGAAAGAGCGTCGCTTCGCGTTCGTGTGTGGTCAAAGTTTTAAAAAAAAGACAAGATCTGAAATCGGGACCTACAGTACCTTCAAACATGAGTCACAACTGCCAGGAATATGGTTCGTGTACTTTGATGTGATACAATACGAAAAATTTGGAATTATGAACAAGAATCTAGAAACAGTACTTTAAACAAGGTCTACTGAAGCTAAAACATTAAAACAGGTTTTCAATCGCGCCTCGGAAAAACCTCATCGGCTACGATATCGCCTCCGCGATACTTGTACGTAACTATCAAACGTTGCCTGGCGTCTTCGAAACAGAAACATGTTTACACCTCTACAAATTCACCCGCAGAACAGCTTAGCAGTGGGGTAGCCAGCCCAAAATTTTGGGGAGCTAAAAAATTGGGAAACGCCAAAATGTTTGAATTTAGGCGAATGACAGTATTTTGTTTGGGATACCACCTCTCAAAGCACAAAATGACGAGGTATGCTACCTAGGGCCATGCCTCCCTGCCTACGCCTATGGATTAAAGCAGTGTTTCCCAACCATTTTAGGCTCGCAGCACCCTGCAGAAGAGAAATACAGTTTGCGGCACCCAGTGGCGAACCCGTAGCAATTTGCTTTAAGGTTTGATGACATTTTCAAAATGTATTTTTTTAATGATATAATGAAAACCGTACTACCTCGCGGCACACATGAGCATTGCATCGGTTGGGAGTCACTGGCTTAAGTTGATCTGAGCCCGATAGGGTACAATGAACTGTGCTTATAAATCAAGACTACATTTGCCGCAAAACGCGCATCATGTAACATGTCGCGCTGCTAAATAGAACGAGGTGAAGCTTGTACGGTTTGTTTAAATGCGGAACACTTGCAGCGAGCAAGAACGAATAACACTTCCCTACCTTGGCAACGTTTCGAAGCTTGTTGGTCTCCAAGCGATGGATGGTCTCGTACTGCTGGGCAAACAGCCTTTCGAAACATTCCATGAACTCCTTTCTCAACATACAGAATCTCTGAGCGAAAAGCAATACGCAAGGTTTAAAAAACTGGCCGTGCATCAATCGTTTTTTTCACGGTCGACAGGAATTGTTCGACTTTTTCTGAACTGCATTTTGAAAGCGCGAGCTAAGCTACAAGGCACCCAATCAATCCAACAACAATCAGGGGTCCCACACATTTAAAAAAAATTATTTTCCATATTTTTTCAATACTAAATTTAGCAAGTTCAATACCTTTACTTCTCTTCATTTTTCAAAATTTTTAATCATGAAACCAAATTTTACACAAAGCATAAATAATGAAGTGCTTTGCCTTCAGTACAAGGATGCTCAGATACTTCTGATTTCTTCTCAATTTAGAATTTCCATACTTTTTCAATACCTACTGTACGTTTTGGCAAAATTCAACACTTTTTCAAGGTCTTGAAAACCAATTTTGAAATTCAATACTTTTTCAATACTTTCAATACCGCGTGGGAACCCTGAACAATGCGAAGACAAACATTCAAACAACCAATAAGCTCCCTGCAAACGTTTGCAAGAACTTTCTGAAGCAACGTAGCCTTTGCTTGGGACAGGTCACGGAAACGGAAGACGGCTGCAACTGTCTCCAAACAAAAGAAAGAAACAAATAATGCTGCTTACTCCGCCGAGAAGACCGAAGAACTTTTCGTAAGTTCGCAGTTGTGAGCAGCAGTCGACGATCATCGCGCAGATCTCGGGCTGAAAAAAGGAAAGTCACCAAAGTTGCATTTGACTTTTCGCTGTTGTCGCTCACGGAGTGGTCTGATCACACAATGTTAGTAAGAAATAATTTAGAGCCATGTCGGACATAAAACTGCCTTGAAAGCGCATCATAACTACAAGAGAGTACATGAAGGAGAAGAGTGGTTCGGATAAAGAAGCGCGAGCAAACTGCCAGAACAAGCGAAAAGCACTCACGTAATCGCGCTCTTCGAACTCCATTTTCAGTATCTTGTGCGCGCATTCCTCGAACGAGAGACTGGACTGAACGGCGAGATATATTGTCCGCCTCAGCGCGACAAGGTTGGTCTCGGTTTGATCTGTGATTTCAACCTTCGCTTCTTCTGAAAAAATTACCCTGGTCAGCATAGCAATGACTCGGCAATACTCTGCCCCTTTGTAGTGGAGTGAAATAAAGGTTGGCTTGACAATGATCAGGGCCTCGCCTAACGCAACTCAGTCCCGGTATTCAAACTACATAAAAGATCAGTGTTGAAAATCGTGCATGCACACATTGCTTCTCAGCATGTTACGCAGTAAGGCTAGGAATTAGGCGCTTGTGAATTGAAAAAATATCTTTATACGATTTTGCAACAAACCGCCTTGTTATGAGGTTTCATTAAGCTGCAAACAAGCGTGTTCTTTTCTGTACGTACAGTGCTTCTTGCAAGTGGAAGGTTTGCGTGAAAAGTTAATATAAGAAAGAAAAATTACTCCTGCTCCACTGAGATCAAATAATTGATATGCAGTCCACAGTAATCAACATTATTATGAGTTTACAAAATATTCCGCGTTTTGATAAACCCTCTCTCCACTCTAAAAGCCATCGAAAAAAATTACCGAATATAAATTACAGGTCTGCAGTCACTGCATAAATCAAGGTCATTTTGACGAACAAGCGCTTAAAAAGACAACAGCAGTATTGAAAAACAGCAACCAATGCCAAGCTGCCTGCAATCATACTTGGAATGCTCAGTGGCATCCTATAATGATGAATTCGATACAATTTTATTGCATGGATATTGCTGGTTTAAAAATCAATATTTTCACAGGTTGGAAAAGCGTACTATAGGCGGACGTTTAACACCTTCATCCCAGGCGCCTTGCACATCCATGAAAATATTGGCAATTGAGAACGGATCAACTTAAGCCTCTTATTTGAAAGATGCTACAAAGGGCAGTGGCACATTTACTGATTCCACACAATGCTCACCCTCCTCTTCCTCATCTTCAGATTCAGACGAAGAGGATCCGCTGCTTCCAGAACCTTCGCTGCTTTCGTCAAGAATATCTGAAATAGATCGCAAATAAAAACCTCGGGGGTAACATTTACGCATCGCCAGGCCAACGATTAAACATACTTGGCAAGTGATTTAAACAAGGGTTATATGACACCAACATCCTTATCGCTAATTTCGACATTTATTATTCAAAGACCGGTATTCATCTTTTATAATTACAAACCCTTAACAGCAACGACTTTATTTAACGAGTGTAAAAATAGATTTCTCCACCGCTACAATAATTTACGCAAATTGAAAATGCATCACGTCAGAGAAGAAATTTGTGCATCACTGCACAGTAAGTTTATACAGATTTTACTTGCTTTGTTCATCCTTGCGATAAAGTACAAGATTTGTGCTCCTTCCTTAATTTGTTCACTACGGCGACTCTACACTCGCATGCGTGCAAAGACTTTTTCGCAAACCATGGCCCTTGAGGGTCTTTACGCGTTTCAAATATGAATTTTATATTATCGTCATACTCCATGTCAAAGCAGGCTTTTGTATCTAAGCAGGATCACACAAAACAAAGACGAAGTCAAATACCTTTCTTTATCTTCTTGTAGTTTTCCTCGCTTTGCTGGAAATCAGGATCGACGCGAAAAACGTTCATCTCGCTCTCGAGCGCTTTGATGTTGTCGTCATCCAACGTAAGCATGTGGGTGAATTGGTCGCTTTCGTCGACCAAGGCCAGATCGTCTATGACTGACGGATGCTCTTTAAAGCCATCCTTCCGTATTGCGAACATCACCTGAAGAACATCGTTGCACGTTGAAGGGACGAATCGTCGACGAGAGGTTCGGCAACGCCACGAACCGGCGACAAGACAATCTGGCGACACTGAAGCACACGAGCGCCACCTTAAGCGAATCGTGCTGGGGGGAGAGAGCATCAAACGAAATTGGCAAATTATATCACATGTCTTCAGCAAGATCTTGAATGTTGCGGTTTTTTTTTACGGGAAAAGTTTTTTTTCTTTAACAGTAAAATTTATTTTTTCTCGTGAAATTACAAAATATCAGTGTTTATGATAGGCATGCCCATAAGCAACTTGAGGAATGCATGGAGGGCGACAGTAGTGCGTCAAGTATTATTGGTTACAGATGTTTCTATATTTTAGTTCGGGTCAATAAAGACCCGTTCAGGCATTTAAGGCAGTAGTTCTCGACCTTTTCGCTGAAAAGAGCCAAATCCAGACCTAGGATTTTGTTAGAGAACCGCACTACAAACTTGTGACACAAATCAATTGACACGTTTTGCTTAATTGCAGAACGAAGTCTGTTTCAGAAAATATTACAGGTTTTATTGAAAGACTGCTGAGGGCTACACGAAAGGTGCTTGGGGCCACATGCGGCTCTTTGATTAAAAAAAAAACGTTTTTCACAAACCAGGACAGACGTGAAAGCATAAGTATTAAAACACATTTTATAGCTAAATGAGCGCAAGTCGAACATTGAGTATCGCCTGCGATGCAACAATTCGATGACGTGACGACCGGGGTCTGGAAAGTTCGTGGTCAAAACGATTCGGCGACACGTAAAACTACAGCGTCACCAGGGCAATGACCTGCGAACCAATACGTCTGGCCTTATTGTGTTCATTTGAGAAATTGCCTTTTCGGTGCATGGGTTATCGCCTGGTTGTCTTCAACTTCACCCAGTGTTTTACAAAAAATGACTAATCGGTAAAACGTGCCACAAGTCGATCACCTCCGCAGAATTCAACACTTCTTCACTGCGAGTGACGCCACCAAGTTTGCTGTGGCTATTTGTGTATGGAAGTGTTATTTAACAAGTCTTATGAATAAAAATTGAACTTGCAATTAACTATGTGAAATGTGGATAGCGGATCACAACTTTTAAAAAACGATGTTGATTTCCGAAAATAAAGCAACTAAAAGCAATAACAAAATTAAATGTAAGGATGCGACTTGAAAAATATTAGAACCCTGTGCATCTCCGAAGATATATTTGATTTGTTTCGAATTTCAATATCAGTTTGCCGTGTTTTTCTAACAATTGCTAGAAGCCACCCACAGATTTATACGTTTTAGATTAACATGTTCTGAAGTGAACAGCACTGTACAAACACTGTTGAAATGTCGCACAAGGGAAAAAGTGACTGCATTACGCCTTTGTAGGCGTAACTAACTGCGACCAGCAAGTGAAACTTTTGTTGATGAGCCAAGGGATCTGACGAACATTGTTTTGCAAGGAATAAGAAAATTTCCGGGTCCCGCAACGGCCAACACTGCAATACTTACCTCGATCATGTATTGAACCCTTTTTTCGATCTTTTCCTCGTGCAGGATCACCCTCAGACGTTCGAAAACAGCAACCAGACCGCGCGGGGTTACTTCACCCAGTTTCTGACCGCATTCTTTCAAGAAACCAATGGCGACCTGCGCGTAAAGCGGCTGTCTGTCAAAAGGTCGTATTATACTTTATCACCTGTGTTCTTTTTACACTGGGGGCGCGAGTATGGCAGCGACATATTGTTGAAAAGCATTAAATGCATTGTTTTTATCATTTTTTAATGAAAGTTATTAGCATTTCACTATAAACGACATAATCAAAACAAAGCGGACAAGACAAAATCTCGGAACAAACTATGTGCGTTGTTTTCAACAAATCCTCGAAGTAAACGTTTAGTTTCCAAAAAACAGGTGCATCCTAACAACCAAGCAGGACACTGGCAAATAAATTGTTTGTTTTTGTGTTTGACTTTGAGGTTAGTTGATATGCGAGTATCAATGACTAACGCCCAAGGGGGCGCAACTGAAAAAGTTTAAGAGCCTCTGGTTTTGTGCTATATTGGCGACAATGAAACCCAGCTAGTTAGGCTCATCGACGAATTGACTCTCAGCCTACTGTTTTAACCAGGCAAGATGGCGCGGCGCAACAAGCACCATTTTTTCCGCACTTGCTTCGGCACGACCAAAGTTTGAACTTTCGACCCAGCAGCTCAGCAGCAAAAACCCAAGCGGTCAAGCATGACCACCTCGCTTGCTTGCGGTGATATTTGCTGGCCAACTTGTAGGTTTTTTAAATATAACGATTTCGAAGAGCCTGGGCAGGCAATTGGCAAATCACACCTGCTGCATGATCGTGTTGAAATACTCTGGAACAGGGCGTAACAGGGTGTTTCAGATTAACTGTGCCAGATACAGACCTATGCACAACCTAAAACCAGAACTACACAAGTTTAGTACAGAGATTGAATTCCCAGGTGAACTTCCTGAGGGGCATCACTAGAGCAGAAACAACATAGATCCTTCGATTACGTACTGATAAATATGGAGCCGTTAGCTTTTAACCAGAGACAATTAACTGTCTATGAATTATATCTGAATTATCCGTGACAACTGTAACGCCTTCATATAGGGAAACAAGCCAGGTTCAGGTCACTTCGTCATTCACTTGAAGATAAAATCTATTTGGCTGAGAAGAATATATACTTTAAACTTCTGCAAAACAAACGCGCCCATGTATGACGATCAGCCAATACTAACTGTAACGAATAAAATCAGCGATGAAAACTGACAAAAATATGCCCGAACTGAAACAACATCGCCAAAAACTGCCTGAAACCGTATAGCAACATCAGCTAGGATGCAGCGCAGATTACATGCAACACATCAAGCTGTGCTGTGCAAACGCAGCAGGTAAAAGGTTTTAATATCACCGTGAGATGATGACGGACAAACCCCGCGTAGTGGTCAGGTACGAACTATCACCTACAGTGTGAAAAAGCGTTTCCACAGCTTGGCTGCTTCAAAATATTTTTATCGACAATTCAACGCGGCAGCGGTCTAGTAGCGATTTTACACCGATGTTTGCGACGAACGTCCAAATCCAGTCCTTGCGTTGCTAAAACGGAGATATAGAAATCACACACATGGATTCACAGCAGCAATTCTCTGCCATACGTAGCAAAGAAGAAGTTTTCTGCAAGAAAACTACTTTAAGATAACATCCGGTTTTTTTTCTGAAAGAAAACTTTCAGGATGATTTCATTTGAACTTTTAACTGTCATCGTAGTGCAAAACGTTCTTGATCGGGCACAACAACGCAGAGAAGAACACGGGGAACAATACCTCGACTGAATCGTCTGTAGGTGTTTCCAGTAGCAAGGTGAGCACTTGCAGACCGAGAATTTCATGCGCAACTTGCTGGTTCAACAGGTGAGCAACGAACTGCGCGGAATGTAAACACGTGTCCTGGAAAGAAACATCGCAAGTTAGCATCAGTCAAGAGCTTTGCTAGCAAGACTCTATTTCATTTAAAGAGAGCTTTTTGATAACGCTTGTAATGTGAGCACCAGAGAAATAACATATACTTCAGCACCTTTTTGTTTCGTCCTTTTTAACACTATTAGGTCGAACTAAAATTTTCAGTTCAAGGTGAATCATACTTTTGAAAGACATTCATAGCATTGATGTTCGATCAGGATATTTTTGCATAGCATTGTCAAATCACTGTTACCAGCAAATGCATGTCACTGGGAACTGACTGTGGCACGCGAAAAAATTATTGCAATGCAAAATTAAGAATTGAAGGGGCAATAAAGTTCAAGAGTTCACGCTGTGATACTTCGCAAGAAAGTGCAAAACTGTAAAATTCTTAAAGCCCTGAATGCCAAGTCACTTCTTCGAATCGAGCGATCCCAGCTACGACGGTTCGGCCACGTGACCAGAATGTCCCACGAAACACTGGCGAGGCGAGCCCTGCTAGCTGCACCCACGGGAAAGTGGCCCAGAGGTCGTCCAAGCATCAGACAATATCTCCGACCTTGCTTGATCCCGTCTTGCTGCGAAGCCAGCAGAACTATATGAGATTGCCATTGACCGTAAAGTATTTCGAGTCCTAGGGCTGCTGCCCCCACGACCCTCCTCAGGGGAAAAGCGAGTGTGAAAATGAATGAATGGGGACAAGAAACAAGGACAGATTTGCTTTTACAACAGCAATATGAAACGAACTTGGACCTACTGTGCATTCCACAATAATCATAGACGACTACCTCGTTTAAAAAAATATCAGAAACTTGTAATGGGCACAGCAGAACAGACCACTTAGTTCTCTGGACTCATGGCATAAGCTAACCCAAAAAGTGGGTTTCTGCAATGTAAAAAAACTAAAAATCACAAGCCGTTCGGTGGATGTTGATGTCAACGGATGCATTCTAATGGCAAAGTGCAGCACTCACCACGAAGCCGACATGAAACTCTGATTCGACTTTTCTTAATAGGTGAACAAGCGCACAACGCAACACAGCACTCAGAATGCCCAAACAGTTAAGGCGATATTTCCGAGTTATATCAAATATTTTTCCTTTTTGTACCAAAAGTCAGCATCATATCAGTTGGCGGCCAGCATTTGCATCATTCTCACTCGACGTAAACCAACATGACTATTAGGTGGGAAAGCGCAAACCTTGCTTTTATTCTCTTGCAAAACTCTCTTTACTGTCAACATGTCGAATGAAATCCACTCTAATCCATGTTACGCACAGGACTGCTTATAACAGCAGCTAGGGTAATTCACCATTAAAATCACAGCTGTACTGACGCGTTGAAAGTTAAAAAAAACTCCCCACCGTCTACTCACTTTCTGGTTTCTTCGATAAGACCTTCTGAACTGCGCCACAACTCGTCTTAAAATCAACTCTCCATTCTGCGGAAAACGACTGTTGATGATCGCAACAAGTGCCGCGTAAACGTGAGTGAACGTCGGCGACGCATTCTGAGCTGTGGTTATCGATCGGGCAACAAGACCTCTGTAAACGAAGCACAGACGTTTTGGCAACGCAGCAACAAGATAAATTTCCAAGGTGCAAAAACAGATAACGGACAAGGAAGAAGTTCTTGACAATTTTTTTGTACGCTAAAAGGTTTGCTCAAGTATAAATGTTAATGTTCACATAGACCTATGATTTACTTTCCGTGGGGCAAAACTTATTTCTGATGAGCAGCAAGCATGATCACGGTTAATACAACCAAAATTCAGCGTTTCAAACTCTTCAACTACTTGTGTTGCCTCTTTGGTGTTACACCAAAACTCGCTCTTTGCTCGTTTACCTTTGAGCATTCAAAATAACATTAAGTGAAGACCTCGAGTGTTCTCATGCACACCCAGAGCAACAGACTGCACGGAAAGCAAAACATTTACTTCCAAACGCTTCACTGCCTTTATTTCATTGATTTAATTATCGCAGGTATGTCGAAATATATTCCGCGGAAATATTCAGCTCGGCAGATGTTTCTCTTTTAGTCAAACTTGGCCGAAGGACCCTTATGACAAGTTACCTGCCACGAACAATGTTTTCTTGAAACAGTTCCCGTACAATGTCTTTTATGTTAGACACGTTGACCTTATTGATGAGACCATTGATGCTCTTTTTCAGTGCTTCCCAACTCAGTCTTTGATATTGCTCACTGCAAAGAAAAATATGTGGTTAACTGCGGTGCAGAAAACCTGAACTTGCTGGTTAATGGTATGAAATTTTACAATCTAGCATAAACTAGGCCGTAACTCCTTGCAATAAATCAGCCCAGTAATGCTATTTATACATGCTTTAACTCCAAACATCCTCTGCTAGGTCCGAAACAACAAACACTAAAACAATGAGGCATTTCTTTAACATAAAATTACATTTTCTGGAAATATTTCATTATTTTTTGGTTTGACATGAAGCAGTATACATTTTTCCCTTAAAAAATTAATACTGCACATGCCAAACAAATCAAAGGGAATATTGCAATTGTTGTACTAATTAGCAACATTAGAAGCCACAGTAAGTGATTTATGACCATTTTTTATTTTGGCGTTTTTGTTTTTCGGTGTTCTTGCCTTTTGCTTTGTCATACTCTTTCAGTTTTCCTAAATTTTGGCAAAGTTTAGTAGCTGCAAGAATTTTTCTATTGCAGCTGTTGCAAACAAACATTTCACATTCACCTATAAGCTCTAACCCAGGGGTTCTCAACCAGGGGGGGAATTTTGTATTTATGATTTTGTTTAAAATGTAATGAAATTAGAGGCCATGAGCTTATCAATTGTGAAGAGTTTAGTTTCTCTTCTTAGTGTACTGATGTAAAAGTGTTCTTTACAAACTAAATTTCTAAGGGAGGTTTTTATCTGTGAATTATGGTTAAAGGGGTGCATGGGATAAAAAAGGTTGAGAACCACTGCTCTAACCAGTCAAAAATGACCAGGGATGAGATTTGTCTTTCAAGATGATAAAAGTGTGAAAAAAGTACCTTTTGTTACGAACAATTAGGGATGCACATTGCATATAGTGGAATATCGAATCCTATGGATTCGAATCCCAAAGTATTTAAATCAAAAAATCAGTTCTTCAAATATTTAGGTTCGAAATAAATTTGGATTAAATAAACATAAGAAATTGAAAAGTTGGCAAAACAAATAATTTCAATAAATTTTGCAGTGGCACTCTTTGCACTCCTGAGTAAGAGAAAGAAACACTCAACAAGCTATGGCACTGCATAGTAATGTAACGAGCTAATTAACAGGTTGTGTGATTGCTGATCGGCATTCCAAACCAACCTCTGCGTGATCAGCTTATTGTGCTCCTAACATGATAGGATTCGATATTCTGGATTTGAAATAAAGATACCGGAATATTCCAGAACCTCTAAATGTTCCATTTAAGGAACATTATAATGCACGTCCCTACTAACAATGCATAATTTTGTAACAATTGATCTGATTCGCAACAGATTTCTGAGGAATGGGAACTGGATTTTTTTTGCTGTCTCACATCACAGCCGATAGTTTTATGCAGGGGTTTTGTTTTCACTGAGACATTTTGGTCATTTGTCATGTGATAGTATTAAAACTCAACACAACAGTATTCACTAGTCTACATTTTTGGTCATTATGACCACATTTACTTAATTTTTTCGATCATTTGAAAAAAAGGTCTATGACCGAAAAAATGACCCCAGGTTCTATGCAGGGTTCCAACACGTTTTCAAAAAAACATTTTCCAAAATTTTTCAATACCTTTTCAATACTAAATGAAAAAACTTTAATACCATCACTGATCTTCATTATTCCAAAATTTTATTCATGGAACACAATGCAAAAAAACATCGGCAAGACTGTCATTAACAGCAAAGAACAAAATTTGGATAAACAAATGGAATTTCCTTACTGAATTTGGAATTTCCTTACTTTTCAAATACTTTATGTACTGTTGTGATCAAAAAGCCTGAGCGGCGAGTGCGCAAAGCTTCACACTGTGGCAGCAAGCAACAATAATCACATTCCATGATCACCCTATTATTGTTTGTTCGCGCCACGTATAGATCAGAGATGATCACGGAGCCGGAGTGGACTCTGGCCGGAGTTTGCATTTTAGGCTGGAGCAGGAGCCAGAGTCAATATTTTAGGTTCGAGCCAGAGCCGGAGTCAACATTTAGGTCTGTGCAGGAGCCAATCGAAATTCGAAAAAAGAGCCAATTGAAAAAATCGAAAAAAGAGCCAATCGAACGCCAATCAGGAGCCAAATCGAAAGACTCAAAAGACTCAGACTCGAGCCTAGTTTTCAATGAAAACTTCAGCAAAACACTTTGGCCTAGCGGTTGGGCCCTAGGCCAGGCAACATGAGCCAAAATGACCCCAAAACTACTTCACTTATGACGTCACTCACAAAAAATCCGCACCTCCCAACCAAAAAATTTTTTTCGAGTGCAATCTACTAGACTGGCCAATCCGTTTGAGCCCTTGAACAGCTCTCTAGCGCAATCGGCAGAGGAGCGAGGGCGTTGGTAAGGCAACTGAAAACTGCTATTTTTTAGGCCGAAATCGAAGTACGAATATATAGTATGCCGGCTCTCAAAGTGTTAAATGGCTCAGTTTGGCACCATGGTCATAGTTCAGAGTTTTATCTGAGCACATGATGGTTAAAGTACGATTCAATATTTGTGAACAGGTGATCAGCTTCTTACCTCGAAGATTTAAAATGAGTTTTTTTGTAAAAATTGCAAATTAACACTCACTTCAAGCACTTGTCATCTATATTGAAACTTGAACTACTAACTAGTGTTTCAATGGTTTCCACTTCATAATTTAATTACAGTAGAACCTATACTTTTAAGGTGTACAGTATATTTGATAAGCACCCTCTATTGTGCCTCATGAGACAAAAACAATTCTGAAGTTATTTTGTCAGTAGCTGCACACATTTGTTTAAAGTGATCACATGACAAGTTTGGAATGCATGACCCACATAGCTGACTGTAAAGTCTGATCTAAAAGTGGGCAAGCTTTCAGTGGCTGTTTGTCTGCGTTGTGTAAAGAATAGGCTAAGCCATAACTTTAAACCTCAACATGTTGTGTTTGTCTCTGCATTGTGCTAGTCATGTGACCATTTCAACGATTTGTGTTCTATCAAAGGCAAAATAGCCACTACATATATTTGCCTCATGAGGCAAAATAAAGAGCATCTTTTTAACATGAGTTACTTGGAAGTTTTTGGAGTGTTAACGGGAGTCGGAGTTAATGTTTCAAAAATATGTGGAGTTGGAGCAGGAGCGGAGTCTGAAAAATGTGACTCCACTCATCTCTGGTATATATGGGTGCTGTTCTTCGCGCATAACCCGTTCATGGTGAATCACACATTCAACGCAATGCCAACAGAGATGTTGCAACAGTACATTTTGGTCAAATTCAATACTTTCAATGCTGTGTGGGAACCCTATGTCTCTCTTTTCTGACTAGCATTTAGTGGCTGTGCGTGCAGCTACAATAAGTGCTTTATTGCAGAGTATTGATACACTTTTAAAATCTCAAAAGTTCAAGAGAAAATATTTAAAAATGGGTTTTAAAAGTAACTGGCCAAAAATGACCACAGTCGTCTGTATAGACAGATAATTTTTCCAAGGCTTATAGTAGCAAATAAGCAACCAATAGGATTTAGGTGTGTCTAACAATATTTTTCAAAAATTGATGCAAATGCATAACTACATTAGAATTGTAACAGTGAAAGTAAATGTCTTATTCCACATTCTGGAATGTAATCTTTCTAGTTACTTCCAGTGACACATTAATGGTTGTGCAAAGTCAAAGATAGTGGTCAAGCACCAGTCATTTCAAATTGTCATGTAGACATTTCTAATGGTCAGCAACCTACTGGCTATGCTGACATGCCTAACTGATGTACCTGTGCAAACAGCCCTCAAGAACTCCACTGCTATTAGCCAAACAGACTTACTAAAGGTTCCCTTTTACTATTTGGCTTCTAGTTTACATTACACCAGAACAACCCAGACCACAACTGGTGAGTGGAAGCTGTTTACACCGAATCGACATTAACTGACCACTTGCAGTCAGCCTGGGTATTTCCCATTGATACAGTGAGCCTAATTTAGAATCAATAAACAGGAAAAATACAGCACTGAATGTATTTGACTTTGAGCTATTGAACAGCTGCAAAAGTTTAGTACTACTTTAAAAATAAGAGCCAGTAAATTGAAAAAAACAGCAAGTGGCTGGGTTTGGAAAGGAATTATCAGTCAGTTACTTTTAAATAAATATGACCTTCGGAAGTTTACTAGGTCAAACCACTCATTTCAATCCCACAAACATGAATGAAAACAAGGGATCTAACTGACTTGTCAGTCACTGTTAGTCTCATTTAGTCAGTCTGAATACTCTGTTCCAGGCCAGACTGAATGGCAATTGCATAACAGAAAATTGAAAAACTATCAGTTGCTGTCAGTCCACATCAGTCCAGTGTAAACCCTGCTTTAGCGATGAACTACCTGGTCTTGTCTGTCATCTGTTCCTGCATCATTCGTAGTTTTGCTGGAGGAATATATGCACCACCAGTTTTGGTAGTCAGTGTAGCATTTTCATCAACCTTTTTCCTTTTCGGTGGAGGCGGCTCATCTTTCTGTTTTGCATCATCCTTCTCATGCAAAGATTTCTCTTTTTCCTGATCACGGTCTTTGTTTCTGCCCATTCTTTTTGGCAATTTATTTCTTACTAAGCCTAAGAAACAAGACAGAAACATAGGTTTCGTAGTTCACACCAGTAAACTAATATATAAAGAAGTGTTAGAACCACGATAAAAAATTCTGGGTCAACATGGTTTAGCAAAGTAACATACTGTCAGGAAATTACATCTTTAAAGCAAAAATATATCAGAACAGAAATTCAGTGGTCTTGCAATGTCATACATGTGTACCAATATTGTAAAAAAGGATTATTGAAATGAAACTGCTTGGATGTTTTGAAGAAACAATTGTTTTCATCTTCAGAAAAGATCACATGAATTGTGCACAGTGGTGGCTTGTGACTGTGATTCGTGGGGGTGCTGAAACTCCTAACAAGGATTTTATGAAGACTAAAAAGCATCACTTTTTTTATTTATTGGTGCGGACTGTTATGATGTATAACATTTCTCTTTTTGCAATCCATTTGTGCGACTTCCATATATTGCTACATTGCAGTGGCATGCTATGGAGTGAATGACTGGTGAGGCACTGGTATTTTTGACGTTATATGCACATTTTAACGTAGCAATGTTTGTTCAGCTCGTTGTTTGTTCATCCACTGTAATCTGCCCTTGTCTCACACACATAATGTCCCCTTCACAGGCATTCCAAAAATGAAAAATGTTTGTTTCGCACCACATTGGTGGTTTCAAAATAACATCACAATTTACCAACTGCAATTGTCCCAGTCACATTGACTCACTATATATCAAGAACAAAACAACTATAGGTGATCATATCACACATCAGTACTATGGAAAGGAGTGCCTTACCACTTAGGACAGGCAATTATATTATTCCTGGAAATACTTTTCGCAGTTATTTGACGTCACTCACTAACAGAATGATGCTGGGATCAATTACCATGCGTGACATAATTTTTAAAGATTAAGTGCAAGTAGTCATAGTTTAAGATTTACAGAAAAATTGGATTTTACTACATGCTTTACAATTGAATCATAGGACAGTTATTAAGTCAGACTTTTCCTTGCTTACACCCATCGTGGAAAGTACATACTTAACTTAGGTGCTAATGGTACTTTCTAGAAGCCGACTTGACACTTGAACTCAAGCACGAATTTGAGCTTCACTTTCAAAAACGGTTTCAATTCTGATGCAATTCACAACTGTAGGCTTACTACAAAATGATATTATACAGTGTTCCCCATCTGAGGCTGAGAAAACATCAAGTCAAGCATGTGCTCAAAAGCTCATTCTGGAATACAGCCCAAACACTTTCTATCAATCAACCCAAAACCACCTTGCATTGAAAACCCAAAGAAACTCCACATGCAACATCGCCTCAGGGAGAATTTTAAACATCTTGTAGAATAAAAGCCACTACACATATTAGCATTCACCACCTACCAATGAGGTACAAAGTGACTATAGCCTAATTCAGGGGTGGGTAATTAATTTGGCTCAGGGGCCATTTTGAGAATGCCGCGTTTAGTGGAGGGCCGTACCTTCTTATGGAAGTAGAAGCAAGTCTTAGTTCAGTTAGCCTCAGTGATAAGTTGGAAAAAATTTCAGGTTTGAAGAACTTTCCTGAATGCTTCTGCACGCCACTAAAAATGCTAGGCCACATTTGCCCACCCCTGGCCTAACTGACAACTGAAAAAATCTTGCACAAACAAGTACAACGCCATGTCTATTTCATTTACATTTTTTACTTACCTTTCCCCTGTTTAGAATAAAAATGCATACCAAATGTAATCACTGCCAGGCAGCCTCATTAACAGTTTAATACAATGTGTCATATCATGGTGCATTGTGAAGCTTTTGAGCCCACAACTTAAGTAAGCTGCTTCTCACCAGCACTTGGGTAAATAGAACGATTCTGCTACCTGTCACCGGCACTGCACTTGCCAGCTCCAGTCCTACAGAAACCACAGCTTCAGGCTGGCTGTTTGATTGACAGGCCACAACCCTTCCTATGCTTTTGGATAGCAACACCGATGCTGCTAGCACTCACAGCTCCAAGTTTTCATCATTTGCAATGCTTCCCATACAAAAACAAATAGATCTCTAATATTTAGTTTTGTGCAAATGTTTTGGACAGGGAGGACACATTGTTAACTCTTCTTGTTCATGCAACATTAAATAGCAAAGTAAAATAATAAACTGTCCTAAAAATGAAATATATTGTGAAAATAGCGGTGCTGCAGTTCCACACTGCCTGCATATGACCTGCCACTGATTGTGTTACGTCATTTTATATCTGCAACCAATATCTGTTTCTGACGGACATCTGTCTTTCACAGGGCACCCTTTTATTTAACAGCCTTCTACAAAGTATACCATTTTAGGTTTTCAACCCTTCTCAGGGTTCCCACACATTTTGAAAGTTATTTTCTATAGTTTTTCAATAACTTTTCAATGCAAAATTAAAATATTCAATACCTTCACTTCTTATTTTTCAAAATTCTTGATCATGAAACTTAATTTCACACATTGTATAACACTACACAAATAATGGGACACCTGTAAACACCACAAGATCACTAAGATCGCCAAGATTGCTGAGACAAGATCACTAAGATCGCTAAGATTACTAAGACAAGATCACTAAGATTGCTAAGACATGATTGCTAAGATTACTAAGATCGTTAAGTGATCTTAGCATCTAGCGATCTTAGCAAACTTAGTGATCTTGTGGTATTTATATACATGTGTCCCAAATAATGAAGTGCTTTGCCTTCAGTAAAATTCTGCCCAGATACTTCAGATTTCTTTTCAATTCAGAATTTCCATACTCTTTCAATACCTACTGTACATTTTGACTAAATATAATATTTTTTCAAGGTCTTGAAAACTAATTTTGAAATCCAATACTTTTTCAATACATTCAATACCATGTGAGAACCCTGCCTTCTACTGCATCGAAGTTTTGATGTTTTATGAAAAAATCAAGTAGGACAAAAACAACCACCTTGAGCAGTGCTTACATCATAGAAAGATACTATAATCAGTTTTCTTACAAATGTTAACGTATTTTCTGTTTTTCATCTGAGAACTAAGCTGCCATTTTCACATTTTATTTTGTCTGGTACTTATCAGGTCAGGACAACATAATGCATTCAAGAAAACTATACTCTTCCAAAACAGCAAAAGCATGACGCACTAAAGTAACTTTTGCTATAAACCTAGTCACATTACATCAGAGTTGAAGTGCTGATAACACCACAGAATTTCTTAAACAAGTTACAAGCCTTCATCAGGTTGTACCTCACAAATAACAAAGATAAGCAGAGCATAGCTTATCTCAGCACCAAATAGGTAGTTTGATCACTCTGCACTGGATAAGGGCTACATAATTTATAGCTGTGCACCATAATTGCCTGTTTCATGCATGAAAATAATATGCTATGACCACGGGTATACAAGATGGCTTTTTATGGGACAAAAACTATCTGCTTACAGAAGATTTCCATTGTTTGTAATCTTCGACACTGGCTTAATTTTGAAAATTTTCTAAGAATTACTGTACTAAAAAAATCATCAGCATTTTCAAAGTGTTGCTCATCACTCAATCAGTTATAGTGATAACTTGCGTATCAACTTTATGATGTTATTTGCGCACGATGCGCACGATTTTAAAAGTTGTGCACCAACTACCCACTTGAGTACAAAAATGCAGTTGTGCATTACAACTGCACAGAACTTTTTATTGCTTTCTTTGCATCATGAAGCTGGGTGAAATTGGAAGAACATACCATAAATCCAGAAAATTTAGACTAAAGGATATATAGTTAAAATGATTGACGGAAAAGCAATCTTTAATACTCTCTTATTATCTTTCTTTGGGCCAATCTTTTCACCCTACATCTACATCATTTCTTTTAGCAAATCAACAAGTAATTCACAAAAACCACATCACAGTCAGTGATGTACTAGATCAGGGGTCACAACCTTTCGTTAGTTGTAGGCCAAAAACAAACTCTGCAAGGTATGGCTGGCCATACTAGTTTTCCACCAACAATTCTGTTCCCTTGCTCTTGCTATTTATGATGTCCTTAAAATTTGGGAATTTATGGAATTTTAAAATCAGTTCCCAATTTTCACAGTTCATAACAAAAGCCCAAAATATGACATACACAAAATTTATAGCACAGTGCGCAGTTTTTCACAAGTAGTTGCTCATAAGTATACAATACAAGAAGTTGTAAGGAGAACAGATTCATAAAAAATATAATACCACTAGGCAGGCCATATTGTTAGACCACTGCAAGTTGAAAAGGACTGCGGGCCACATAATAATTTTGCTTGGTGAGCCAGATCTGGCCAGCCTGCAGGTTGATGAACCCTATACCAGAAAAAGATGGTGCATTATTATACTAGATTTCTCATGATAATTTCTGATTGCGACAATTTTTTACTAGAAACAATATCACAGACAAGTGACAAGCATAGTTTATAAAGCGAAAATCAACAAGAATATGGGCAAGAAACAACAAGCTGTTATTTAGTGTTTTGCAAATGCATACGGGAATAAGATTTTTAATTTTCAGGAGTGTCACACACAACTTTTGGACCAACATACTTAAAAGCTGACCCAGAGACATTTTAATTCTGGGTAAACGATATTTTGCAAATAAAATATAACTTTCAGCACGATGGCTACTACTCAAAATAAAATCACTGTTTGCGGACTGACATTGAAGATCTAAATTAAGGTGCCCTGTAAAGGACCGATATCCATAGTAGCGGATCTTGACTGCGGATATAAAATGACGTAACCAGAGAGAGTCTCAAAAACCAATAATTTACCCTGAGCAATGGCACCAAAAAGGTAGTAAAAATAATATTTGTTGCTAACCTAGCCTACTATCAGCCACCATCGCTCTCACACTAAGATTATTCCATTCCTGATAACAACCTCCAGTTGGACCCAAATTTAGGTTTCAACAGCTGTGAAAATAAAAAAGTAAAACATCGTAACTTTTTAGCATGACGTGTTTGGGGTAAGGTTATATTAAATTGCAATGAAAAATAATTATTTCTGCTGTATCTGTATTTGTTTATTGTGTAACAAGTTTTTTTCCCAGGTTACATCATCACACATCCGTTAACGATATCCGCTCTGACGGACATCCGTTCTTTACATTATACCTAAATTAAGGCTTATTGTTATCTCATTACCCTATGCACACTAAATTTGTGATGGGCAGGTATTTAGTAAGTTCGTGAAGTATCCACCTGAGCTCAAATTTCTTGCATAAAAATATTAGTACTGCAGGCCACCAAGCATACTTGTATCAAAATATTAAACAACATGGTTGATGGTTGGATGGAAGATCTCAAGCTACCTTCATCAAAGGAATATATGCTTTGATGGACTTTCTTCCTAAAAATATTTGCAAACATGACGAGAAAAATTCAACCACTAGAACATCACATGTTGTCAAAAATAACTAATTCCTGCTTTCATAGAACGTCCAGCAATAAGTAAGCAATATTGAAAAACAACTGCTACTTTTTTTGTCCGGCATGACAGGCTTTGGTAAGGAAGTAGCTATAAGGTCTGCCGTGCATGACACAGAATAAAACGCTTAGTTTGTCACTTCAGCGGCACTGTTGTGGTAATGTCATCAGATGCAGTTACATTTGCTCTGCGAATGGATTTCGGTTAAGCTCTCATCATCATGGGGACTTTCGTTTTGGTAGTACTAGTACTACTACCAGGTGGTCGAACCTTTCATGGAAGCAGTTTTTCTTTACTTTTTTAAAGGAAGTGACTATGGATACGCTTGTCCTGACATAATTCAAATAAAAGGGTCAGTTTGTCGACCAAACAGCGCAAATCTCATGGCATACGGGTTATGTATCATGGCTGCTATGCCAGTGGTTTTCGGTTCGACTCTCAACTTACCGACTTTTTTTTCTTTTTAGTTTTTTTCAGGCTTACATGTTATTTTTAAGGGTTAGTGTTAGGTTAGGGATGGGAAAGAGTTAGGTTATGGTTAGGTTAGCTTAGGTTTAGGTTAGCTTAGGGTTAGGTTAGCGTTAGGTTAGCATTAGGTTAGGTTTAAGGCTACAGTTAGGGTTTATCTTTTACGTTTACTTCGTTTCTACAAACCCTGCTGCACTCTCGCTGTACGTTAATACGTCACAGGTGGCGTATTAATAATTTTTCAAATTGAAATTTCAAGATCCACAGGCATATCTATAGCCACTGCCTTTTTCAAAAGTTTCCAAACTTTTCTGTTCAGATTTACAGTTTCGGTTTGGGGGTCTGATTTGGGGGTTAGGTAATAAGGGATTGGGTTTAAGACTTGGTTAAAGGGTTAAGTTTTAGGTTTAACAGTTTAGATTTAGGGTTTGGATTGACAGATTAGTACATTTCTACGAAACCTACCACTGCAGTCCATTGCCTCATGAGGCAAAATACATGTAGTGGCTATTTTGCCTTCAGTAGAACACAAATGGTTGAAATAGTCACGTGACAAGCACAATACAGAGAGACACAACACGTTCAGGTTTAAAGTTATGGCTTAGCCTATTCTTTACACAACGTACACAAACAGCCACTAAAACCTTGCCCACTTTTAAATCAGACTTTACAGTCAGCTGTGTTGTAGGTCATGCATTCCAAACTTGTCATGTGATCACTTTAAACAAATGTGAGCAGCTACTGACAAAATAACATCAGAACTGTTTTTGTCCCATGAGGCAAAACAGATGCTGCCTATCAAATATGCACCTTAAAAGTATAGGTTCTACTACCTAATACATTAAATTATGAACTGGCAACCATTGAAACACTAGTTTTAGCGAAGTCGTTCGTGCTTCAATAATTAACCAGATAGATGAAAAGTATTTGACGTGAGAGTTAATTTTAATTTTTACAAAAGACTCATTTCAAATCTCCGAGGTCTGGAACTGATCACCTGTTCACAAATAATAATATTGAATCGCACTTTAACCATGCACTCATATAAAACTCTGAACTATGACTGTGCTAAACTGAGCCATTTAGCATGAATGTGCAAGCAAATCGTACAAAAAAAATAACAAGATGACCAAGGTAAAGTGAGCCCGACTTTTCCAGCCGCACTTTTTTCAGTGGATGCGAAGTTCGCGCGCAAAATTGAAAGACCTCAAACAGGGATAAAATGACCTGCTACGACAAAATAAACGCAAGCAAATGAAAGAACAAGTTCTGAACAGAACATCCAAAGCAAAAAACTTGCAAATATGTTGTAGCAAGCTCATACGAATTGTTTGAAACAAGCATGTTTTTGAAAATTAGTGATAATTCAACTATACATTAAAATACTTTCCGAGGGGGTTATGATGATAAATTTTATATCAAAGTCTTCGGAATTTGTCCAACTGTTGATCTGAAAAAAATCGCGGGGGTTATTTTTGTTTAAACGAAATGACAAGAAAAATCGCAGAGGTACTCTAACACCAAAAACGCCTTTCGCTGCCAGATTCTCGTGTTGCGCGACTATCCATTTCAAGTCAATATTAAAATACTTTCCGAGGGGGTTATGATAACAAATTTTATATCAAAATCTTTGGAATTTATCGAACTATTGATCTGTGAGAAAATCGCGGGCGTTATGTTTGTTTAAACGAAATGAGACGAAAAATTGCAATGGTACTCTAACACCAAAAATGCGTTTCGCTGCCAGATTCTCGTGTTGTGCGACTATCGATTTCAATTCAATATTAAAATTCAATATTAACAAATTTTATATCAAAATCTTTGGAATTTATCGAACTATTGATCTGTGATAAAATCGTTTCTACCGAGGTTTTTACCGAACGTTCTGTCAATCACTGGCCTGTTCTTAGACCTCCCCACAGTTAATTTCCCTTTGTTTACAACTGATAAAGCGTTTTGTTTCTTCCAATATCTTGCACCATCATTGAAAGCTGATCTGAATCTGAAGCAAGCCTTATGTATTTCTGCAATTGCAAGAAATTACTTCTTTCTCCATCACCAAGTATCAGTTTTATATACAAGCCTGCAATCACAACGGCATACTTGTTGTTAGGGCAAGTTTTTGTTGCAGTAAATAAGTGAGAAGGTTGCATTTATTTTCAACGAAAGTTGCATTTATGAGCAGTGAAAAAGTGAGAAAGTTGCATTTATTTTTGAACGAAAGTTGCATTTATGCGCAAACATTGCAAACGACAGTAATTTACTCATGCGGTTTATTTACATACAATGTTAATAATTCCAAACATTTTTTGGGGAGAAATGGCGGTCTTTTGCCAACAGTTTGCCGAGCATGCTAAAACTTCTCTCCACAGTGCATGAAGTTGCTTGACAATTTAACAATTTGCCATACAGTTCTAGACTGATGTTTGGCCGGATCATATTGACAATTGCTTTTAGGTCACTATTTAAGTTCAAATCGGTTATCTAAATATAAATGTATTCTAGCTGGATCGCTGACAAATTCAAATGTGTAGCTTCTTTTATAAGCTTGAGCAATGGTATATTTTGGGCTCTCTGCCCTTTGTATTTCATCAATGAGTTTGATCTAACTAAGCTGTCTCAAAAGAATTTGACTGCGAAAGACTTGACACAACCAATTTTCGTTTGTGCGGACTTGGCCAAAAGCCAAGATTTTCCGCAATTCCACCTCTAATTGAGTTCGGGCACTGTCGTACTTGGCTGGCAGGGCTCTCTCTCACAAATGAAACTCCAAAAATCCCTAGAACAGTACCAAAAAATCCCTAAATCTGCGGTGATGCTGCATAAAATTGAGTGCCAATGATAAATGTCAAAAACAGAACAGAACCAAATATGATTTACAAAATAAAATGAAATAGTTCATTTCACACATTTTCATACTTCTCCGAAAATCCCCTAAAAAGGGTCAAAAGTTCCAATCTAGGGACGAAATCCCGAAAAATAAGAGCACTGTAATGGTTCGGATTGTCAAACTTCTAGCTTGCAAAGCAACTGCTTGGTCATCGATAATACTGAGACGCAGCTAATCAGTCATATAGCCCTTTTTCATGCAATCAAAGAAAATAGAACTAACTTAAATAGTTTTGAAGTATCTTTTTTATTTACACTTTAATTTTGCGCAATACTTGATAAAAATTGCAGTAAAAAGTTGCACATGATAATCGCATAAGTTACAAAAAGTTGCAATAATGAATATAAAATTTCTGGAAACATCTCAAAACATTGAACTACATACTATAGGCTATATTTTGGGTATTTAGGAAGCTGCTGGAAGCTGTACAAAAAAGTTGCAAAAACTTGCCCTACTTATTATATTTGTACGTTTCTTGTAAAATGTGCATGCACATGTATTTTCTGTTTTCACCAATGCCCATGAACCTTGGTCTTATTGGTATGCTGAGTGCTTCTCTGCATTACATCACGATCGAAGAACATCATGTTATTTATCTGTGAAAACACTGATATAGAACAGTTTGCAAGTAGATATCAACAGTTTTAAATCTGTACAACAATTTGCAAATGCGTTGTCGTTCACTACAGCTTCTAGCATTGACGAGCCTTTCCATGATGAGGCTTTTGCGGTGCGTCTTTTACTTTTGCTCCTGTAGATCATTCCAACACTCTGCCCATAACTTGTACCTTTCAAATTGTACAACAAGGACCTTGCCATTGTGTCGACGAAACCGCGCTTTCCAATTGCTTTCCTTGTAAGTTGACGCAGGAACTGTGGAACCATCGTTCGCAGCTATCACAACCCAACTGAAAAGATTAGGCAATAGTTAGTTCATTACTAGCAATGTTGTAAGTTCAGTCTGAAGGGACTCCGGTCAATTTACTTCAGTTCTGAAACTTACTACAGCCTATTCATGTGACCAGATTGCAAACCATAATCATAATTCATTTTGTAGTATAAGCTTACACAAACAAAATTCTTACCTATTCTCCAGCATGCGGCACATCACATGTTCCGCAACCACTGCAGATGTCGTCAATAGGATCTGAAATGCATAACAGGGGTTAGTAGAACTTAGGATATTTCGAGGTACGATATTTGTACAAAAAGACCCATTACATTACTGTATGTGTCTCAACAGGCAAATTCGGGAAACTGTAACGATTAATAACGCTATAGGACACATAGGCCTACTCACCAGAAGCTTTAAAAATTTCATGCTGTGTGCTGTTTCTCACTTTTCGCATGTATACTTCCGATGTTGAGAATGTTACGCGGGCTGGTGGGTAAGGTAAGCTGGCAATGAGCAAATCAGCTACCTGTAAGTATATATAAAACATAATAATATATAAGTTCCATTCATCAGACCGATGCTATAAAGTAGGAGTCTCCAAACTACAGCCCGTGGGCCAAATCCGACCCGTGAAGCCATTTCATCCGGCTACAAAGACATTTTGACAATAATGTAAAAGTAATATATTTACAAAAACTTGTTGATTTGGCAGAATGCAACATATCCCGACACGGCGAAACAATCACATAACGTAAAATTTCTAGCTCTCCAAAATATTTTATAATAGCTCATGTTGCACCCGGACAAAAAGCTTGGAGATCCATGCGATATAAAGTTTATCAAGAACATGTCTGTTATCGACTAATGCGGCCCTGATGACTTGCTTCCAACGATAAAAACGAAGAATCTTGGTGATTTGCTTTTTGCCAGATAATGTTACTTTTCTTGTCAAAATACACAAACTATTTTTCGAATATTACCTTCAGTACAATCACTCCACAATTGTGTCTGTCTCGTTGATTTAGGTGATCAATAATCCTTGAAGTCCAAGATGAAGGAGAATAAAATGCACTTAAATACGATTTCACTTTAATCAGTGCTTTGCAAATATTGTGAAATTGGTGATACGCATAAAGAGTCGCGTGATTTTACTCATCCCAAAAAGACAACGAAACATATTGACCTACCTCCATTTACATAAAGCGTCGTCAGTTTGCACTCGGTTACTCCCAAATGGTTCAACAAGATACACCTGTCTGCTTGGTATGTG
>Ga0210059_1000813_pt1 | contig 43331 bp, 24 predicted proteins | sample Ectturendosymbi2_FD_188042 | JGI IMG/M metagenome (GOLD analysis project Ga0210059, IMG submission 188042) | Ecteinascidia turbinata endosymbiont from Florida, USA - Sample 2 (SPAdes) (version 2) | ecosystem: Host-associated > Tunicates > Ascidians > Unclassified | place: Key West, Florida... | reverse complement strand
GTGATATCGCCGGCTTCAATGTCTTGTACTACGTTCTGTATTGTCTGTTTTTATCAACCTGCGTTCTGCAGAGTGTGTGTGTTCATACTATGGACTTCGTGTCTGCTAACAAACAAATAAATTAAATTAAATTAAACTAAACCTAGGGAAATAGGGAGGGCAGGGCGAAGACATTCCCTACGTTTATAGCCAGCACTAAATGTAGGAAAATACGGAAGGCAGGGCAAAGACTTTCCCTACGTTCAGGTTCAGCACTAAATGTAGGGAAACAGGGAAGGCAGGGCGAAGACTTTCCCTACGTTTAGAGCCAGCACTGAGTGTAGGGAATATGGAAAGCAGGCCGAAGACTTTCCCTACGTTCAGGTTCAGCACTAAATGTAGGGAAACAGAGAAAGGAAGGCGAAGACTTTCCCTAGGTTTCGGATCTACACTAAATGTAGGGAGATAGGGAAGGCAAGGCGAAGATTTTCCTTTAGTTTCGGATCTGCACTAAATGTAGAGAAATAGGGAAAGCAAAGCGAAGATTGTCCTCACGTTTGATTAACCCTTTAACGACCCCGCGCGCCAACATATTGGCGTGCCCTTTTTTAGCCATAAATCGCCAGCCGCTAGAGCTAGAGAGCTGTTCAAACCCTCTACGGATTCAGCAAGTCTTCTAGTTGACATCGAAAAAAAAAACGTTTTTCGTTTTGGGTTTGAGGTTTTTTTGGGAGAACGTCACAAGTAGGGGTGTTTTGTGTTATTTTGGCCATCTTTGCCTGGTCCTGGGCGCCGTCCCAATGGGCCATTTTTTGGACTCAGAGTTTAGTTGAAAACTAGGTCAAAATTCGCGTCTATAGAGCCTTTGATTGATTTCCTAGCATATCGGGAGCGAAAATTATGGCTTATAAACTAACAATTGACCAAAATTTTGCTCCCTCAAAAAGCCACTCTGAGGGGCATTTCTCCCCAGGCAATAACTCGCTGTCAGATTGAGCTAGAGAGCTGTTCAAACCTTCTAAAGACTAATGAAGGTTTGTAGTTTGAAATGAAAAAAAAAACGTTTCAGTTTAGGAGGTCTGTTTTTTTTAATGCTTATATGATGATAGGATGTTTATGTTATTTTTTGCTGACATCAGCATTTTTGCCCGACCTCCCTTTAAGACCCGCAGGAGCCATTTAAATTGGATTAATTTTTTTTTTAGTTTAGCTGTTTTTTGTTTACATTTCGGGACCTTGAAGGATCCGAATGGGTTTTTAGCGTTCCTGGTTCTAAGATTAGGGCCAAAAAACATTAAAATAAATTAGGGGAATCCCCAAAAAGTATTGAGAAAAGCCCCCTACCAATTAGCTGTTTTTTTGCTTAACTTTTGAACCAGAAACGCTAGAAACTCAATCAAGGGTTCTAAAAACGCGCATTCTCGCCTAGAATCCAAAAATACTCCGAGCAAAAATATTGGCGCGTGGGATCGGATGATGACGTCATATAATTAACCAAAAAACATGCCCCTGTCATGATCCCATTGGCCCAAAACCCCCTAACCAAATTAAAAATTTTTTTTTAAATCTAAACTGCACGACGCCACTAGTCATTACAGGGTTTGAACAGCTCTCTAGCTCTTTGTGCTACCGAGTTATGGCTGCCCAAATTTGCCCTAAAAGGGCAAATTATGCCTTTCTGAAAAGTTTTGACTTAGGCCATAAACTGGGTTTTTGACCCATAATTTTGGCTACAGATATGCTAGCAAGTCAATCAAGGGCTCTATAGATGCGGATTTTGACCTAGTTTTCAACAAAGCTTTGAGCCAATAGAATGGGTCAATGGGTTGGGGCCCAGGGCCGGCCAAATGTGTCCAAAATTTCCGAAACATGCCCTCATTGTGACGTCACCTCCTGAAAATCCTCACCGAAAAACGTTCTTTTTCGACGTCAACTAGAAGACTTGCTGAATCTGGAGAGGGTTTGAACAGCTCTCTAGCTCTAGCGGCTGGCGATTTTTGGCCAAAAAAGGGCCGGCCAATCGTTGTCGTTAAAGGGTTAAGTTCAGCATTTAATGTAGGGAATGCAAAGAGTTTACCCACGCTTTGGTTCAGCACTAAATGTTAGGAAAGCAACTTGAGAGCTTTTCCTCAATGGAGGTTGAGCACAAGATAGTGCTGGCTCTAAATGTAGGGAAAGTCTTCGCCTTGCCTTCCCTGTTCCCTACATTTACTGCTGAACCTGAACGTAAGTAAAGTCTTCGTCCCGCCTTCCGTATTTTCCTACATTTAGTGCTGGATCTAAACGTAAGAAAAGTCTTCGCCCTGCCTTCCCTCTTTCCCTGCATTTAGTGCTGAACCTGAACGTAGGGAAAGTCTTCGCCTTGCTTTTCCTATTTCCATACATTTAGTGCTGGCTCTAAACGTAAGGAGAGTCTTCGCCCCGCCTTTCGTATTTCCCTACATTTAGTGCTGGCTCTTAACGTAGTGAAAGTCTTCGCCCTGCCTTCTTTATTTCCTTACATTTAGGGTAGATCCCAAATGTAGGGAAAGTCTTCGCCTTGCTTTCCCTGTTTCCTTACATTTAGTGCTGAACCTGAAAGTATGGAAAGTCTTCGCCTTGCTTTGCCTATTTCCCTACATTTAGTGCTGAACCTGAACGTAAGTAAAGTCTTTCCCATGCCTTCCCTATACATTTAGTGCTGAACCTGAATGTGAGGAAAGTCTTCGCCATGCCTTCCCTATTTCCCTACATTTAGTGTAGGCGCTAAACGAAGGGAAGAAAATTTTGTGGGGAAACACTTCCCTATTTCCCTACGTCCCTTTTTTCCTACAATTAGGTTTGCCCTCTATTTTGCCGCCAAGATGGCAGCAGCAAAAGGCTTGGTGGTAGTAACAAAGTAAATGGAACTAAATGATCAACCTAAAACCTAATGCCAACGCTAACATTAACCCTAACCTAACCCTAATCCTAACCTAACCCTAACCTAACGCTAACCTTTACCTACCCCTAACCTAATCCTAACCTAACACTAAGCTAACGCTAACCAAAGTAATCCTAACCAAACTGTAACCTAACAGCACAAACCCTAAATGTAACACTTGAGTGGAGCCTGAAAAAAGCGAAGAAAAAAACAATGAAACGAAAATTGGCAAGGTGAGAGTCGAACTGAAAAGCATTGGCATACCAGCCATAACGCATAACCATTAGACCATGGGCAGGACCGCGCTTTCTGACAAAGTGACCTTTTTGTTGGAATTGCGTCATGCCATGAGACCAAATCTTCGAATGGGGGTACAATTAAATATCTCCATCAGATGAGTGCCAGATTCTTGGCGGTAAAATAGACACTAGGCTACCAAAATTTTAAATTTCATGTTTACTTAACAATTTCGTTTTTTTCACCTGGTATGGCTTTTTTTCAGACATGGTTTGACTTTTTTTCTCAAGAGATATCTGGCAACCCTGTTCTAAGAGGGTGTTTAATTTATGCAGCTCTCGTGTCCCAGACTGAAAAACGTGGCAGTTGTCGACGAGATATCGTGCGTGACAAGGAGATTTTTGGCGTGACACGCGTGAAAAAACTTCGGCGCGTGACTGCTTTTCATTGAAATCATAATGGCGCGTGAAATCTTTTTTCCAAAAAGCTTTTATGAATAAAAACCTTTATCAGGTTTTCTTGAGCAGTTCCAGTGCCTCGTGTGTTCAGTGGCGTTGCTAGAGGTTTGATCCAGGGGAAAAACTTAGCTGAAAGGCCCCACTGGTCATTGTAGGGGGCCTACTGGCCAACACTCAGAAAAAAACTTGAGTGTGATTACGGATGTAGCCGGCTATATTTTAAAACCATAAATAACCAGAAAATAAGCCGAAAAGCGCAAAAAAGCAACAACCTACTGAAAACTAAGAGAATACTAAAAATGAAATATAAGCTTAAGGAGCTGCCGGTTTTTACATGTAGCTTGCCAGGTGGGGCGATTCTTCCCTCTTCCCCCCGTCAGTTACGCCACTGCGTGTGCAACCTTGAAAAGTCATACATCTGTATGATGTGTAACTGTTTGTCATTTATCAAAAAACATATTCGTTCCACGACAAAGTTCCATTCCTGTCGCCACGAGGGTCTTTTGTGGGCTAATCCCCCCAAACAAAACTTCAAGCCCCTCCTAATTGAAATAACAAGCACTACAAATCGGGAGTTTTTGTCAAAATTTTGGATGTCAAGCCGGTCTGCACGTAAAGACCCTTATTGAAGATTTTCTGACGACGGTTCTGCACAGTTCAATGGAAGACAGCAAAAAAGTTAGTAATTCATCTTAGAAGCACGTGGATGACAGATCGCATCCGATATTTCCCCGTTGTTCAGAAACAGTATTTCACCAACATTTTACACGCCCGTCAATGTGGAAAAGATAGTTGCCATCCACCATCCACCTTTAAAACAAGTTCCTATAATTTCTTTTGTTGCAATCGGAAATCCCGAGCGGCATTTGCGCAAAGCTTCGCACCGTGGCAGCAAGCAACAATAGAGATCACCCGAGGAGATCAGTCCCATCGTCACCGTTAGCAAGCACAATCAACTGTTCACCAGGTTCACAAGCATTATTAGAGGTCACTCACCGAGATCACTCCATCGGGATCACTCTATTATTGCTTGTTCGCGCCACATGCATATATTTTTGTTCTTCGCGCACATCCCGTTCGTGGTGAATCATACAATCAACGCAACACCACCGGAGAGGTTGCAACACTTTCTTGTCACAGTGAATTAGTAGATGCGATCTACTGTATTATTCACCATTACAAGTATTTCTATTAGCATAAACATTGTTAAAATAACTGGCAGGCCACTTTTACTTGGAAAAACAGTAATTTCATGTGTTTTGGAAGTTTTGTGCCGTTTTATGTGTTTTGGCAGTTTTGTGCCGTGCCGTATAAAGATCAATCCACAGCACAACTCATTGAAAACTAGATAACTCCCAAGTTAGCTACTGCAATCAGATATCTAATTACAAACACAGTACATTCTTACGTCGCAAAGTAATTCGTACGTTACCAAACGCAACAGTACTGTAGTGGTCATAATCACACCTAAATAATTTTGAACAAAAAGTAGGCTATCGTTTTTGCCAGGTAATCAGGGGTGTAGTGCTACAAAAATAGGTGTGGGAACGCCGGAACGCCGTTCCCACACCACTACACCCCTGATTTAGGTTAAGGCCGAAGTCCAACACAAAATATTGCTCAGGTGCCCTCACCTAGCAAAACGTACGAATTACTTTGCGACGTAAGAATGTACTGTGTTTGTAATTAGATATCTGATTGCAGTAGCTAACTTGGGAGTTATCTAGTTTTCAATGAGTTGTGCTGTGGATTGATCTTTATACGGCACGGGTCTCTCTCACTGATATGCCATATGGATTAGTTAAATAAATGAGTCTTTGTTAAACATAGTGATACCGTACATTATTTTTTAGTCATTGTGATTTTCTACTGTGCAAACACAACTGCATTTAATATGCATGACTGGAAATTTTTGGAAGGGGGTTGCTAGGTTAAATTAGGTTGCAAAATGGGTCGCTGTATGAAAAGGTTGAAAACTACTGCCCTAAAGGGTACGCATACCCCATTTAAGAACCGCTGATGTATGCAACAAAATTTTTTTGCGACCATAGATTGACCTTCTGAAGAATGGTACCGTGGTAGATGGAAGTTTGGTTTGGAACCAAGGTATGCATACTGTTATACATTATGTGTGAATTGCTGGACAGTTAATAAAGAAAGACAGGGTCCGTGGCGCAATTTTGATGCAAGATTTTTGCTCAGTTATGGAAAAAATGTTTGTTTTCTTGATATAGCTTAGATCAGTGGTTTTCAACCTGGACGTGGCGGGTCCTAAAGAGGTTGTGAATCATTTGTAAGAGGGTCGCCAGAAGATATTTTATGTGGGCTGCATATTAGCTGTATTACATTTGCTTTATCCGAGTTTTGATGGGGGTCATTGGGTTATAGTGGATTGATAAAATGGGTCGTGGTACAAAAAGGGTTGAAAAACACTGGCCTAGACTCTTCAGTCAAAATAACGAGTGACGTTTGGACCCACTTCCCACAGTATTGCTGTATAGCGTAAAACTTTTACAAATACATATGTGAGTTGCGCCAAAACGAGAAACTGTTGTTGAAGGGATCAATATCACAAATTCCCCAGCAATCAAAATATTTCAAGTGCATGTTTTGACTCGCGCTGGAGGAATCAATTGAAAAACCATTGGTAAAAAAATTTGACTTCTCTTGCATATTTGATTGGAGATTGTGGATGAATGGCTTTGTTAACACGTTTTTGAGTGGCTAGTGCTGGTATCTTTTCAACGCAATACAACCTTAATATCTGTACGGAAAGCAGATTCAAATTGCCGTATATTCTACAAGTAATTAAAAAATCAAACATCTGTACAGGATATACTAAGTAAATAAGAATGACTCCAATCTAAAACGTATAAGATTTCTCTTAGACAACCTAGGCTGTTATTGGCTACTTTAGGTAATTCTGTATGAACCGGATAAAACGTTTACATGCATTTTTATAAAAATTGCATAACCTAGCCCAGTAACGCATTTATTGCCAAAAAACGAAACTATGTAAAAAAGACACATTCAAAAATCTTTTGATACTTTCAAATTTTATCGTTTGAATAACAACAAATGTTTGCTGTTGTAGGCTGTTTGTCAGATAATTTAATTTATTTGTTTATGAGCAGACACGAAGTCCATAGAATGAACACACACACTTTGCAGAACGAAGGTTGATAAAAACAGACAAAACAGAACGTAGTACAAGGCATTGAAGCCGGCGGAATCACAGGGTTACAGACACTTTTTGCAGAAGATAAGTCTTCTGATGTATCGTTATGGTTAGACAAATTCTTGTGTCCAGTCGCTTCGAAAATGCAGGATTAGGAGCTAAGCTTCGGTGTTCTCTGAACTTTTTCATAATTGGTGAGAGTACACAAAAAACAAAACAATCACAGGTAGGGAAAATCTAATGATTGTTCTACTTGCCCATTTCCAAATTATAGTCGATGTTATCGAGTAGGCCTACTATGCATTGACACGCACCTTTGTTATGAATGGAACAGAATTGTGTGCTTCGGTCTTCGTGGTCGGATTTGTATCAGACTTGCTAAGATTATACATTTCAATATCTTGTAAGACTTTGAAAAATAAATCTAATGAAACTCTTACTGTGAAACATAGCTTTTTGGAAAAAAATTTTAAATTTGATCAAAATAAAAAAAAAAATTTTTCTGATGGCTTTTACAAAACTCAGATGCGGAATTGTCAACTTATTGCAACAAATTAGAATTCTGCCTAGTTAGTCTGGCTCTATCAGCTTACTGAAAAACCTTTACATAGAAATATGGTTTTCTGAGTGAAAAAATGTATGGAGCCTGACGGTTTTTACAGAAGCGTGAGAAGTAAATTAAATTATTTCTTGCCGCGTGACACTAAAGGTCAGGAAAAAAAATCGTGCGTGGGCTTGCCACGGATTACAGACTGGCTCGTGTCAGCGAAAGCAAAGTACGTTAGTCAGTGTATTGTTTTTTTGTGACAAAGTAATGGTTCACACAATAGATCGTACACTACAGCATTGGATTGTGTAGAATATAATGCGGAAGCTAATAGCTATAGGCTAGCACTGCATAGCCATATTGATAATTTAGGAAGTGGCTATAGACACGCCTGTGAATCTTGAAATCTGAAAACTTATTCATATCATGTCACCTGTGACGTAACAGTAATGCACAACAATAATGCAGTAGGCTTGGTAGAAACGAACTAAACGTAAAACACAAACCTGAAACCTAACCCTATCCTTATACCTAACCTTAACCCTAGGTTAGTGTCTTTTTTACCGGCGATATTCTGGCAACAGATCAGCTGGAGCTATTGAATTATTGTGCCGGCAGTCAAAGATTCGGTCTCCTGGCATGACGCAATACTAAGAAAAAGGGATAACGCCAATTTGCGGGCCGGTCGGGCTAGGGGGCCGTGTTTCTAAATGAAAAACGTGAATTTTCAGTGGGCTGGTGAGCTGCACAGCAGGCTGGCGAGACAGAAAGGCGAGCCGGCGGGCGCCGAGCAGCTCAAAAGGGTGGTCCGGCAGGCTGCGGAAAAGGATGGTTCGGCCTGCAGAAAAGGGCAGCCCCCTGGCCTGCCCTTTTCTACAGCCTGCCTGAATGTGCAGCTCACTGGGCCGTCTTGTAGTGCAGCCTTCCGGCCCGTCCTGTGTAGCTTGCCAACCCCCAGAAAATTCTTGTTTTTATTTGGCAACACAGCCCTACGTTTAGTGTAATCCAGAAAAAGGTCACTTCGTCAGAAAAACATTGTCCAGTCCTGCTTGTGGTGTAATGGTTATTTGTCACAGCTGCAATGCCAATGGCTTTCGGTTCGACTCTCACCTTGCTGACTTTCGTTTTTTTTTCTTTGCTCTTTTTCAGGCTTTGCTTAGGTGCTACGTTTAGGGGTTAGTGTTGTTAGGTTACTGGTTAGGGTTTTGTTAGGATTAGGTTTAGGTTAGGGTTACGTTAGTGTTAGCTTGGTGTTAGGTTAGGATTAGGTTAGTGTTACCTTAGCGTTAGGTTAGCTTAGCTTTAAGGTTAGGGTTAGGATTAGGGTTACGTTAGGGCACGGTTAGGGTTAAAGTTACATTGTAGGTTTATCTTTTACTTACATTTACTTGCTTTCTACCAAGCCTTTTGCTGCTGCCATCCTCTGGCGGCAAAATAAACATTGCCAACCCTAAACCTACTAATACTAACCTGTAAAGGTAACATGTAAACCTGAAAAAAAGTAAAGAAAAAATAATGGAAGTCAGCAAGGTAGGAGTCGAACCAAAAACCATAGGCATAGCACTAGCAGCTGTAACGCATAAGATAACCCCTAGGCTATGGGATCCATGCCGTTTAAATGACAAACTGACCTTTTTATTTGAATTGTGTCAGGCCAGGCGTATCCGTAGTCACTTCCAATAATAATTTAAGCAAATTTCTACACAAGCAATGAAAATTTACTGGTTTCTATGTCACAAAGGATTGGTGAAAGAGTAAGACAAAGACCATGGGGTCATCTAGTCTACCAATCCTGCAATACAACTTTCAGTACTATCATCAATAGTCGTGAAAGGAAAAGATAAGGTGATAAAAAAACAGACACATGATATTTACAGTACAGATGAGTGTGTGAATATGTACACATAGTAACATACATAGTTTTCAATGATAAGATATTTAATTGCACAGGTGTGGAGAGAACAAACACTGAAATTAATGTACCTTTGTTTGACAATGCAAATGATTATATGATGAAAAACGAGGTGGAAAAATATCAAATGACAGACAGATGAAGAAGGTTGACCTCCATTATAAAGGGAAGCTTTGCATTGCAGTGTCTTTGTTAAGTATAAAATATACAGCAAAGCACATGATGATGTACATATGATAAGTACAATGTATAGCAAAACCGCGTATGTGCTGAATACGCGGTTCACCACAAACGGAATATGCGTGAAGAACAACACCGATCTATATGTGGTGTGACCAAGCAATAATAGAGTGATCCCGATGGAATGATCTTGGTGAATGAGCTCTAATAATCATAATGCTTGTGAACCTGGTGAACAGTTCATTGTACGTGTGAACGGTGGCGACGAGAGTGATCTCGTTGGATGAACTCTATTGTTGCTTGCTGCCACAGTGTAAAGCTTTGCGCACATGCCATTCGGGCTTTCCGATTGAAAACAATACCTTGGCTCCAAAGAATTGGAAGGACTAAGGAACATTGCCCTTGGGAAAAGTTTTCCTTGGGTAAAAAAATTTTTTTGAACATATATGCAAGTTTGATGGGGTATACCATTTATGAAGGTATTTGTTTGAATAGATTCGAACTATTGGTTCAAGTTTGAATGGAAGTTGATTGTTTTTGTTATCTGCCTTTATTGGCAAAAGCAAGAATGCATTAAAGTAATGCAATTTCTTTCTGGGCTTGTAGGTTTCCATGCCTTTGTAGATGATAAGCTTGATTCTTTTTTATATCTGTGATTTATTTATATTTTTACATGGAAGGCTCATAAATAACCCAATAAATTGTCAAGACAGGTTCGATACGAAGACTTGCATCTACAGTATACCACTACTAGGACGATGTCTGTTGCATTCGAGACAGAGTCTAAGACTCACAAAAATGGTTTCTAATAGTTTGTTGCGACACGTCTGAAAGGCCCGAGACTCCATGGCTGCAAGAATCAAAGTTTTTGTTTTCAACTTGTATCCCAAAGGCTAGAAAAGGAAGAAGAATCAGCAACTCGTGGTTACATGTCAGGTACAGCAGTGCTACATCATCATTGGTGGTCATCAATTTCCAAGTTATAGCTAATCAAGTCTCAGGAATGATCAATGAAAGCACACATAACAAAAAACAAACAACAAGAAGTGTAACATAAAATGCTTTCTAAAAAACAAGAAGAAATACAGCTATACTAGGCTTGTTTTGTAGTTTATTGAAAGATTGTATTCTGAACTGATTCATTGCATAGAAAATTTTTGAAAACACTCTAAAGATTCATGTTTGTGATTTTGTCTGATTGATGTTGCTGTCTGATTTGTCTGTTCGACTGTTCATTATGAGTTGCAATTGCATGTGATAATGCATAGCATAAGATTAAGATCAAGCTTTCAGATTGGAAGCTCAGCATAAATCAGTGATGTAGTTTGCAGACAGCTGTGGATTATATTCTTCTATCTGCTAGTCTTCACATGAACTGTTGTCACACTAGAAAATAAATTCAGAACTACAATACATCTACAGTAGGCTATTGTATGAAGTTATTGTGAGTCCATCAACCAAGCCAACTTTCTATTTTTTAAATCTTTGTTTTTTTAGTACCGTAAATACAGTCCGTAATTGTATTGCTCAGTTGACACTTATTTAAAAAGATGATAGCATAGTTTTGATGTTTTTTGTACTGTATACCAACTTTTTTAGATCAAAATAAGATAACGAAACATTTGCAAATAGACTCTACAGATCAACCCAGACATTTGGAAATTGGCATTTGTTTAGATAAACGTTAATTAAATACTGTAGAGATAACAATGTGCAGTATGAGTGGAAGTTCTGATTGACCATAAAGTTACTGTTTAGGTTAAATTTTGTCAATGTTATTTTATCTCGGCATAAAACAAGTTCGAAGTAATTATGTGAAATGTAGATACTGTACTTCATTTACGTGCAGTATGGTAGGCTTATGTACTTCTTCACTTGTATGTCTTGCTATAAATGCATGCTACAATATGTAGGCCATTGTATATTAACACTTTCGCTCCCGGGTGGTTCCCCTGTGGCAATATCCACTGTTCCCGGGTGGTTTACCTTTAAGTCCTGCAGGCACCACTCTTTTGCATCAGTTTGCAATATCATAACTCAACAGGCGATTGAGCTAGAGAGCTGTTCAAACCTACAGATTCGGGAATTCTTTTTTAGTTTAGATTTTTAAAAAATTTCTTTCGTTTTGAGTTTGGGGTTTTCTGTGGGTGATGTCATAATGGGGGCATGTTTTTACCTTTTTGTCCAAGGTTACCTGGCCCTCCATACCAAGTCATTTTTTGCTCAAGTTTTTTAGAAACTAGGCTATGATCCGAGTCTTTAGATCCCTTGATTGGCCTTCTAACATATCTGGGATCAAATTTATGGCTCAAAAACCAAAAATTGGATAAAAAATGAAGTCTCACAAACGCTAGCCTTGGTTGCTTTTTGCTAAAGGCTGTAACTCGCCAGTCGATTGAGCTAGAAAGTTGTTCAAACCCTTCAAAGATGGGGAAAGTCTGATAGTTTGTAATAAAAAAAAAATTATTTCAGTTTTTGATGTCAGGTTTTTGTTGATGTTGACATAATTTATGTATATTTTGTTTACATTCCGATGATGTCATCAGGCCCTGGACACCAACTGAATGCAAATAGCCATTTTTTTGACTCAAGTTTTTATTAGAAACTAGGCTATAATACAAGTCTTCAGAGTGTTTCATTGACTTTCTAGCATTTCTGGTTCTAAAATTACGGCCAAAATACCAGAAATTAATTATGGAAATTCCTGCTAATCTCCTAGGGCAGTGGTTCTTTAACTTTTTTCGTTGCAACGCTTTCGGAAACGTTTCCCATTCTTGCCAACAATATGAATTTAATGAAGACACATATTGTCAAAGTTTTGTTTATTGGTGAAAGAAAAAAAAGTAATATGCATTATTGAATGTGATGTGTGGGGTTATTTATTCACTATTTAGTCGAATCTTTGAAGTACTTGTGGAACTGCAGCCCGCATTGACCTCTCAAGGTTTATTCGTTACCATATTGGGTTTTAATCCCGGTCATGGTCAAATATCCTGCTACACACAAATACGATGTAGCAAAACGAATAACTATCCGTAGCGCTTTTTTAACCAAAGCTGGGTATTTGTCATTCATTGAAATCCAAAAATTTGTTGGATTTCCTGAAGTAAACATTCTTTTCGGGGAATCATTACAGGCAAGGTTAGCATAGCCACTTTTTCAATATGATTGTTTCAGGATATGTTGCGTTCCACCAAATCAACAAGTTTTTATAGGGATACTATTTTTTCATTATTGACAAAATGTCTTCATGGGCCAGATTTGGCTGGGGGTCCGTAGCATGGAAACCCCTAAGGTAAAAGATGATAAGGAAGTTTGCATGAAAGGATCTCGAATCCATACATTGCTTGACAAATTATTCAGGAAGTACTGAGTAAATTTTGACAGGAGCTTAGACGGACATTGTGAAAATACTTCTTAACACTTTGAGAGCCGGCTGGTTTTGAAGATTTTCGGCAAAAAAACACCTAAACGCATGTGGCTTTGTGCATGAATATTTCCGCTCCTGTTCGCTCTAGCGACTCGGCGAAAGTTTCAAAAAACGCATACAGTCTAGTAGATTGCACTCGAAAAAAAATTTTTTTCTTGGAGGGTGCTGGTTGGCTGTGAGTGACGTCATAAGTGAAGGACTTTTAGGCCACCTTGGCCCACTTTGCCTGGCCCTGGGCGCCAACCGTTAGGTGGAAGTATTTCGCTGATGTTTTTACTGGAAACTAGGCTACAATCCGAGTCTTTTGATACTTTGGATGACCTGCTGGGGTTTCGGGTTCAAAAGTTATGATGTTAGTAAAAATATTAGACTAATTAGCTAATTAGTTAATTAATTTGTTTATTTTAGATCATAACTTTTGAACCAGAAACGCTAGAAAGTTGATCAAAGGCTCAAAAGACTCGGACTTGAGTCTAGATTCCAATGAAAACTTCAGCGAAACACTTTGGCCTAGCGGTTGGGCCCCAGGCCGGGCAACATGTGCCAAAATGACCCTAGAACTACTTCACTTATGACGTCAGTCACAAAAAATCCGCACCCCCAACCGAAAAATTTTTTTTCGAGTGTAATCTACTAGACTGGCCGATTCTTTTGAGCTATTCAACAGCTCTCTAGCGCAATCAGTGGAGGAGCTAGGGTGTTGGTAAGGCAACCGAAAACTGCTGTTTTTTAGGCCAAAATTAAAGTACGAATATATCGTACGCCGGCTCTCAAAGTGTTAAATTTGAAGGCAGCATCATAGATTTATTTTCAAGCAAATCATTAGATAGCGGTACAGTGATATGGGTAAAAAAGCCCAAAAATTTAAGTTTGTAATATTTCCAAAACAAGCTAAGGTATTTTACTGCTATTTTGATAGAAGGTAACCCCCATGTCAAAGTATATTGTGACACTAAAATTGTTTGGTTATCTTTTCCCAAAGAAAAATTATAATAAAAAACACTAGTTTTTTTTTACCCAGGCAAAGGGGTAAAAAAAACTTAACTACGGCTCTTTCATCCATATTTGTCTATGTTCTGCATTAAAAGTAATCCACATTTTTGCACAAGTATTTAACTGTAATGTAGACTTGCAATGATTTATTTACAGCATGCTTTCTTGCTAAAACAGTAAATTACAATGATCACTTTAGTTTAAGCAGTCTTGAGCAGCTCATCAGTATTACTTTCCAAACTTGCAAAGGTTGGCAAACTTTTTGGATGCCATGCTCTTGCTTAAAAATTAAACAAGCCTTTCCTCTGCCTGCATCTGTAAGTATTGGCTGGTCTGGACCATGAAAACAATATTTAATGCATAGAAGACGAATATCCATGTGTTTCACAGTGGGCCATTCCCACAACTAGCAACTTGTATTAGTTGTATTGTCAATTTTGTGCAAGATGTTTATTTCCATGTAATTGTTGGAGTTTGATCATCAACATCCTCAAAGAAACCTTTTTTGAAGTTGTTCCCAGCAGTAGACCTTAAGGTTTAGTAAAAAAAACAGCATAAAATTTCCCATATTTACTCCTCACTCATTTTTGTTTTCAGCTTTATTCTTATATATAGTACTTAAGAAATTTTAACTGATTACTTAGTTGTGCGTTGGTAACTGGTTCAACAAACAAGTTCCTCATCTGATTCGATTTTTTCTTTTAACATGTCTTTCTTCTTTTTCTCACTTTGTACTTAAAAAAAAAATTTGTCTGCAATGATTTTTCCATGCATAAATATTGTCTTTTATGAAGGGCGAAATTTTAAGCTGGCCTGCTTTTAGACTTAAAAATAGCCTTCAGAAATGTTTCACTGTCTTGAGTTACATGTGCCAAAATTAGAGCAGTACTATAGAGAAATTTACTGTATCTGTTTTACAGTCAGATCATACAAAAATGCGAAAAATGGGGTAAAAAATCTTGTCTGGGGTAAAAAGTAACTAGTATTTTTTTGTCCAAGTCAATACATCTGTTTGGGGTAAAAAAGAACTAGCCCATAAAACTCAAAATATGAAGTTGTCAAAATTTTTACTGGTATGGGTATGCAGAGACATACATTACCAAAGCAATCGCCAACTTTGACATGTTTATACTAAGTACTTCTAAAGCAGCATAAAAGTTCATAAAATGTGTTTGAAACTTTTGGTCTTATCTAATATCAACATCAATTTTCAACAAATCTGCAAACTTTGTTTGACGACTTAGGTTGGAACAGATATGTTACAAACAATGTCTCAATGAATGCCTCTGCAGCACCAATTCATTTGGACCTTTTTTCTTTTCAATAGTTTTTAAGGGGAGTAGTTACTTTTTACCCCAACATTGAGAATTTTTTTTACCCCACTTGACTATACCATCTTTAACTGTTAAAGCAGCTCCTCCTATCATAGTACTTACAAGATCGATTGAAGCAGACAGTATTTAGCTTCTCAGCAGTGGTGTGATGTATCTTAAACTTGGCAATTTATTAGGATTCTGATAAAGTCTTTGTTGGAAATTGCGTGATTGTGAAATGGTGGGCACTTGCCCTTTTAGATCCTTTACTTTCTGAAAAAACTACCTGGTTATATTCACAAATTGCAGATGTGATGATGCTAAACGATGTTAAAGCTTATTTGGTAGCATGCTTTCACTGGCCAACACCTTGGTGCAAATAACAAACTGAGGTTTTTCCTATCTGTTTGCAAGATAAATGCGAACCCGAAATCTAAATAACTGTCATTGTACCCATTATTTTTAACTGCGTGTTTATGCTTAGGGTTGTAACATCTCTATCTTGTTTATATCAACTTTACAATTGTCTACTGTAGCCTTCATTTGTCTGGTGCAAAGTAAATTAAAATTTGTGCAAGGCGTTTATTAGTAAACAATAATAACATTGTGTAATAATCAGATAGTAAATCGGATATCTACTGTCGGCATGATTGCGCTTGAACACCATAATTGTCCTTGGTTAAAATTATGAAACTGCACAGAATTTTACTATTATTAGCTAATTGAATAAAACTGCAATTTTACTTTGTGCGATGCCCTTAGAAAATTAAAATGACATACCAGGGCGTGGCGACGCACAGTTGGAAAACCATGGCCCTAGGGAATTCCTGAAATATTTTGAATTTTTTGGCATAACTTTTGAACCAGAAATACTAAAAAGTTGATCAAGGGTTCTAAAGACTTGTTTTATAGCCTGGAATCCAATAAAACTTTGAGCCACTACATCGGCTAATTGTATCGGCTGATGACGTCATAAAAAAACAAAACCTATCCCAATCATGATGTAATCGACCAAAAACCCCAAACCCAAAACTTACAAATTTTTAAAATTCTAAACTACAAAACTTTCTGAGTCTTCAGAGGGTTTGAACAATTCTCTAGCTTGATCAGCTGGCGATTTATGGTATTTAGCCAAAATGGAAATGGCCAGGGTTACTTTGTGTGACTTGAATTTTTACCCATTTTTGTTTTTTGAGCCATAATTTCGGCTCCAGATATGCTAGAAAACCAATCAAGGGCTTCAAAGACGTGGATGATAACCTAGTTTCCAAAAAAAACTTGAGCCAAAAAGTGGCTCATTGGGTTGGCACCCAGGGTCAGATAATCATGAATTTTGGTAGGAATGTATATATATGTCACACTGAGTTTTCCCCTCACATATATGTACATTGACCAGTACCGAAAGTATTAAGGCATAGTCTGTTTTGCCATCAGCAGCGAAAGCTTGACACTGCTGTGTATTAATGGCATATTACTTGATTTAGCCAAGGTTGTTTAACAAAATTAAGTTAAACCAACAATTACAGTTGCATGCAGTATAGTAGTGGAAATTGTCAATAGCCTAACCTTCGTTAGCCATTATCATCTTTGTTTGCTTGTGATCACTGATTTACCTGAATGCTTTCATTCCATGCCCTGGGCCATTGAAAATGCTGTGGCAGGCCACATGTCACCCACAGGCTGTTAATTGTACACATCTCTTAGTAGGCCTATGTTGTATGATAGGGCTGGCTGAGTAGTTCACATCTTATGCTAACTGTGTCTCTAATAGGTAGTTCACACTATTTTGCAGAATTCCCTTATTTGTTGGTAACACCTTAGAGTTTTTTTTGTCATTTTAGTTTTTCATTAGCATCCATGCAATTAGTTTTTTTACCCTTTGTGTTTTCTTTGTTCTGTTTATTGTATTTCTGTTATTTTATGGTTTGAGCTATAAAAATAGTTGCCCTGTAACTGCTTTTTTGCAGTGAGCAACGACACCACATGGGTAGTAAAAATAATGTTTCTTGCTAGCTTAGGCGTAATGTCAGTCATCATCGCTCTTACACTAAGAGTATTCTGCTGTTGTCAATACCTTCCTGTGGGGCACAAAACAGGTTTCAACAGTGGCAAAAATAAAAAATTGAAAACATTGTAACTTCTTCACTTTACGTGTTTGGTGGAATCTCATATTAAATTAGAAGTGACTATTGAACCGCCTTGCATGACGAAGTTCTAAAAAAACTCTGAGTTTGTCACTCAAGTGGCAGTGACATCATAGCGGATGCGTTTAAGGTCTGCTGTGCCAATGGTTTTTGGTTTGGCTCTCACCTTGGCGTCTTTCGTTTTGGTAGTAGTGGTCGCACGTTTCAATTCATGGGACCACACCACTTTTAACACTCTGAGAGCTGGTCTACGAATATATCATACCTAGATTTCAGCCTAAAACCAGCAGTTTTCGGTTGCCTTACCAACGCCATAGCTCCTCCACCGATTGTGCTAGAGAGCTTTTCAAGGGCTCAAATGGATCAGCCAGTCTTCTAGTCTACACTCGGAAAAAATTTTTTTGTTTGGGGGTTGCAGATATTTTTGTGAGTGACGTCATAATTGACGTAGTTTTTGGACCATTTTGGCTCATGTTACATGGCCTAGGGCTCAACCACTAGGCCAAAGTATTTTGCTGAAGTTTTTATTGGAAACTAGGCTCGAGTCTTGAGTTTTTGATCGACTTTCTAGCATTTCTGGATCAAAAGGTATGATCTAAAATAAACAAATATTTAATTATATAATCAGTCAAATATTTTTACCACTTTAGATCATAACTTTTGAACCCGATACCTCAGCAGGTCATCCAAAGTATCAAAAGGCTTGGATTATAGCCTAGTTTCCAATAAAAACTTTAGCGAAATAGTACCATCTGACGGTTAAAGCCCAGGGCCAACATGAAGTGGGCCAAGGTGGCCTGAAAGTCTTTCACTTATGATGTCACTCACAAAAAATCTGCACCACCAACCAAAAAAAAATTTTTTGAGTGCAGACTAGTCTTGGTGAGTGTTTTGAGGTTTTGACCGGGTGGGTAGCGCTTATTGGACCGGAGAAATTACTGCGCAAAACCATGTGCGTTTCGGTGATTTTTTTGCAAAAATCCCTGAAAGCAGCCGGACGCCAAAGTGTTAATTAAAAATCATAGCAAAATATTGAAATTGCTATAATTTTAAAAATTTTAGCTCATAAATCCTGATTTTTGAAGTTTTCAAAAATAAGGTAGGACACATAGGTTATAGAATACATTATGTGTTCAATAATGAAGCAGAGAATAGGATTGGATAGTAAAAAAACATCCAACCATCTCTAAAACCTACCAATCAGCAGTTTTGAAGACAACCACCTCTATCATTGCCAAACTACATTGAGACCATTGATTTTGGGAGCAACTGCTAAGAGGCACAGCTGCAGAGGTGAACATATTTGTATCGTGAATGATAACAAGTCCATTTAATGACTAAATTCCATTTGGGACAACCAAAAACCAATGATGTGGAAGTAAAAATAGCTTAAATTTGTGCTGTACATTATTGTGTGCCACAAATATTTTCAAGTTGCTTAGTAGTGCTCTAGAGCAAGGGTTTCTAAACTTTTGTTGTGGGAGGGCCACATACATTACTACATAACAGTTCGAAGGCTGGACATCTTATATAATGCGATTGTTTCCAGATCTGTTACATTCAGCCAAATCAACCAATTTTTCGTATATGTAGTATATTTTCGTTATAGACAAAGTGTCTCATGGGCTGGATGGATTGATTTTGCAGGCCGGTTTTGTAGAGGTTCCCAACCTGGGGTATATGTATCCCCAGGTATACATTTGCCTATCTGAAGGGGTACATTTGAGGTTAGCAGTAGAAGGTAAAATATATTTACATAATATTTATTTCTGAATATTTATACATATGTCACTGAATTAATTTTCAAAAACCATGATGTGCTTATTGTTCAACATGTCTATGGTTAGGCATAAAAAAATATTTTGTCAGGAGAAATTTTAGGAGTACATACTCCTCTGTTGAAATGCTGAAGGGTACATGGTCAGAGAAAAGTTGGGAATCCCTGCTCTAGTGGAGAATGCTAATTGTGCTTTACTGATTACTAGGCTACTCAGTGACCCTTAACCCTTTCCTAGGTTGCTTTGGGTTTATTCAAGTTGATCATTCTTTGGCTTAGGATTTGCCACACACATTGAAGAATATGTTGATAAACTTTGCAGTAGGACAAATTACATTAGTGCTTAATTTACATTGCTGTGATAGTCTGATCAATCTTAATCAGTAATGTTTGTTTGTAGTTCTGGGTCAGGTGTGAGCAAACAACAATCCACGGGCTTCATAAAGACCTTCAAGTTGTACAGTCTAGCTAGCTGAAAAATTAATCAAGTCAAGTAATTGTTTAACATCTCACTTAAATCGGTTTACATGAACAATCCATCCAACTGTTTAATTGAACATGCTGTCACATTCTAAAATCCAATACAGCCTACAAGTCAACTAGTTGCCCAATGCCCATCCCTGTTCTTGTTTGATGCTCACAACACTTATCCTTCACTATAAACATTTTACTTGAATAAGATTTAAAGGACTGAGGATGCGTTGCAAAACACAAAACTAGTTTCCCTGTTAATAAAACTGTGACTGATTTACTTGCCACCATCTATGTGGCCTATAACTATGAAAAATAGATATGGTTGATAGTTTTAATCATCGCAGAAGAATGAAAGCAGAAAGCAGGCAGATTCTTTAGAAGCTTGCCGCCAGGCTAAAGTTTGTTTGTTATCACTATAAACAGTGAAACATTACTCATTGGACAGCTGTTACACAAACGTCTTGATCAGTGGTTCCCAACTGGGGGTAATATGCAATTTTTCCAACGGCTTGAACAAGTTTGGGAACCACTGATCTTGATGGTTGAAAATTTTCTGTAAACAAGGAAAAGTGAACTATTAGTCAGCACCATTGTTTAAGTCAAAATTTTGCACCAAATGTCAGAAGGTTAGTTTGAAGACACTGTTTTGAATGAGTCATACAAAGAATTGTTCAGTCATGCATGGTCAGCCTTGCAGTGGGTTGGTGGCTGACACTTTCAAATTTTCCTTCTTGCTTCAGTAAAATCCCCACATTTCTCAAAAGAACATTTAGACAGTAAATCACTGCTAATGGGTGCAGTGATTACGGGTGAAAACTTGAAAAAGGCTAAAGGAAGTAAGCAAATTCAAAACTAAAATATCTAATCAACACAGAAGCTGCAGCAATTAAAAACTGGAAAATTTACATTGTTCTAAAGTAATAGTTGTTTTCACTAAAGTTGAAAAAACATCTGATGCTAATTACTGAACAACAAACACACATTGACGCAATCATGCTGCGTTGAGTAAATAGAGTGTTGATGGAATGCATAAGCCGGATAGTGTTTGTAAGGTTGTTAGACTTAAAGGAATGCTAAATGTTGAGAAGGCAGATATCAACATCAGTAACTATTGTACATGAGTGGTTGAAACGTCACACAAATGGGCAAAGCCAAATGGGAAACAATCAGTGAACAATGCAAAGGGGCACATAAATTATTTCACATGAAGAAGGATCATTTTGAAAATTAGTTTGTTAAGTCGCTTAACTTATTTATATTCACAGGTATCCAGAGAGCTAAAATCGAGTTGTTCTGCAAAAGTAACAGTGCAAGCTTCAAACACAGATGGTTTATTTATGATGCCATGAATCACTGAATAGTGCTACAATAAGGCCATTTGGTTGCTGTCATCCCTATTATCTGGTTTGTTCCAAGTACCTCAGTGTGCTAACCATATCTTGAACTATGTGTTCATTGTTTGGCTAACGTACTGTTGATTGCGTATCACATAAGTTGCCATATAAATACCATAGTTTAATACCAGCATAGTTTTGTTTGAGCAGGAAGCTTTTTGTCAGTATTTGTGAAGCAGTTGGCATCATGGATTTGTTGTGTTTTCCATGGCGACCACAAGGTGCACAGTATAATGCTTGCAAGGCCCTGACTAACCTATGTTTGTGTTTTTGTCTCACTTAAGTCAAGGTGTTTGTAGTTTATTAGATTTGTCCAATTGTGGTAGGATATTTATGGGTAATCATAACCTTTGTATTTACGCATTTTTCTAGCAGATGAGGAAATGATGTAGCCCAAACCTGTGGGTCATCTTCCTTGTCACATTGGGGGGCATAGTCTTTCTTCCCAATTTGATGCTGTTGCTATCGTATCATTTGTCCTGTCCAAAGGAAAGTTTGAATTGGTCGTTTTTCCTTTTAACACGTTGGCTGCCAGTGTACGATGTATTTGTACTTCGAAATCGGCCTAACAGAGCAGTTTTCAGTTGCCTTACCAACACCATAGCTCTTGTAAATAAGTAGAAACTATCTGGAAATGTTTTGATATTTATTACCACAGTGCTTCCTAATTGTAATATTTCTTTCTAAAGTGGACAAAACCATTGGTAAAATACATTATGTTGTTTTTATGCATCATTGTTCCACTGCATATGTATGAAGGTACAATTGTACCTATACAATGTTTTAGGGGTAGAGTTTGTATTTACCATACATCATCGAAAAGGGTGTAAATTTTTTTCTGAAATTTTGGTGTGGACAATCTGAAATAAAAGTTTATAGACTTCAAGGAGCATCAGGTCTCTGTATGAGTTCTAAAAAAAGTAATCACTATTCAAAGTCAAAAAAGTCACAATTGTGCCTAGATTGTCTTTTAAGGGTTAAATAAAGTACAATCAGAGTTTTTATGGTCATTAGAATTGCATTGGATGACATGCTAAGTGTTAGACCACAAAACATACAGGTGTGTATGCACAAAAAAGCAGCAACAAAAATATATATTCTAAGCAGCTGAGTCAAACGTTAATAAGTAGCAATGAGGCAATTATGTCGAGGAGCATCAACATTCAATGAAAGGTGGCATGCTTCACAAAGAGTAATTGTACTGAAAGTTTCCTGTCATTTATGTGAGCCAAGATCTCTGTTATGGTTCCTCGACGAAGAAGTTAGCCTTGATTTGGAATGTGCCATGCACACATCTCAGGACAAAATTTTAGAGTTATGTTTACAAGTAGCTGGGCAGTAACACTGGTTATGATTTGATTACTTATACTTTTGCAGCCATTATTTGGATATTAATTTGATATCAGAAAAGATGATATAGCATTTTAAGGTATTTGTGCTGCAGTGAATGGTTATGTGTGATGTAAACCACAGTTATGGTTGTGGACTGTTAAAAGGTCTGAGTTTGCTGTAAGCTTTTGAAAATTAAAAGCTCTAAGTTTGCTGTATTGAAATGCACTATTAAGTCTAGACTTGCTTCCCTCTTTTTTTTCTTTTGTCCCTGTTACTTATCAGGGCATCTGACTAGAAAACCGTATGGTTGTTTCAGATGTCCTGGAAACAAAATAAACGTTGTTCTAATGTGGTTTGTTTTCTGTGGCATGATATGTTGTTTGTTTATAGTTGTTCCCAAATAAACTGATACTACTGATACTGATACTTTTGAGGAAAGGCTCTGCTTTCATCTTTTTGTGATTATTCAAACTTGCACGTATCTGTATTCAAGTAAGTAACTGGTCTCCACACAGGTTAAGAGATTGAATCAATCAGCAAATTTTTATCGGGAAATAGATTTCATGTAATGCTATGCATCATCAGTCTTACAACCTTATTCAAATAGAAATGTGGTGGTGGAAGCAAAATATGACAGTTCTTTATACAAGGCATCAGAAATCTGCTGTTCAGTGTTTGAAACAGTATTTCAGTTTCTTTTTGCCAACAGTAACAGGGCTATTTCACATCCTGTTACATTTCTACGCTTAGCGAAGGTTGAATTGGACTTCTGCATCCAACTATCTGTATCCACCATTTTGTACATAGTATGTTTGTGCTTAGCAATACTGATTTGTTTTGATTTTTACAATTTTCAGGTGTTGAGATTTTTAGGTTTTAGTTTCATGACAATTCTTAACCTGCCTAGAATGGTATTTTCTTTTACAACGAGTGGTAGGTGATGCTCTCCGTGATGGTGGAGTTCACTTGAGTCAATTAACATTGAGATTTAAAAAATGATGCAAACACCATTTTACCAGGTAAATACTTTTTTGTGAAGTTTTTGGCTGCTGAAAGTGCATGTTCGTTTTCTCAAAGCTGTAATCATATGACTTTCGTGCTTTCAATCACATTGCAGTTTGTCAATTACAATCCATCAGCCTAGAACTAAGATTTTGATCATTAGATCCTTTTGGCAGGACAATGACTGCGTGAAATCTCTTAATGTAAATATTTTGTACTCTCATACACAGAGATAAAAGTTGGGTGACCAATGGTGGCAATGAATTAAGCCAAATGATGGCCCAGTGAAACAGCATCTGATTTCATTTCAGTTTCATTGTACAAGAGTGATGGGTCTTTGGCACCCATGTCTGCTTGCTTGTGCCATGGGCTCCGCAACTCCTTTTCTAATGAATGCTGCATTGGTGGCAAGTTAATGGTAGAACCATGTGTGAACCTTTTTCTTTCATCCACTCATTAATGCTGAACATGAGGCAGAACATGTTATATACAAGTACTGTTTTTTCATGGGTATGACCCAAATGGGATTCGAATCCAGTGTACCAGCTTCAGTGGTGCATGTTCACCCCACTGAACCACCTAACCAGTTGCAGCAAGAGATTCTTTTTAAGTGTTACTTTAGTTTGCTTAGTACAAGTAGAAGACTACTCATAAGTGCATCTGGAGACTTATGACAAGAGCATTCTTGACAGCAACAGGTTGGATTACACTGTCATTCTGCAAGGAAACATATTTTCGGTATTTAATAGTTTTGCATCTTGGACTGCTCAGTTAATTACCAGGACTCAACAGCTTATGTTGGTAATGAGGAATGCTTCCAACTCTGCAGCTGTTTTTTTTGGTCATAGACTGAAATGTTTTTGAAATGACTGAAAAAAATTAAGTAATTTCAGTCAGAATGTCGGAATATATAGGCTAATGAACACTGTTGTGGCGAGTTTTGATACCCCTGTGAGACAAATGACCAAAATGTCTCAGTGGCCAAAATGTCTCAGCAAAAAAATAACCGAAGTGTCTCAGCAAAAAAATGATGCAAATTGTCTCAGCGAATAAAAAAACAGCTCTGTAGCAGTGGAACTTTCTTATTAAAGCTACACTCTGTCAAAAAACAATGTTGACAATTCATGAAACAAGTATATTCCATAAGAGTAAAAATTTGGTATCTTGCCGCTATCTTTAATCTGTGATGAAAAATTGTACTATGAAGTTTGAGAACCCCAAATTTAGATGATGTTAAAGGCCAATCTACACTGAGGCAAGCCAGAAGTCACCAGGCGCAATCCTTAGTTTTATAGGGTAATTCTGCACCGTGCACGACTAAGAACAGCAACTCCTGGACACAATAAAACAAACAATTGTACCTGGCAACTCATGGCTTGTCCTCAGTGTAGTGTAGATTGGCCTTGACCCCTATGCCCCTATGCAAGTATCAGAGTATTTCCATTGTGTCAACCTCTGTTAATTCTGGGTGCAACCCTTATTTTTTGATATTTTGCCCTAGGTGAAGCTTTTGCACTTTGGAATGGCAGCAGATAAGAGTTTTTTTCAGTATATTTAGTGGTATCAGTATATTTAGTGGTATATTTCACAAAAACAGTCTGAATTTCAGATTGGAGCAGTTGCTCACAAGTTTAGTAATATCAACTGGTGAATTTTGCGAAGCAAAATGAATAAGCAATCCTAACAGTCTAAGTGCAAACAGAACAGTATATTGGGTTTTTCTTCTTGTAAAATTAACGACAGCCTTTCCCGTTTGCTCAAAATTAGCTTATTTGTTCGTAAACGTTTCAACGTCATTACTTCCAGAAAGCCTTTATTTTTTGCACTGCAGTCGACGATATTTGTCTTATTTTATCACTAGTTGTGGCACGGTTCGCATCACTTTGATGACGCTGCATATGACCACACGTACGAGCACGAAGAGGTTCATGAGGATGATCTTGTTGCTATGATGGGTGCAAACCAGGAGCTATCAACAGATGGCGAATTTATTGAGACTCCTGCCCAGCAGTGGTAAGGGTGCGGCAGATTTTGTGGTTTTCCTAACTTTTGTGCAGAATTGAAAAGTAGCAATTTCAGGTTGTGATAACTTCGTGCTAGACAATCTGACTTTGCTAACCTGCGCTGAAGTCACAAATATGAAAATGGTTTACTTCGTAACCTTTGTTGTTACTTAATCACCGAGTGCGTCTAATTCATTTGCTTGTGTAGGCTTGAAGTTGGTTCGGACCAGGTTACTCAGCTTCTTTTTAAAATTTGTGTTTCTGCCAGACTCATCTGATGTGCAAAGCCTTACGGCAAAACAATTTTTTTTCTCCAAATCCGTTCCCTGGCGAAGTTAACTCGCTTGAACGCCCCTGACGTTGCCAACAAATCGAGTTTGCGCGAGACCACTGCCGTTTGCGTTAATGCGAAGAGCCTCCGCCTCACCTTACTTCATTATCCCGTTGGTCTTGTTCTACCTCGTGTGCTCATTCGTGTTGTGCCCCAATCCCGCTTTACGCTTGTGGCAGTGCTATCACATTATCCGCACTGAACTCCTGTTGTGTGTTTCAGTTGGTATCATGGAAGGCTTGATCGGAGCATAGCTGAGGAAAGGTTGCTGGAAGCGAACGTGCCAGGGTGCTACCTGGTCAGGGAGAGCGAACGGAAATCCGGATCGTATGTGCTGTCCTTCCTCAGCGAAAATTGCGGGACTACACATTTCAGGCATGTAGATTTTTTCGCAGCAGAGTTAGTTTCGTATTTGCAGTCAAAACATTTTTGACAGCAATAGAAAGCCTTTTTTTTCTTTAAGTTCTTCCAATCTAACACTTGACACTTCACCGTAATCGCGCAAACTTGTGAAATGTTAATCACGGTGATGAATGTTGTCCCAGGATAACGTGCGTATGTGGGGATTACTACATTGGGGGTCGACAGTTCGAGTCTTTGGAACACTTGGTGGCATACTACACCCACAGGTCGTGCTTGCTAGAGGTAGGTTGATATATTTAAAAAACTTCAAGCCAAGTTTAACAGATCGATGTATATTTGTGCAAGGAAACCTAGCAATGTGAGCTGCATTCTGGCATTGGTGTTTTTCATGAGAGTTATTGTGTATGCAAAAAAGTGCTGAATCACGCAAAAAGTGTTGAGTCTTGAATTTTCAAAACGCAAAAAGTGTGGAGTCTTGAATATTTAATTATACTGTTGAAGCGTTCTCTCTCAACGAAAACATGGTAATATCATGTTGAAGGTCGTGGGATCTTAGTTGTATTGATAGATCGGTACCGTGGATTGAGTCAGAATACTTACCGTGTCTAGGAAAGTTTCGTTTCATTGGAGTCAAAACTAATGCAGAAGGAAAGGATGTGTTAGTGCATTAATGTGCTTGGAGCTTTGGCTTAACGTTGCAGGACTAGAATTTTCCTAAAATATCTCGCAGTGCGTAACCACAAAGTTAAAATTTCGTCGTTCTATGAAAACAGTAAATTTCGATCTTAAGATTGCCGTCCCAATCAACGACAACTCCACGTAAAAGAAAAGCTTCTGGTCCTCTGAACCGGGAGGTGTAGGATCTTAAACCAGGAACTCACATGAGTTCATCGCGCAGATCAGCGCTTTTTGTTCCTAATAAAACATTATCTGATAAGTAGTGCCGTGCAACATATTGCGCGCTTTCACAAAGGTTTATCTGCACAGATAGAAAATCAGAACATGTGGTTCTAGCAGCGCAGCTTTGAGCAGAGAGTGCATGTAATGTGACGGGTTTTAGCGCCGTTAGTACTTTTCATGCCAATTACTGCAAAACAGTCAGCGGCGTGTACAGCTAATGGAAGAGAAAAGACCATTTCCGTTCGATTTTTTACACGAATTAAACTTTCCTACTAAGAAAATATCGCATTAACGAAATCTGTGAGGTGGAGGCATTTTCTGTTTTGTAATTCTTAAACAACAATTAAAGCGTCTTAGTTGAGAGTACTATTGTAAAACTGACGTAGTTTTTTTTCAACTTGACGACTGGTTCTTTTCCACATTATTAACTTTGAAAAATTCATTATTGTGATTGTGTTCAAGTACAAAGGTGATGCAGTCGACTCCAGCCAGCATTGTGGTAGGAATCGATTTCATGTAACTCTACGCATCCTCAGTCCTGAAAATCTTAATCAAATAGAATTTATTGAGAACTGTTTGAAAACATTTGCTGACACATTCGACTGTGTCGCCGTTGTGGAGGCTGATTACTTGAAATTAGCCATGTCCTGCGCATCATCGCAGTCATGAAAGCAGAGACCAGTCCGTTGCTGCCTGGGAAAGCTCGCAGCAAACCTGGAACTTCAAACTGACAATATTTAATTAAAGTTAGTTATTTCGTTATGTGCAACTGTTGCTGCTGGCGATGTCTCCAAACACGTCCTGAAATCAAATCCAGCCCAGAATTGTTCGGAGTGCGGCGCAACAAAGAGAAATTAGGAAAACCCTTCTTCACCCAGTACCCACACAATGTGCCCTGTGCATAGACCTACGTCATCGAGCACCAACATCGAGCTTATTCTCTTATTGCGGTTCCCATGAAGAAGTGCCGTGATTTCTGCTACAGCTGTGCTTTCGTGTTTTGAACAGAACGAAGCTCTGCTGCATCCGGTGAACCCTCCCGAGCCAGTGGACGATCGACGTCGAGTGCAGGCCATTCTTCCTTATCAGAAAGTTCCTGATGCCGACAACGATGAAATATCGTGAGTTTCAATACGTGCACACGAGTGTCATTGCACGACTACAAGCTCGCGCCCATTCTGAGCTTCTGTACGCAATTGCCGAGAGATTTATATCGTAAGCATTTCCGTGAAGTCGCAAGAAGCAAACAGCTTCACTTAAACGCGCGCGCGCGATTTCCGAATCGCTTCCAAGACGCCGGCGCTTCCCTCCGATCCAACGCGTGCCGTCGAAGCGACGTGCTTTTCTTTCTGCTCGGTTTCAGATTCGAAAAGGACGACATTTTCATCGTGCACGACGACATGGAAGGCGACTGGATGTGGGTCACGTGCTTGAGGACGGGCGAAAGCGGATGCGTGTTTCGAGGTGCGGGCAACGCGTCCGGCAGACGTACCGATGACTGCGCGGAAGCGGCGTGCCTCCTTGCGAGGTTACGTTAGTTGTGATGCAATGGAATAATGCGCGGAAGTTCCGCGACGCTGCTGCGAACTTGTCAAAAATCCTTGCGTTCGGAGACTGGACGCCGCCAAATTTTCGAACATACTGTGTTGCCTGTATTACCGCTGTCGACATGGTTATGTGCGTTTTAGAATTTTTGGCGTGTCCCGCTGTTGCAGGCAACGCGGCAACGTAACATAACTCGACGAGACGCTTGAAAGCACTACGTTGGTTTGGTGCTTCATCAGCACGATGTAAGCAGTGGCGTTGATTTATTTGCTCGGTCTACCTGTTGTGCGTAAGTGTAGAGAGGCGCTTATTGCCCAGCCCAAGGCTCTCTTTTGATCATGAAAAGGAGTAGTCCTGCTAACAGTTGGAAACCACGCTTGAGGCGGTGTGTTAGTTAATGTTTGCCTTACATAGATCGTGTTCGAAAGTTGCACTGCACATCACTGCGTTCCCCAAAGCCTGGTTTAAGCTATCATTTCAGGTGGTTTCCCTAGGCAACCTTAAATATTGACTGGTAGGTTTGCGTTTTCTGTCAACGACTGTTGATGTTGTCGGGCAAGGTGCTTAGGCAGCGCGGGCTGGCATGTGTGTGGCATTGAGTTCGTGCGAAAAAAGCCAAATTTTGGCAGAAACGGCTTGAAATATTCTGGTCGAGCCTAATTAGAATTTCCATCACGCAAAGTCTTTGCAAGGTTGCTTTCACACTGTCAAAAATATCTCAAATCGTTTTACAAAGTAACTGTTCAATGAACACTGCGCTGAATACATAACAGCAAATTAGCAAGTCCCCATTTTTAAAGATAGACCGGCAGGCGGCAATTACCAACACACCTCTTGATGCTCCGGCGTCGCCATGGTAACAGTCTGCGTATATGTTGCTTGCGTGTGACGTCATGCGCATACCAAGGCGTCACAATCTGCAAAGATCCTGTCCCAGTGTGTCCGCATTCAACGTGCTGTTCAACACACTGTGTTTCCTCGCAAAACATTAACGAATGTTTCGTCATTGTACCACCTCGTATTGCCTGATGCGCCGCCATGATCGGTTTAGTTGTTGGCGAGTTGAACAAACCTTCGCTTTTGCCGCAAAGTATTTTGATGAATGCTTAATTGCAGGTCTGGTGAGAGAAATTGGCCACGACGTCGATCCTCACGCGGGAAAAGAATGGTTCCACGCGAACATTAGCAAGGATCAGGCGTACAGCTTGCTCTCTGCAGGTACCCTACACAAACGATTTGCAGATTGCTCTTGAGCACAATTCTAACCGGTGACATTGCTATTAAGTCCCGCGTTTTCTTTTAGTTGTTGACGTGCCCTGTCGTTTCTTATTTTTACTAGCTTGTGTTCTGTTAGGAAACAAGGCGGTAACGTCTCCTTGATCCAAACCGCACCGAATGTTCAATGTTCATGGCGTTCTGCTGTCGTCTGTTTTTAAAGCTGTTGTCAGTTTTTTTTTTGTTTTTTTTTCAGTCAGCCAAGCGGGCAGCTTCCTAATAAGAGAAAGCGACTCAACTCCAGGCGATTACGTTCTTTACCTGTTCACCGGGTCCAACATTCAGCGATTTAAAATTCACCGAAAAAACGCGAATCGGTTCGAAGTGGGAGGCAGGCCGTACGAAAGGTCAGTCTAATGAACAGAGTATACAAGTTAGTTTTTCGCTACTTGCTTGAAAGAACCCCCTAAACTCTGCGTCCAGATACACTCGGCAGCACAGATATGCTAAGTCGAGCTTGTCCCTAAAACTGCGATTGTTCTTGGACAACAGTGAAACTGTTTCAGCAAGCGTAGGTCATGATTTTTGGACCGCGTGTTCCGTTAATGTATTTCCCTTTGTTGCATTCCCATATAGCCGAGAAACTGTTTTTGCTCTGGGAAGGAATTCACAACGTCATCAACTTGGTTATGTGGGTCGGTTTGGGTCACGTGGTCTTGATGTTGATTATATTTGGAAGTTTTATGTCGTAGTTCGTCAGGATAAATTGTCCAGCACTCGATTTCTTGTTTGCGACCTTCAGCAAAGACCTGTCCGTGTTGAAAGTAGTTTGGTGGTTCCTTGTTTTCAACCACCACGAGAAAACCATCACCAATGCTTCAGTTAAAGTGCAACGCATCTTTTCCATTGTTTTCATTTCGGTGAAATTGCGTTGTGTTTGTTTGTAGAAAATAAACTTGAGAAACAAAATCACTGTCGTGACACACGATGAAGCTCAGCTTCGAGTAACCGACCACCTCACGCTTGGACAGCTTGTGGGGATTAATGATCCCAACCAACCAACGGTTTATTTCCAACAGATCTTGGACGTTTCTGCAGCTACTCTTGTTAGCAGAAGCAAAGATACTTCAGACTTCAATTGCAACGAATAGCGAATTAAAGCCTTCGTCATTTTGTTGCTGTGGTGCTATTGAAACTGGCCAATCTAGTTGCTCATGATGTGTAGTCAAAGCAGCAACGCCTATTTAAAAACGACTGTCCACCCCGTGGTTCTTACGTGCTTATTTTGAAATTTCCCTCCCGCACAGCATCGACGATATCGTGGAACATTACAAGCACGAACAGATAATCGAAGGCTTGACGCTGCGCAGCGCCGTGCAGAAGACCATGGACATCAGCAGGCAGTGCGAGGTCGACATCTACGAGACGCTGCAACGCGCCACGGCGTCCGATCAGCTCGGGTCGCGCGCGATAATCAACGAATCTGGCGTTTTGAAGAAAGGCCCACTGTTTGTGAAAGGTTGTTAAAAGATTTGCTTTAGTCCGCTCTCGCTGTTTGCACTAATTTCTGAACTTGTTTGCACAAAAATTTTTTCTGAACTTCGACGTTAACCGATTAGTTGCCAGTTGTATCTGCTTTATAGCTTGTTTGGCCTGTTCATAAACATTTGATTTCTGAAGATGTTTTGAATTAGAAATTTCTTGCTAATGTTATGTCAAGAGCCTCTCGGGACTTTTCCCGCAAAATGAACGCCGTTGCAAGTGCATGGGTTTGCTATTTCGTGACCTCTTATGTGTTCCTTTTTAAGAAGTTTATATTAATTTTGTGACATTCCCATCATTTAATGTTTAAAAATAGTCTGATGCGCTTCGAGATGTTGAACGTCGTTTTCACTACTTCTGCAAGATGCGGATAGCAGATGGTGCGCATGTGACGACAGGTCGCGTCTTTGCAGGCATGGGCAAAAAAGGCCACGAAAGCAAGAAGTGGAAGCCGTTGTTTTTTGTTTTGAACGGGGAAAAGCAATACTTGTACTACTTCGAGCACAGCAAGAAAACGAAGCCGAAGGGACTGATCGACCTCAGCTACGGGGCGGTGTACCCTGTGGACGAGAGCTATTTCGGAAGGTGACCAATCGTGTTTCGTGGATAGCCGAGTTTTGCCGGGGGTCACTTCCGAGGTCATTTACAAATGTGCTTCAGGTGGTATTACGTTAAAGCACTGTGTGAAACCGTGTGCGCCGACGCACGGATTGTGGTTCTGCGTCCTATCGCAAACTCTTGCTAGGTGCGTGCAGCCCGAGGTGCAAAGCGACCTTACCAAGCAGCACCGGAACATGTATAGTTGTTGTTGGGAACGGCGACAGCTCACGCAGGGGTCACGTGTCTGCCTGTCTTCCGAAGAGTTGGGCGATCGATTGGCGGCCAATGAGTGATAAAGCTGCAGCGCTCCTTGGGCAAGAGCGTTAAACTCTGCAGACCTGACGAGAGGCACCGAAAATCGCCGTTACCCAATCCAAATATGAAATGAGTAGTAGTTTGTGACGCAGCACCAGCAAATTACCATTGCGTTCTGTGACGGGGGTGGTGGACCTATTTACAATCAGAGGCCGCGTGAATTGTGCATTACCGCTGGCGGGCCGCAAAATCGATTAATTGTATCCTAAAATTCTACCTTTGTCTGACTGTGAGGAAAAGTAACTTATCTTTAACGTCCTATCTAAGTACCTGCTCATCTAGGAGCTTGGTTTCGACGCAATCTTGTGCGCTGACCTGGGTAGTGGGTAACGGGATATCTGGGTAGTGGGTAACGCATTTCTGATGTTTTGTGTAGCGGTGGTGAGTAATTAAGGTTTCGATGCTCCGCTGCGCGCGCCACCTGCGCAGTGCAGGTGAAGTGGTGGCATGTTGTTGTTTGCTCGTTGCAATCCAGCGGCACCGATTCTTTACAGACCCCACTGTTTTCAAGTAGTCGTGCGGGCGCTGAACGAAGTCACCGCGTCATACTTCAGCGCCGAAACGTCCGATCTGGCGCAGGTAAGGCCTGACGGCGAAAGTTGGCATTGGTTGTGTTTGCTAGCTTTGATCAGACTACACTTTGGTGTGTCGTTGCGCGCTCGATGTGTATCAACTAGTTTTGCGCTAGAGAGTTAGGCCTGGCTCTGCTGTCGAGCGGACGAATTACTCCGCAAAAATGAGGCTTTCCTGCCTGAGGTGGAACTCTGGCAACGTCCAGGCTTGGATTTTCGATTTTTTTTCCTTCTTGCAAAATTCCCTGCGGATTCGAATCCCATTAAAAGACTGCAGCGCTGGAGCAATCCGACGTAATGGCTCGCGACAGGACCTCATCCCGCTCGCAATAGGCGAACCTCCCGAACCGCGCTTCCGTTCTGCCGAGCCGCAGATTGAGTTTGTCCGTGTTTTTTGCGTCTCGTCGCGGATCGATTTTTAATTTCGCATCGACCCGACCACGGGATGTCGAAGCTTTCGCTTTAATGGCTTGGGCTTCGCGCGCTTGCAGCTCGCCCGGCGCGGCGACTGTTCGTTCGCAGGAAGCGCCAACCTCGTTCGGTCGCGCCGCCCACCACTTGCACGCGCTTTCTGCTCGACGTTGTGCGACCCTGCGCCAAACATCGACTTTGTGCGCGCTGCACTTCCCACGCGCGGTGCTGCTGGATTTAACCTTACTTGACGGAAGCCGTTCTTCACATCACAATCTGACGGTAAACTGAAGTGGAATTGCGACCAACGAATGTGTGCCAATATTGTTGTTGATGCAGGGAAGTCATTCGTCTCAGTAAGAAACGAGCTTTTAATCGAGTCGTTATTACCAAGGGGATTATTTCATTCTCATGCCATTGTTTCAAGCTGTTGTCAGCGCTGATGACTGAATGTTTGCCGACACCTCTTGGTAGTCGCGAAAATTCGATGTCATCGGGAAAATCTGTGGTCGCGCCTGTCAAGGTAGTCACGGTACCTCGCGTGGAATTGTCATTCGCGGTCCTTGCAGTACGATTAAATCGATTTATTCGTTATCAACCAGAGTATACGCTGTGGACGAAGTGTTCTACAGCACTACAGTATGTGTACAACATCTCCAAGAGGTTTCATACGTTTGTTGACAACCGCCTGACAGAAATTAACGAGTTCTACAGTCGACCAATGAGGATATGTTGACACTAAAGTCACCCTAACAGCTGTTGCTTCCCGAGGGACAGATCCGGATAAAGGTCATGCTTGTACACCCTGGTTTCATGGTCCTAAATCTATGTTGGGGTCTGAAGAGAACTGGCCAGTTTACCCAAGGGCAGTTCAACCAGACCACATCGGATGATGTGGAAGTGCAGCAATCGGTTCACACTGCTAAGCTCCAAGTAACTGACCACCTGGAACTTTCGCTGAAGCATGTGTTCCGAAGACATTCTCCACAGGTTGAAGCTGGTGACCTCGGTTGGTAGGCTCATGCAAGCCAAGGGTGTTGGCCCTTGTGAAGCTTGTCCAGCGAAAGGGGTTTGCAGAGCTCAAGCTTCATCTTCGGACCAAGGGATTGCGGCGAAGAGTTTGCAGCGGATGCCAAAACCAATTGCAGTCTACACATCGCAAAGATTAAGTCCGTTTGCACTGGAAGGTGTTCTCTGAGCTGACGGACATTTGCAGCATTCCTTACTGTCTCCGAATGAACACCACCGGATTATCTTGCCTGCTCTCACCATCACATGACAAAGCTGCTGATCCAGCAGGTGCATGAAGTGGATGGACACAGCGGTACTTTGCATGTGCTGGCTAATTTACGTGACAAGTATTGGGTTGTTCAGGGACAATAGGCTGTAAGACTCCAGCACGGGAAGCCAGGAGAATGAGCAGTGGCACCCGTGCACCCCTGAAAAAGTTCCGCCTGGAAAGGCTCCATTCACTTGCATCGGTGTAGATCACCCGGGTCCTATTCATGTGAAACGTGGTCGCAGCTGTGTAAAGCAGAGGTTGAAACGATCATGAACAATCGACTTATTGCTTCGTTGTGCGACGATCCAGCTGATTTGCATCCGTTGACGCCGAAAGCATGGCCGCGTGGATCTTGACGTGGAACCCGGGGAGTTCGCCGGGGTAAAGGGATATCGCAGTTCCTAAACAGTATGTACAAAATCAGGCAGACCGGTGCACCAAGCAATACCAACCACTGTTGCAAATCAATCAGAAATGGGCTGAAGCGTAACCTCGAAAAGTGATACTTGGTTCTTGTTGTTGATGAGACCAACAAGGAGTGCGTGCGACCGAAAGCAATTGTGCAGGAAACATGGAAACATTTGCTGGCAAACATGGCGCTATTAGAAGAGTACGCGTTGATGCTCTTCTTTGCTTCGTGACGTTCGAAAATTGTGTTTGCTGCAAGCTGATGCGCAAATTGTAGTTGTGTAATGTTAAGTCTGTTGCTGCTTGGTTTGTATTCTGTTGTGAGCGGCTTTTGTACCTGTGCAGCGTACGTTTGTAGATGTAGCCTGCAATGAGGTGATCTTGCCGCAACCGCTGCCACGAATTGGCCAGCAGCGGAAAGTTAAATCTGCTGCGGCATAGCAGCAGGCGACTGCAACGAACGAAATGACAGAGCATCGTCCTATACAACCCACGCATCGTGTGATTTAGCGCCACGGGGGCTGTTGCGAGCATGCCTGCGTCGCTTTCTGCCAGGTCGCGCGCGCGGCACCCAAGCTTGTACCCTTATTGAAACAAGGCTGAGGTTTGCATCTTTTTATTGAAAAAGGGGACATCGACGACCTTGCGTGCGTGCAGGTCGTCGAGCGTGTCGCCCTCGCACACGAGTTCGGCTTTCGCGGAAGTGCACTGTTACATTGACTATGCAGTGTCCAGTTTCGTGCTTTCGCCGAAGCGATGTCGCCCGTTCACGCTGATTGCAGTCTTTCCCTCGATCGTGCTTTTGCGACCGCGACCGATTGCGCCTGATTAATGCGCGTCGTGCGCGCTATGAATGAACTTTGGCGCGCGCATCTCGTGCGAGAGCGCTCCGATCACTTCCTGCCTCCGCTTTCCTACAAGGCCCGATCGCATTCACCGCAGCAGGGTTTTGCGGCGTTTCCTCATTCGACGCGGGGGACAGTTTTTTCCACTTTCCGTTCCATCGTGCGAGACAGACCTCGATACCAACCGATAAATCCTTTGTAGTTACTCGACGCTGATTCCCTTCGTCGGCGAGGCAGCAGGTCAAACGATTGGTGCCGTACCTATCCTGCGGACACTTAGCGCTGTTTACGTGACAGCGGGCAACCACTTGCATATCCTATATCAGTAGCAAGTGTTGTTCAGCCCCGATTATGTGGAATCCAGTTCTGTATTACAGATCGTGCTGTTGCGACATTTCCTGCATGGGTTTATGCTGCGATCCTTATCATGTAACAGTTTGTAATAAAAATTAGGGATGAGGTTCTTGCGTGCGTGGTTCACCTCACATTTCGCAGGCTCCCTTGTTTGTCTCAAAGATTTTTTGAGATAGTCTTGATTTTGCTTAAGTTTCACCGAACAATTCGGCATTTGAGGAAGCAACCAGTGTGGCTTTTGTTGGAACAGTTGCTGCTAAGCAAGCTCCCTTTTTTTCTGGTCACTGCAACCGTAATTTTTCAAATCACTGACATCTCTTGCACAAATTGCGTTTAGTGGTAAACGTCACGGATGCCCGTGCCCGCATACCCATTCGGTTGTTGCCGGGCAAACTGGCGGAATGACGTCAGCAGCTGCTCGGGCAGTGTACGCGCGTGCGGCCAAGAATATCGCGCGGTGCCCCCTCGGTTTGCCGATTCTTATATTTCTGTCGCTCTGCTCGTGCGAACCGCTTCTTTCAACCGCCTCGCTTTTGCTCGCAGGAATGGATCAAGGTGCTCCGAGCGCACTGCGCCAAGCCGAACCGCCAGCCGATGCCCAAACCGAACAGCGCCAGGCAGGTTCGCGCTGCAGGAATTTTTCGAATCGCGCTTTGCAGTAATTTGAAAGACGCTTTCGGTTAAATTTGATGCGCTGCACTCCCGATCGGGGCCTCACAACGGCAGGAGACTCCTTACTTGTTGGCACTGCGCCCGTATACTCGGGAAACTTTCCCCTCCGCAAGCGATACCAGGCCGGACGTTGGCCTTTTTTATGACTGCTTTCGGGACGATGGTAGCTTGCCCCTCCCCCCGCGCATGTTTGAAAAACGCACATGTGCTTGCTGCATTGATGTCTCAGCGCGCGGTCCCAGTGACGCTATTTGAAACCGCGCAGTGCCGCTTCAACGCGTGCCCATCACTTTCAGGGGGGCTTCCGTGCCCGACGCTCTTATTCCCGCCGGAGCCCGGGGGGCGCGTGCGCGGTAGCGGCGTATTGTCGAAAAGCAGTATAACGACAAAAAACTGTTCTGTGTTTGATTGTGAGATCAGGTGAGGCGCGAGCGTCAATGACTAACGTCAAATGGGCGCGACTGAAGAAGTTTGAGAACCTCTGCGCTGTCACGTGTCACGGCCTGGCAAGCAACGTTCGCGAAATGCTCAGCCAGCTAAGGAACGCGTTCTGCTTTCTCTGCAGGTGCGCAGCTTGCAAGTGACGATCGAGGCCGCGCACAAGCTGGTGAGCCGCACCACTTGCCGACCCTACTGCACGTTGTCGCTGAACGCCGTCCACGTGGCCAGGACCAAAGTGAAGGAGGGTTTGAAACCGGTCTGGGGTGAAGACTTCTTGTTCGAGTGAGTGGCTGACTGACCGCATGACCTTTACTCTTCCAGTCGCGCATACAGGCTATTTCTTGGACACGAAAAACGGGGACGAGCGCCGTTGTGTTGTTCAAGCAAGACTCTATCGACCATGCAGCGTTGCTCGAGAGAAAACATTAACTTCAGTATCAGGTTTATCGGTAACATTCTCGTACCTTTCCTACTCTGCCTCTTACAGTTACAGTGGAATAAAAATAATTCGTGCATTTTTTAAAATGAAACTTCAATTTTCGTGCCATTGAAACGACCTATCGACGCATTGCGCTGGCGAAACATCGCGCTGACCAGGCACAGGGAGTTTTGCTGCCGTTGTTATTGCGCTCGTGTCATCTCACGAGACCCTGATGTCGCTGAGATGAAGAGTCGCTCTCTGTGAGTCGAAGAATGCTCGTCCGATTGGAAGAAACGCGACCATTGCGGTTTTTGTTGTTCGGCAGCGACATCCCGCCCGACGTCGACTCGTTCACGATCGGAATCCACAACGCCGCGAAGCGATCGAAGCATTCCAGCATCGGGGAGGTGGCGGTGCACTTCAGACGGCTGAACTCGGGCAAGACTGTCGACGCGTGGTGAGTCGGACCGGCGCTGATTTAGTTGCAGCGCTTGCAGGTTTGATCACAAGGCGTTTGTGAGTTGTACGCGAAGTACGTGACCAGACATCGGCAGTGCGGCTCCTTGAGTGTATTAGAATATTAAAAGGCAGCTGGTTCGGAAGTTACGTATGACAATATATGGCGGTTGGCGGTTATGCCGTAATTGTTAAGTCTGCCACAGGGTCGCAACCAGCTGATATTTTCGGGGGGGGAAGCAAAACGATTCTAACTTTATGCTGAACCTATCAACCAAATATGTTTTTGAAAATTTCGGGGGGGGCAATGCCCGGTTACACCCCTGGTTGCGGGCCTGGTCTACCAGTTCCCGTCGTCGAGCGAATGGTATCGTGGCGCGGATGACCTTCGATGCCTTTCTGTTGCGCCACAACCGCTCTCTCTCTCTCGTTTCCCTCCGTTCCCCTGTCGCGGTAATCCACCCCGGAAGTGACGTAGATTAGCTGGCATGACATCTACGCTTGAATCTTCGGCGTTGCGCAACCGCAGGTACAACCTGACCCCGATGTCGAGCGGGAGCGTCTCCAGTCAACCGATCGGTACGTGCGGCTCGGTGCGTGTGCGCGCTCGCTACTGCAACGAGCTGATTATGCCCGCGGATGAATACACGTTGCTTCGAGATGTGAGTAGCAACTTGTCTTGAGTGAAGAGCCGGCCTCTATCTGCTTTGATGTTGGTGTGGCGAATATGTTGAAAAAACGAAAGCATCAATTGCATGCCATAAACTAATTGAGATTACCAATCATAGCAGGGTGAACATCGTTTCGGAACTTTCTTAAAGCAATAAAATTGAGTTTGTTAAATTTGTAACCTACTCGGGGTAAAAACCCTTCAAACGGACAATTTCTCGAAATATTGTTTGTGACGTCATCTCGGAGTCCGTGATTTGAGCTGAACCGCAGGTTCAGTTTTCAGAAGGACTTTTCATCCGTTCAAGTCGCTAAAATTTCATTCAAATATTCCACTCCGTTTGTGAGCACTCGAGCAGGCGACAGCAGTAGCGCGTTGCAAGGATTAGGTTACGTGCGTTCGGCACACAAACGTGGAAAATGCAGTTGAGCACGCAACTACAGAGGTAATTTCGGGTTGTCTGTTGCTAAGCACGCCCTTGCGAACATGCCGCGTGGTGTAAGCTGTAATTTTGAAAATTGCCGTGACCGTTTTGTCAAGTGTGGGGCTGCTTGAAAGGGTATTGCTCGTGTGTTTCTTAAAAAAGATTCTATTTGAATGAGAGCTGAAGATGCCATTCATCATAGTAGCGCCTGGTTCATTGCTGCGGAGGCATTCGTTTCGGTACATACATTTCTGAACACGCGTTTTGTAAACACTGTCTATGGAGAGGAATCATTTCCCAGCAAAGAAGCAGTGGCGGGTTTCCCGCGCCCGGGGGCAAACACAGTTTTGGCGCCCCCCGCCCAGCCCGTTGATGGCAGTATAGATGCGAAGAATGAGTTGGGAATAAAGGGGCGTCGAAAGCTGACTCGGGCCCTGCAGTCGCCTGCATGTAGTTGTTTCTAGACCAGTCTGAAAACTTCCTGAGATTGTGACGTTACAGATTTGACGTCAGGACCTATGAATCTTGGAAATCATAAACTACCGTAGAGTTAAGAATCTAATATTCTAATCGTTTCGCGTGAAGCTGTTCCCTCTGAAATTTTGGTCACGATATTCAAACTGTTGAATAATTACGACACTACAAAATGCGGTAATACTGTATATCCGAATTGTAGCAACTAGTGAAATAAAATGCAAAAACTAGGCAAAAAGTTCCCTGATAATATGTAAAAATATGCATGAATTTTAAAATACAGATTTTTTGGGCACAAAGATTTTCTGATAACACAGGATAAAATTGGCCAGAGTTACCCCATGTTTTCTAAACCACTGGTTTGTCAGAGCCTTTCGAAGATGCCAAATCCAGCGCACCCGCTTGTTCCACTCCCTGGACAAGTCCTGTTACAATCACCGCTGATGCGAGCTGTAGGGACTAGGGGTTTCTGGAACATGCACTCTCAGATTTTTGAGTAATAAAACATCATAAAGGACTGACTGCGGAAGACTCACGAATACATAAAAGAGAAGAACAGACATAAGAATGCCCATGAAATCCTGAAGGCAAATGATTTATACAAAACTGCTAGACAAATATAAAATAACAAAATCCCAAAGCTTTTTCTTAGATATAAAACCATGAAAAGTTGACAGAAAAAAAGAAGAAATACTGCGATTGAATGCTTTACATGTAATTATCTAACTTCTAAGAAAAACGTCTTTGCCTTTACTGTAAATTTGTCGATTGTTCCTTCAAAAAACTGCTATAAATGAAATGTGTCACATCCACTAACCTAAGAAATATCTGAAGTCACTGACGCTCCGTGCGAAGTTCCAGGTTAGCGATAGTGTGACTTGAATCTCAACAATCATGTATCCCACAAAAATCATCATAGCATCCTTCAGAAAGACACCAAAACATTTCAACGTGAAGTTTGTCAAACCATAAAAGCTCAAATTTACCTAAACGTCAGATCTGTAGTCGTAACAACCAAGGGCATGCAGGTAGGTCTGGTGATTCTCGGGCAACTGCTTGATTGCATGCCCTCCACGAATTCTAGTATCGAGGAATGTGAAAAATACAGGCATTTGAAATAAGCAAAAACTAGTTTTGACAAATAAACAAGTTTTGAAAAATTGAATTAAAATGAATCATCGAAGAGTATTTTGTGTTTTTAGTGTGTTAGGTTCTTAATAATTTGCTTTATTCCATGGGTTTAAGACTGTTTATAAGCAAATTTCTTTCACTCATGGGTAAGCTATGCATTGAGGAATTAGATATTGCATTTATTCATGTAATTACGTATCAGATAGGCCCACCAAAAAAAGATAGCACTTACGGCATGTTAGGAGATAGAGATGGCTATTGTTTCTCTTCGAAATAGTATCTGGAAAAAGTAGTACAACCATGCAATTTGATGAAATGCCGCCCTTTATATTTTTCTGAATTATAAACAAATTGCTAAGGATGTTTAGTTCAGTGAAAACAGATGAAGGTAAGTTAGGTAACGATGGCAGTGCTTCATCTTTATCTCAGGTCACTTAACATTTGCATGCTCCCTCAGGCAAGTTCCAATCAGATCCATGCAGCACGTTTTAGTAGCCAATGAGAAACATCTATAGTTCAGGGGTACAAACAGGCCCGTAACCAGCTTAGGACACCAGGTGGGGCGAAGAGTTTACTGAGAGGGGCCCAAATTTTTTAAACTACGTCCAACACATTTTTCCAGGGGAGGCGAAAAAAATTTTACGGGCCTGGGTACAAAAAAATGCGGTAGCGCACTCGTGCCACGTGACCAAAAATGTGGAGTGCGCGAACGTTTGTTTACCTTTTATACTTCACGCATATTAATGCTGTGTGGCAAAGCTTTTATGCGTGCGCTACTAACATTCGCAGAAAATTTTGCACCTTTGGTCTAGTTACAAGAATTTGATAAATGCACTTTTTGCAATTACGCTCTTTGTGTGACCCACTGCCTTGGGTGTCCTGGGCCGTCGCCTCGTTCATCCTCCGCTGCACGTCCCTGGTGACAACACTGTGTAAGTTTCATCGCTGTTCTGAAAGCATGCGCAGTATAGCACTCTGCATGCACTGTGGACGCTGTATTTGCGTCCCATTGTGACGCAACTATAAAATGATAGGGAAGTCGGAAAGTTTGCAACCCTGGCTTTCTGAAAGCATTGTAACGCAGCCGTGAGTCAAACCACAAGCGGACGCTTATTGCTGGAGACAGAAATTTAGCCTTGAAACGTCACGTAGGTTCATAATTGCTCGCTTTGCGAACCTTGGTGTTCTTGATGGGATGTCACAATGACATTCGACGTTTTGTAAATTGTAGTTATTAGCATCCGCAGACATTTGACGTTTCGTAATCAGTACGTAACATTCCGACTTCAATTTGGCGCCCCCAAAGTGCTGCGCCCGGGGGCAAATGTCCCCCCTTGCCCCCCTCGTTACGCCACTGACACTAGGATCTTACAGAGTATATACTTCGTCTAAAAAGTAGGCATCATCAGCTCTTATTCAATTAGCATTTTGTAAACATTTATTTTTCATTGACAGTGCTTGCTTTGTAACTTGTTTGACATGCTCGAATCTCAGCGAACTCTCTTGCTCCAGAACAACGCTCATTTTTTGTTGTTGCTGCTGCAGTTGGTCACCACCGAAACGAAGGTGATCATCGCTTTGTCGCAAGTGTGCGGCCAGGACCGAACGAAGCTCGCATCCGATCTGCTCAAAACATTTCAGCAACAGAAAAAGGTACCGACTCTAGCTCTCTGCCTTGCAAGATTTATTTATTCGATGCACCCCGGCCACTGCGATGGTGATCGGACGACCGGTGATGCCCGGATGTTTGTTCAAGCTGCTGCGCGGGGTATGTGGTTCAGCAAGGACCGAACATAACCGCGCACCTTTGGCTTCGATTTCAGTATTCGGTTTATTTACGCGACACCGGGGTTGCTGAGCGACTCAGAGTTGAGCGTACTGTCATGTTTTGCGATCCAGTCCTGAATTTTTTAAACTCAGTCCAAGCCCAAAAAAATTTAAAGAAATGTTAAGTCCAAGTGCAAATGAAGTCCCAAAAAATTGACAAAATACAGCTTTTTAACAACAAAAATGCCGTAATTCTTTTCCACAAACTTAGTCCTGATCCTAAATTTTGGAAGCGGTTTACAGCCCGGATCCAAATCCAAAAAAGTCGTTACAGTTCGGATCCGGTCCAATGCCCATCTCTACTAACCGTCGCATTGCGTGCGACCGATTTTGGTGACGTAGATGGGCTGAAAACGTGTGTGACGTACGTACGGCGTATGGCGCGCATCGCGTGCACTCCTGCCAGCGAACAAACTTCGCCCTGTCGTGGCCTGCAACAACGCCCATCACGCAGTCGTCGTGCGTCAGGCAAAGCGAATGTGAAATAGGCTTTCATCTGCAAGTCTCACACTTCGTATTCCGCGCAGGAGCTGGAGCTGATGAGAATGCTGAACGAACGCGAGATCACCGCGCGCGACTCCGAGCCCGGGACCCTGTTCCGCGCCACCACGCTCGCTTCCACGCTCATGGAGCAATACATGCGATCGCGTTGCTCCAGCTTCATCTCCCTTGCGTTGAAGGAGGTCGTCAAGCAGATTGTCGAAAGTCCCCAGTCGTGTGAGGTAAAGCTTGCTGCAAAGTGGTGGGTTTGCAGCGAGAGTTCATTTGTCCGCGTCGGAACCGGACCGTGCTTTGGCGCAACTGTGTCCCTGCGGTTAAAGTCGGTTTGTTAAAGCGCCACTTGGCGTTGATTGTTAGTTCCTCGACCCCCCCCCCC
>Ga0210059_1000812_pt1 | contig 43333 bp, 27 predicted proteins | sample Ectturendosymbi2_FD_188042 | JGI IMG/M metagenome (GOLD analysis project Ga0210059, IMG submission 188042) | Ecteinascidia turbinata endosymbiont from Florida, USA - Sample 2 (SPAdes) (version 2) | ecosystem: Host-associated > Tunicates > Ascidians > Unclassified | place: Key West, Florida... | reverse complement strand
CCCTGTCCCGGTCTCGGTCCATGCCCCGCGGCGGGCCCCAGGCCCTGGACGGGTTCCTGCAGCAGCGCGACGGTGGAAGCCGTTAACACACGAGGACCAGACGAACTGTGGCACTGATCCCCTCATTAGCAGCAGAAAACATTTACGAACGAGGGGAGGGTCGGATTGCGCGCTAAGTTCATTTTCTTCGAATTGATTGACTGAACGAACTGTTGCCGAGATTTAATGCGCTTTCTCGAGTGGGCATGGCAGATCCACTTGTCATGTTTAGTAACACTGCGGGCCGTTGTTTGAATGGCAACCCAGCGCGTTGTTTAAAGCTCAAATCACCTCGCAACACTGCGGGTCGGTTGAGAATTTTGCTAGAAACACTGGGCAGGACTACGTCATCTGAATACGGTGACAATGCCGCTGTGACGTTAAGCGAAGGAAACAGCTTCAACCAGTGTTTTCCAATGGTTTGGCTTTGCTGACCGTAGAGACATTTTGAGAGACCGCAACTGTTTCACCTGAATACGGAGATGTGTTTTTGCATTAAGGTTCTACTGCATTTTGAGAGACCTTTGGAAAATTTCGAGAGACCATTTCGGTCTTTCAAAACACCTTAAAAAACACTGGCTTCAACCATGAATGAAACCAAAAAACCCGCGTCATATAAATACATTAAAAAACACCAACCTTTTCGCAACAACAAGACAATTCTATCGGTTTTAAGTCTCGTCTTCCACACAAGCATCCTTCAAATACTCCACCAAGCAATGACATACCACGCGGCAGTTTCAACCGAATGACGTACTTAAACAATGCTTACTTGTCGCCGAAACGATCGAGCCCGCGTTTCGTGTCAACCTGCGCCGTGTTGCGCTCCCGCTCCAGTTTCGCTTCGATCGCTCTTTCCCTTTCTTTTTGCTTCTCTTCCTGCTCCTTGAGCGCTTTCATCCTATCCTCGTAGGCCTTTTTCTCGGCTTCTTCGCGCTCCTTCTTGGCTCTTTCTTCTTCTTCGCGCTCTGAAAAATCGATGAGCCGAATGAGCGATTGGCCGGTGCAGATTTGCCGCAAGTGGGAAACATCAAACTTAGCGAAGCCACTTCTGGCCTCGTTCAAAGAGGAGTACGAAAGACATCACTGCGCAAAGCTTGTGGTAAGTGGAGGATTTAGCCAAGACAGGAACACCTTTGCCACTCAACCTTTTTGAAGATGGGTAATTGTAAAGTACAGTGACGATTTACGGGGGGGGGGCGAAATCTTGATTTGCATGGATTTTTTGATTGGGCTGGTTTGTATGATTGTTGTTAAAACAAAGACAAAAAAACAAGAGGGTTTGAATATTAAGCAAAGTTACTCAAAATATGTTTTTCAGCGTAGACAGAACTGACTTCTCTTTAATTCCTCGTCTTTCTTCCTTTGCTCCGCCTCCTCTTTCTCCTTAATCCACCTCTGACGTCGCTCCTCCTTCCGCGCCTCGCGACGCTTGGCGAGCCGCTCGAATCGCTCGGCGCTCAGGATCTTTTCAAACGAATGCATCTTTTCCTACAGAAGTGCGATCGGAAGTGCTGGTGAGCGCTTCAGCGAAGATATATCGCACAATACTTAAAGTGCGATGAATGGCGACAGGAAGGAATTGCGGCCGGACGAAAGAAACGGAAAAAAGCAACGTCTGTTGGTGTGTATCTGCACTTTCCAGGGCAAAATTGAAAATCTCGTTGGTCGGACAATCTCGTTTGGTCGGAATGTTGGCCTGATAGCAGGCGAGCCAGGCGGTAATCAACCCTGTGAGGAGTTTCAGTAGCTAATCTCCACTGAGGGTAACACAAGCGAATCAATCGAGCAAAAATTATAAAAAAATTCTTGTGACCACGAAAGCTGCAGCCAGGTTGAAAATATGGGCTCGCATGAAAATCATGCCACAATAGCAGCTTCATCTGTCAAATCACAAGGGCTGCGCTGTCGTGGGAAGAAACTCAAACGCACCGTTTAAAAGAAAACAAGTGCCTCCACCACGCCGTGAAGTCGTTTAAACAATTCACCAGTTAAACACACATCACAAACAACGAAATCACATGAAAAAGTGCAAAACCGGTAAAACCGAAAAAGTGCAAAAAATAGTTCCAGCGGGCGCGGCCAGAAATTCCCTTTCCTGCTTGGCTGAGTAAACGTGCGAAAGCGACGAAGGCGCTGCATGAGGGAAGTGAACGAAACATCTGTTCTTCGCAACGCAGCAAAGCGCATTGGTCGCTTTTAAAATCCAGGACGACATTTATCTCCCACCAAGAAGAGGGATACGTGCTTCCGCTGCTGCGTAACATCCGGTGCATAGAAACGTCATACCTCGTAGATGGCTCGTCGTGTCTGGCGGAGATGTTGGAGGAACGTCTCCCGGTCATCCAACATCCGCTGCATCCTCAGCTTGTTGCTCACCGCGGTCTCGTGCTCCCTCCTCATGGTCTCGATCTTGAAAAATCACGACCAATCGGAAGCGTTAAAAATAACCTTTTAACCAGCTGCGCATCCACGTCGCTCGGTTGCCACGGAGACAAAACTGCAAAACTGTTGCTCGAGTGGAAAAAATATGCAGAAAACAACATTCTACTAATAGAATGAGAAAAGTTTCTATATCGCGCAACAGAAAACTGTGCCAAGCAAGTTACAAAATGTCCCGTCCAAACAAATAGACTGCAGGCAAAAACAACTTTTCTCTTTTTTGACTGACACAAGAACTTGTCGTAGTTTTGACAACGCGCATACCCGTTCTTCTTCCAACTGCTCCCACAAGGTGGCGTCCCCGACGCGCTTCTGTTCATAGCGCGCCTTGAGCAGCGGGATCTCCTGCAGTCGCTTCGCGCGTTCGAAGTAGTCGACCTGTCAAGAGCGGGAGTGATCTCTGAGTAACGAACCGGTGAGAATCCGCAGGGATGACTGGCAGCACTCAAGAAAAAAATTAGGGAAGACGTACAGCCCCTTTTCGAAGAAATAACCGAAACTGAGGAACAAACGAAAAATGCTTTTTCTGAAGTTTTGTCTGTGTCGGCACACTGATTACTTAGCTCAGTGATTCTCGAAAGTGGGTACGCTAACCCTTTGGGGTACGCCAAGGTTCTGCAAGGGGTACACGTATTGTTTAATTGTCTTCATAATGAAATTTTAACGCGGAAGGACAAGAATTATCGTGCATTTCTAATTATTGTACTCACGATTACAGTCAAAGGGGCACTTGAGAAACAAAACACTGCCCGAAGCGTACATTACTAAAAAAGCCTGAGAACCAACGGCTTCGCTAACGCAAGTTTCATTTCTTCAAAGAATTTTTATTTGTTGCCATCGTTTGCGCGTTCCGAAAGGGTATGGTGATATCTACCTTGCTGCGTAGTGCTAACGTGAAAATGTTCCCGCCTTGCAGAGACGCATTGCTACTCTAGACACCAACAGAACAAGGCCGGTATCGAGAACAACAGCGGGCACCGCAACTCCAGTGTGGAAGTGCAAGCAGCTTACACTGCAAAGAGAAATAAAAACCTTCTTCGTTCGCTCGGCTTAACACGACTGCATGTGTCATTATGAGGACTTCAAAGGCTTGTTTTTCACAAAAACTAGGACAAGGTTCACGCGTCAACAAAACCTCATCCACTCTCAGTGAAAACGCACAATGCTAAGAACAAGGCGAGGATCAAAACGAGCCCCGCACTGTTCGTAACGCACAGCGCGTTGCTATGCCAACAGCGTAACACCAGCATTTTACTTGGGCTAAAAATGCAAGCTGACTGGCTGTTGGATTTCTTGAGTATGGTTCCGTGATAAACCCGGCATGAAACAAACTTGACAGGAAAGGTCAAAAACAAACAGCAGTTGCTAACAGCAATCACATTCATTCATTCATTCATTTATTTTTTGGGAAACAAACACACACGAAAAACAACAAATAAACAAGATGAAATAAACAAGCAAGCTCATGAGTAGAAATATAATCAATATTATATGTGCATCAGCGAGTTTGTGTTATACGGGGCAGAAACTGCCGTGTTTTGCCGATTTTCAGATATGGCGAACAAACAGACGCACGAGCTGATCGCAGGTAAATCCGCCCCGCACCCCATGACAATCACGTTTGCAGGTAAATCCGCCCCGCGTGTAATGGGGGCAGAACTGGATCAAAACTGGACTAACTACCCATCTATTTCCATCCAGGTAACCTTCCCCTTCAGGGCACTCGTCAACAAGGTGATTAGCATTTAAGGTCCAAGCGGATGACGCAAAGTAGCCCGGGAGGACGAACCAGCGTCAAGTTGCCCGTTCCAGCGACTGCAACAATTGGAACACAGGTCTCTCTCAGCTGCTGCATTACCTTTTTCTCTTGCGCTCTCAGTCGATCTTGCTGTTCCTTCTTCTTGCGCTCCATCGTCTCCATCTGTCTCTTCATCAGTTCATCCGGATTGATCTCGTCCAGTTTCTACAATATTATACAGTGGGTGTTGAATGGGTGTCTACAATGGGTGCCGTGGGGAGTTGAACAATGCGTTGGCAGTGGCGCTTGTCAGCGTCTACCACATCGCCAAGTGCAATAAAACGAGCGTTGCCATTTGTTTTTACTTATTCAAGTGACAATAGGGTATTTGCCTCGAGTTCGCTGCGGAAAACAAAGGTGATTTTTTTTCACGGTCATTCATCGAATTTTTTTTAAACGACAGAAAAATTTTAAGTCAATTCGGTCAAAACCTATCCGAAAAAGAAAAAAAGACAAAGTTTTCAAGCCATTTCGAACAAATTACCGAAACTTCTCAGCGGAAAAAAACAACCCAGGAACGCACACAAAGCGATTTTGCTCCGGTCATGGAGCGGGATTCTCAAAGGTGAAGATAAGGTCAGCGGCGAGACAATACGTACAGACGCACTAAACATCAACTAAACAAAATACAACCACAACCTTACCCAACAGAAAAAGAAAGTTACACTTGGAAACACCGACACAACAAGGAAACCGACATACATCCAAATCAATATCCTTTAGCATCTTTTGACCGAGTTCACTCTTTCTGATCATTTCCAAACGATCGTTGGTGGTTCTCCTCTTCTCTTCTTCCTCCTGCTCCTTGCGCCTCTGCTCCTCTCGTTCTTTCTGTTCCTTGCTGAGACGCTGCTGTTCAGCGATTTTCACCTGCTCCTCCTGCTCCTGGATGGCTCGCTGCTCCTTCAATTCCTGCAAAGTAGGTCATGAAAATGTTGGCGAGTGAAGATGGTGAGAGTTTTCGGGGATTCACAAAGAAAACCAAACAAAAGGTTGACAAACACGGAACGAAGACCCGAAATTTCATCGGCCAGTTAAATTTCGACCTTGAAAATTCAACACTAACTTCACTAACGAAATCGTAAATTCTTTGTCCAGTTACTAGTAGACAAATAGATTTTAAAAGAAACATGTGCAATAATAAAAGAAATAATATTGCACGTCATTCTGGCTTTTTTTTTAAAAAAAAAACGAAGCTGCTGCAAACCCGCGGCAATAACACAAGAATCCCATACAGCAGGGGGGGGGCAACCATGCAGGACTGCCGGGCCAAATGCACATAACCGGATTGGTCCACGGGCCACAGCTGCATGTGTCAAGCTCTGCGGGTTAGACAACTCGCTGGCCACCCACGGAAGATTGGCAATACCCTTTTAAAATCTGGACCTTTCCCTGGGCCACAAAACTTCAGCTCCCAGGCCACGGGTTGCAGACCCCTGCCATACAGTGTAGGTAGGGGGTTTGGCGCCGGCAAGTCAGTTCAACTGTCGAGTCTTATGGGATCAAACGTGGGGCGACAGTGGGCCAGTTCAAATTTTCAAGATGGAGATAGTACGCTTTTAATGGCACGTGGCATTTACGGTCTGCAATAATCCTGGAATTGTCAATAATTGGTACAGTCTTTCCTAGAATTCGAGAATTTTTGTCACAGCACACTGCAAAACCTTCTGCGTATTTTGAAGCTTCGTTCAAGAGTTCTCACCGCAAACAACGCATCAAATAAGCAGGTTGTTGACAGGAAAATTTCCCCTGAACTGTCCGTGGATTTGTCGGAAGCATTTAAAATACTGATGACACACTTCCAGTCAAAAGTATGGTAAGAACTTTCAGAGTGATGTCGCAGTCATTTCCGCATAAGCGAACAGCACTGAGAAGCTGTAGCCTAGGATAGTGACTGCATTGTATGCGAAATAAAACTTAACAGCAAAGAAGCGAGCACGGGCGTAGTGTTGCTTTCATTCGGGCACAAGGCTGAATGCCAGCTAAACGAACGAGCATCAGAAACTGAGTTACTCTGCTTGCAACGAGAACTTGAATATGAACGTGCTAGGAGAACAGCACCCCACGGCAGCAGAACTACGTATTACTGATTATTATGAAAACAAGTCAAGACCGGAGTTATCGTCAGCCGAGATTGAAGAAATGTAAGTTGTTCGTAAGAAGGGAAAAGACGTAATCGTAAATCCCACACTACTCGGAGAAAGGGGGAGAACTTGAATGTGCCTGGCGAGATAATCCAATTATACAACCCGCTTGAACGCAATCTGTTAGTAGAAAGTGAATGAAGAACACGATGTACTGATGTCCAAAGACTTGCAAATACGTCCGATTATTAGGTAACAATGGTAGACTGCAACGTCACAAACATGGGACTACCCAGCGCCTACGCAGGCATCACATATTTTGTTGTCTTCTCATGAAAACGTCGCATAACTCGCAGTTACAAAAACAAAAGGTAGCGCTTTTACTAAACACGTTATATATCCAGAAATAATCAATCTCAAAAGTCAGAAAATCCAGACTTGTACTTACAAGGCAGCCAGTAGAAGTTCTGTACGAAACTATACGAAATTCAACTATCAGTTGGCAAATAATGACAAGGCAGCATCGGGATCAACTGCACACTGATGTCACAAGGTTGCGACAATGGCCCTGTTTCGTCACTAGCTTCAATCAAAATCTTAAAGCGTGTGACAAGGTTTCCGCTGGAGTTTTCAACAGGCATCAACCCAATCCCTGCTTGGAACCAAATCTTGTGCAAGCGCCAACCGGGCTTAAGGAGAAGTACAAACCTTCTCGAGATTGATGTGTTCCAATCGCTCCTTCCTGTGCTCGATGATGAGCTTGCGCTGCAGGATGGCTTCGTGTTCTTTTCGCCTTGTTTTCTGGTAATACTGGTACACCACGTCCTGCTGCCGGGCAATCTCGCGCTGGAACAACGAAACAAGCGTCAATGCCGCGGCTTGTCAGCGTTTCTCAACTGCCAGCCTTCCAGTCGAGAGGCTGACACTCTACCATTGAGCTATCGCCGCCCCAAGACATGTGGGAGTGTCACTAAAATCCAACGCGCGCTACTGTAACGATTTCATAACCAAATCAATAATATTTGCACCCGAGCAGCATCTGCGCCGGCGAACTGTACTTATCCGAGGCAACTTAACGCCGGACTCCATTTTATAAGCGATTGTTTATAAAGATGTTCAGAGCACAAAGTTTAAAGTCACCAACCTAACGACTTCAGCAATCCACAGAGTCAGGAGTGGATACTAGAATTTAGGGACCTGAGGCAAACTCTCAAGAAAGGGGTCCCAAAACTAACATTCAAGTTAAGGGTCCCCTTTTGACACAACTGCACATAATTTTTTCTTTATTTTGAAATACACTGTGACTTGCTTCAGTGTTTATTAAATGTGGCTCGCGAATGGTTCATAAGCTTTTTAGCTGACCAATGCAGAGGGTGCCCGAGGCGACCGCCTACCCTAATATCCAATCCTGCACGACATATTTACGACAAAACTCAGGCAGCAGCTCCACACCTCCATGGCTTGAGAATCAATCATCTGGTTGGCGCGTAGCAATGCGCGAGCCATCGCATTGAACCTCTCCGAGAGTCGTTCGCTGGGCAGCTTCTGCAAGCGGTACGTGTCGAAGAACTCGTCTTCGACGTACAGCGGCGACGCGTTCAGGTCGGTCCCGAAACTCAGCGCGCCTTTCGTGTGGTCGATGCGTACCTGGGGACGTGAAACTGTGTGAAGATCAGGTCAAACAACAGCGATGCGCGCAACAACTCTCAGTGCGCAGCAGAACGCCAACGGAATATCAGCAACCATGTGAGCGGCTGAGGTGTCTGGAAAGGCGACGCATTGGTCCTCGCGTTAAATCAAGGCCGCCTAAAAAGCATGCGTTTTCTATTCGTTTTGCGATCACTCCCATTGCCGACTGTGACTGCAACGAACTTAACTGCAACTTTCGGGCATGCTCTTCGACTAATTTCACCGCAGGCAAACCTTTGCTATGTCAACAGTCTACATTTTGTCCCATTCTTATAGATACATGACCACTGCTTACAACCCTGCGCCGCACTGACGCAATGATTGTGATATCGTTGCAACTGTGGATGTTAAGATTTTCGATTCCAGTGGAAGTTGAGTTTCTCTAAACACGGACGACCTTCGTCAACATCATCTAGACCTTGAGAGCAAGGCCTTCTGTGAAAATTTTCTCTAGACGGCCTTGTTGAGAGCCTTGGTTAAATCGCCTGGACGCGTAGTTGCGTCATAAGCACGTGACCCACGTAGCAACTGCGTCACAAGCACGTGACCACGTACCTGCAGTTGTCCGTTGCGGGCGGCGTCGACGATGTTACGCTCTAGCTGGATCCGCGAACAGAACGGAAGCAATTCGAGCAGACGGTCGACCTCAATCGTCTGGTAGACCTCGGACACCTGGTTGGAAGAAAATCAGCTTCCTTCATTGTACGGTGGACGTTGGTAGTTAACATCAGCAGCAACAAGCCGCGGGACTCTTTCTACGGATTTCCTTTTGCTGATGACAGACAAATATTTTTTGGCCTGCTGCAACGCGCGTTTCGACGTGAATTAACTGTTTGGCACCAAGTTCTGTCAAGGCCCGAGCAAGAGTCAAGGCGGATGTTTCCGCTGAAAAGATTCCCGATGATGTAAAACGGATCCTGTATGGAAAGTTCTTCCGCATCGAACCGCGCCAAGGAAAAACCAAACACAACGCAATACACAGCAGCGAGCTCATTCACCAGTCAGAAGTACTTGGACGTTGATCAGCAGAAGCTGTGCACGGAGCCAAAAAAAAACCCATTATGATGTCGGAATGGAGATGACGGTCATCGTGTTGTGGCAGCAAGACAAAATGAGCAAAAAATCAGAAAACAAAACCTCAACGACAGCTAAGCCGAAAAACTCTAGTGAAAAGCATCCATTGTGATAAATTTTGGTATTGCCGATTCGCCATACAGAGCTACAGCCAGTTTGAAAGCAAGTACTTTTACAACAACGGCAGTACCTGTCCAAAAACTATGCAAAAAAGGTGACGAAAAATTACGTGAAAGCCAAAACTCGAAAACAGGACATATTTTTACGGCAGCAGCGACAATTCTAGGACATGACGCAGGCGGAGATGAAGTGTCATAAACGGGAGATTGTTGGATAAACACACTACCTGTTGCAAAACCCGGGACACGACGATCCTTTGCAGGTAAGGAATGTAATGGACGAGCTCCGGTTCTCGGTTCTGTTCCCGTATCCACTGGAGGACGCTCGAGACGCGCTCGCTCAACTTGAGTGGATGAAAGTCGACTTCCAACCACTGGTACAGTTCGCGCAGCTGTCGAGGGACGTACTGGAGCAGATTGAATTTCAACTGCAACGAGAAAATATCTTCTCTGTACGCTCGGCTTAACACGACTGCATGTGTCATTATGAGGACTTCGAAGGCTTGTTTTTCACAAAAACTAGGACAAGGTTCACGCGTCAACGAAACCTCATCCACTCTCAGTGAAAACGCACAATGCTAAGAACAAGGCGAGGATCAAAACGAGCCCCGCACTGTTCGTAACGCACAGCGCGTTGCTATGCCAACAGCGTAACACCAGCATTTTACTTGAGCTAAAAATGCAAGCTGACTGGCTGTTGGCCGGCACCAAGTAGTCTAAGAACGGTTAAGTTTAGAACGATATGAGTTTGTTACAAAAAAGCTATCACTGTTGTGAATCATTGGCGATTCTGTACGTTGATTTTACGCGTCTTATTTACCTGAAGCTAGTTCCCCCTCGATCGGAGGCAGAGTTTACGAATGTGAGTAGATGCAAAAAAAATACTGATGTGACGCAAATGGACACAGTGTGTGCATACCAGTTTATAACAAATTGGAACACACGTCCAGGTTGTGAGGGAAACCGACTTTCAGCGCGTGCGCGCAGAAACCATGAACATTCACGGTTTGAAACTTTTTCAAAAGGTGATTGCAGCGCTCGCGTACTCACGAAGTCGACGATCAGCGTCGCTCTGGTGTGCGGTCGATCCAGGCCAAGCAGCTTTGTCAGGTTCAGGTGTTTTTCTATCAGCGCTCCTTCCATGTCCAGGATTTTTCCAATGCCATGCTTCTGTTCCGTGATCGGTATGGAGAGCGTGGCCACCAGCATCAGAGAGGCCATCCTAGAAAACAGCGAACCTTGCACGTCAGCAATCATTCCTTTAGCCCAGGGGTGCACAACCTATCGGCTGTTGCCGGCCGCATTGCGTTTACTTTTATGGATTACGGTCACCAGTGAGTTCAAGTTATTTTTATATTTTTGATTTGCTTCTGTTCTGCTTTCACACACTGAGCTTTGCCAGCTTCCAGACGTCTCTTTGGCCGTCTTTCTGTTATTAAGTATTCTCATACAGTGGAATGTGAATGCACGGCTTAACTTATATTTTATATTACACGGGCGCATAAACTTATATATCTAAATCCGCATACAGGCACAGGTTGCGCAACCTTGCTTTAACCGAACATCAGGCATCTACAGTACTAATATCAGAGCAGAGGAAGACATATCTGCGCACCAGCAACAAGACGCTTTTTGTATGGTTAACAATTTGTTTATTTTCTGGCAAAAAATCGATATCGCCAGCAATCCTTTGTCGAAGAACTGTTCACGCATTGAACGTCAGCCAGCACACTCAGCCAAATGCCGACCTGGCCAAGTCGTCCATGGACGGGTTTTTCTTCATGTCCCTGGTCAGGCGGAACAGCTTGTGTCGGGAGCAGGCGTGGAACAGCATGTTGCCCGCCTTCCAGAACACCAAGCAGAGCTTGTTGTGGAAGTTGGCCAACATGACCGGCTTGGGCGGTCGTTTCGACAAAGTCATAAGATAATGAATGTCTTCCACTGCTTTAAACGCCTCCTGTGATTAGCAGAAAAAGTTAATCGTGTTTACTCTTAGAAATAAAAAGGCTTTACACAGGCAAGGGGCGTGCTCCACTGCATGAAAAAATGGAGTTCCTTGTTTAAGAACTTAGGCTTTGAGGTTACAACTACTTGTACCGTGCGTTTGTTTGAGAATTTGCAAGGACTTAATTTTGAGATGCATAGGAGTGATTTGACAACACACGTCGATTTTGGAAATTTGGATAAACACTGGATAAGCCAACACGTACAAAACGGTACTAAAAATGCATAGCCTTCCCTTTTTTGATTAATTTGATAAAGTTGGAAACTTCATTCTCCAGCAAGAGTGAGGAGCGTCACTGCTGATCCCCAAATGATGAGGTTGCTAAGTTTCCTTCAAGTTGCTATATATTTAATTGTCTCGCCGACAAGAAATTCATGCCTAAAAAAACTTCACACGGCTGCTACAGATCGAAGCTTAAGAGGTTTACGTACGTTTGAGGTTACCGTTGTATGCGCGCTGGTAACACACGAGAAAAACAATGACGCAAAAGGCGCACCTGCCACAGTTCAATCTGAATCGCCGTATCCAACTGCGCGATCCTTGTTTCCAGATGCAAGGCCTGCGTTTCAGGATTGGACAAGTTAACAGAGAATTGAGCACCGTGCCGCTGCTCGCTCAGTTTGACGTGGTTTCGCAGGTTGTCGCACAACTTGCGGAATTCAGTTCGACGGTCGTAGTTTAGACAGAACTTGAACGCTGTAGGAAGAGAAGACGACGTTGGGAAAGCGTGAACTTTCACAATGTCATATATTAAAGCAAGCTTTCTCGCGGTTGTTCAAGAAGAAAATGTCATTATTTCATGAACTAATTGTTACGGCAGCGTCACAACCACTGACTATTAGAAATTTTGGTAGGAGACTGCACCGTACACCACTAAATCCAACTACGTTTTGCATCGCCTAGACAAAAATGGATCAAAACATAGAACGAAACGTCTAGGTCAGGGCTGCACAACCTTTTCGCTATTGCCGGCCGCATTACGTTTGCTTTTATGAATTACGGCCGCCAGTGAGTTCAATATACTTTATATTTTGCATTGCTTCTGTTCTGCTTTCACACATTGAGCCTACCCTGCTTTTTGGCCTTCTTTGTACTAAGTACTGTATACTCATACAGGAGACAAAGAGTTTTCAATAATGCACCGCCACCATAACTTCCACGGCCACAAGGTTGTGCATCCCTGGTCTAGGTAAACTACAATGGTGTCTGCATAAAAATAATAATTTGCAAGTTGCTGCTTGGACAGGCAGGTGGGGTGCCACCTTACGTAACAACACCACACCTCATACAGACAAGAAGCTACCTAGCTGGGCAATGGTGTGGTATAGTCGTTCCACACGGCAGTTATTCCGCAGCAGGTCGAGGCACTGGCGGTAGCTTTCCCACAAGTACTTCACCCATGGCGTCAAAAGCAGACGATCGGTTCGGTCTTGTGTTACTTCCCCAGTGACAGCTCGTAGCAGCATCCTATTGTAAAATACAGGGACGAAACGGCTGTAGAACTGGAACAGATGCGATCGCAGCAATGTTGGTTAGATTGCTGTAGTTTGTCTAGGCATCTTAAAACCAAAGTAGTAGAAAAAACTACATGAATTCAAGTAACAACATCCACACGTGCTTAACCGGTTAAGTGGTACAGTTGGTTGAGTACGCGCCACCGAAAGTGGTAGGCTGGGTTGTGTACCGGTCGGATCATACCGAAGACTTGGTAAACGTTACTTGTGGTCTCGTGCTCGGCGTTAATGGGTGGGTGCACGGGAGCGTTTCATGTGCGGCGCTGTCACTGACTCGCCACCAGTGCAGCATTCACTGCGAAAGCAGCAGCGTGGCCCACGGCGCAAGTAAGCGGAAATAGGTGCCCGCAGACCATTCGTGGCACTCCAAAAGGATTACATAAACCGAGTGCAAACGAACTTGCACTGAACATATGATTGTCCTGGAGGTTAAGACGAGCATGGAGCAAAAATTTCGGACTGGGTCATCCATGCGTGCGTTCACAACTGCACATTTTTTACTCAAATAATATCAAAACCATATTTACCCTTCAGGGGATTCGATCATATCCAAATCTTCGACCAACTTCAGCGCTGTTTCCGCAGACTTTTCTCGGGCCTCCTTAGTTTTCTTCTCGGCCAACTCCAGGTAGTGGGTGACAGCATCCTCAAGTGATTTGGTGTTCACCTGCAATTATTACCAGACAGTTGACGATACTGTTCGTGTGAACCATTTTCAGCGTTTTTTGTTTCTTCCAGAGGTAAAAGTACGCCAATTACGTGTATATCATTCGCCACTCGCCAGCTCTGTAGTTCTGTAGCAAGCTTTAAAATACAGATGAAACGTATTGGTCATCAGTATGGTAAGATCTCTCACTTTACTTTTGCAGCCTTTTCCACATAAGCAAGCAACATTGATACGCTGTTGCCTAGGATAGAGACTGCCAACGTCGAGTTTAACAACGAACGTTCTAAACGCACATGCACAAAATCTTCACTTGACATACTTAGTGTTGTGATATTATGGAAGAGGATTTTGAACTTAGCTGTGTACACAGAATTGCTTATTCTTTTCTTTACTGTCTATTTTTAGGAACCGATTATTTCAACACAGAGAAACTTGAAAATCAGAAACACATTCAAGCTCATCTCTGTGTAGTGGTGTAATCAAACAAATAACCAGCGGGAATTCAGAATCCATTTGCATGATACAAAAAACATGGGCCACAGTAGTGTGCAGTTGTTTGCATACAAACATTGAAACAAGCCACTGTTGACAATCACAGATCGGCTGTACAGAAAATGCATAAGCTGCAAAATCTGTAAGTGAGATACAGTTTGTCATCAAGCAGCTGTATACGCAAGGCTACCATACCGTCCTTGTTTCTAAGATTTGTTCTTATTTTACCGTACTACGTCTTAGAAAATATTACTGTCCTTATTTCTAAGAAATGTCCTTATTTGTGACTTGTTTTTCTTATTTTCTGTGGCATAACAATTTTAAATAAGCAATATCTGATAGACATACAAACCATTTCTATCTCGTCGCAAACATTTTGTAATAAAGGTTTTGTGACACCATAAAAGTAGTATAATCTTGCAGCACAGAGACGTAACGCACTATCAGGCATTGTTAGCACTGTTAAACTATCTACTCTGGTTAGCATTCTTAGGAAAGATGGTTCTGCAGCAAAGGTAGCATTTAATTGATTCAAGAAATAAGCAAACGAAAAAACGGTTTCCGTGACGATTACAAGGAAGTTGAAAATAAGAAATTACTGAAGCAAATGATTCCTGGAGATATAGGGAAACATATGATCTGACGTTAGTCGTGCAAACAGAAACAGTTGTTTTCGTTTCAGGTAATCAAATCAAATCAAATCTTGCTCAGCCGTCCTTATTCTTGGTTCTAGATTGATGGTAGCCCTGTGTATATGCCATAGTTTAATGAGGCATTTTTAATTTTGCACATGTCACCAAGCAAGTGCTATTCAACGTGACTAGGCGACTTTGATATTTTCACTTCACTTCAGATTATCTCCGTCACTCTAAAACATTGTTCTCAGCTCCTCCACCATCAATCTCTAAACACATTACAAAAGTTTCAAGCAGAGAGCAAACAAGAAATGAGAGCTTCTGACATCAGCAAACCACAGTAGTTAAGTGAGCTGCAGAACAACAAGTGTAAAACTTTGTAAAACCAAACCAGCATAAAATTGCAGTTATGAAACAACACCATTAACTCAGTATTATCTTCACATCCACAGATAAAAAGTTTTAATCAGTATTTGTCTTACTTGCTGACAAATGATCTTGTACTGGTAAAGACCTTCTTTTGCAGCTTGGCTTTTTCGCAATTCCACACACAGATCAAGGTACTGCCGAATGATGGGCTCATGAACTTTCTGCCATGTTCTGTGCTTTTTGCTTCGTAAAACATCGCTCAGGACGTCCAACGCAGGTTTGAGTTTACCAACATCTAAGAACTCTGAAAGGCATGAAACAAGGATAAGACATTTGTTTGTACATGTAACCAAAACATCCAACTAAACACAGAGCAGTGGTTCTTAACCAGAGGGCACTTACACCCAGGGGAAGTCAATAAATTTCTAGGGGAGCATGAGCCCTTACGCACACTACAACATGGAAAGTGTGATTAATAAATTTACCAATAAACACATTTGTTTTCACAGCTTATTTAAAGTCAGGGGGGTTTGAAACAAAGGACAATTACTCCAGGGAGGTGTGGTAGAAAAAAGGTTAAGAACCACTGACATATAGGCTTTTATTACATTCATATTATCAAAAGTTTCCAGGGGTTCACTAGAAATTACACTAAATCACTGTTTTAGCTGACAGGCTTTTTTTGTATCTATATATATTAAAAGCCAACATTGTTAACAGATAAAAATAAAATGGAAATGGACACTAACTGGTTTTATTTAAAAATCTGCGTGCAGATATCTTAGAGCAGCCACGCCAGAGTTACAAAGCATTAAGTTTATGTAACTGCAGCACAAGAAAGAAAACACTGCACATCTAAACTATCATCATCTCAGCACAAATTCACGTTAAACTCATCAATGAGGTACTGTTCAATTACTGGAGCAAGAGTCCAAGCTGAACAAAAGATTTCTAGTAGACTTTGATCAGGATGAGAGTTCACAGAATGAGTGGGTTACGGGCACTTTTACCTTGGTGATTTTGCATCACATCACACAAACCACTGGTAGTTATTTTTTACCAGTTGACTTGTAACAGACACTTTGTAAAAATATCTCTGCCAACGTAGTGACACCATTCAACAACATGAAAGCCACAGAACAAGTTAACACAACCAGACGTAATGCAAAAGATGCGATTAAGTTTAATGTTGCTTGGTGTCTGCTGGCATTCTTGACATCTTGCATGATAAAAAATGCTTTTAATATGAAGTCAAATAATTTCATAGCTTAATAACAAAAACTATGATTTCATAAATGCTGAAATAGACTAAATCACTATATATTGCCAAATGCCAAGCTATGGCAAAACATTCAGGTTCACAAAAGTTAGCAAACTATTACATAAAACAATGACAATAACAAACCATGCAAAATATAACTTCAAGCAAAAAACTAGTAGCCTACTTGCTAAGTTGTTAAAATTAAACAACATACGTTAAAGAGAAATTATGTCAGCAAATTATTATTCCCCTAATTAAACAAACAACCAACTCACCTTGGGCTTTTCGCAAAGCATTTTCAGGACGTTGGAAATACTCAGGCATTGTGTAAATTCTTTATTAAGCCTGTATCATTAGCACACTCTAAGCAAATCATTCAACAGAAACCCTTTATGGGTTCACTCTGCCAGCAACCTGAAATGAGACGATTCAGTTAAATGTCTTTTACTGAATTTAGTCAAATCTAAAAAAACTCAGTATTTTATCCAATAGCATTCAACAAGAACTCCATTCACCAGTGGTTTTTAATCAGGGGGGTGCACCTCCCCAGGGAGCATCAACCGATTTCCAGGGAAGCACGAGCCCTTACGCACTCTGCAATATGGGAAGTGTTCCATCTAATTTACTTACGCACATTCAGGGGTGCTTCAAACAGAGGACAATTACTTATTAAGGGAGGCATGGTAAAGTAGAGATCAACTGATATATCAGCCGATACTTGGGTTTTACTAAGATATCAGTATCGGCCGAAATTGCCAATTTTATCAGCCTGAGTAGGTGTTGACAAAATTATGTTATATTCCTCATGCATCCAGACAACTTGCGCAAGAAAGCACAACAAAGCAAGTCAACACTTATCTCACAGAAATGCAGGCAGGTGTATTTCATAAACAAACAGACAAGATCAACCATAGAGCATGCATCAGCCATCATGCCAAAACAAAAGCATCATTGGGAAGTTTTGCAATGCCTGAAGCTACCATGTGCATGTGTTGTGTACGAATGAACTCCTGTTGTACATACAGAAGTTTTCGCAGCACAAAAAGTTTGACCATAACTTAACGTGCAGAAGTTGAATTGATGCTTATTTCAGCGCAGATTAATTTTTAAAAAAGCCTGCATGTAAAATGAATTGCATTATATTAAACATTTATGGCATTATGAATATGATTACAAATGCAATCGTTACTCACTAGTGATGACAACTGTCACTGTGAAGCAGTTGCACGTAACATCTTAAAAGGACTCTACTTTTCTTTAACTTGACGTATTAAGCCATAAGCGCGTTGATTTATCCTGTACGTAAGAAGACAGCCAGTCTTCTAGTCTGCACTTGAAAAAATTTTTTGGTTGGGGTTTGCAGATTTTTTGTGACGTTATAAGTGAAGTAGTTTTTCGGCCATTTTGTCTCATGTTACCTGGCCTAGGGCCCAACCACCAGGCCACAGCATTTAACTGAAGTTTTCATTGGAAACTAGGCTGAAGTCTAAGCCTTTGATCGACTTTCTAGCGTTTCTGGTTGGAAAGTTATGATCTCAAATAAACAAATTAATTAATTATCTAATTATGGGATTAATCAAATAGTTTTACTTGAACACTTTGGCGTCCGGCTGCTTTTGAGGATTTTTGAGAAAAAAAACGCCTAAACACATGTGGCTTTGCACGGAAATATCTCTCCTCCTGTACGGGTTACAGACCTGGTCAATGCGTCAAAAGACGCGGCAAGTCTTGCACTCAAAAAAAATTCTGCACTCAAAAAAAATTTTTTGCTTGGGGGTGCAGGTTTTTTGTGAGTGACATCGTAAGTGGAGACTTTTAGGCCACCTTGGCCCACTTCGCCTGGCCCTGGGCACCAATCATTAGGTGGTAGTATTTCACTGAAGTTTTTACTGGAAACTAGGCTACAATCTGAGTCTTTTGATACTTTGGATGACCTGCTGGGTTTCAGGTTCAAGAGTTATGATCTAAACTAGTAAAAATATTTGACTAATTAGCTAATTTGACTAACTAAAGTGGGCCAAGGTGGCCTAAAAGTCCTCCACTTATGAAGTCACTCACAAAAAATCCACACACTCCAACCAAAAAAGTTTTTCCTAGTGCTGGCTAGAAGACTTGCTGCGTCTATTTAGAGCCTTTGACCGGGTCTGTAACACTTACCAGACAGGAGAAATTCCCGCGCATGCAATCCAGTTGTTTTGGCATGAGAATTTCCAATTTCGGCTGAACACCAAAGTGTTATTATACTGTTTAACAGACTTCACTCCGTTATAAATCGAAATATGTAAATTGGCTTATGTTAAAATTTCTATAGTGTGGCCCTGAAACGAAGTCGTAACTCTGGATTTGGCCCCATTCAGCGAGAAGGTTGAGAACCAATAATCTTGCTAGACCAGATCACTCCCCTCATGACCTATATCAAGAATTGCCGAAGCACTGTTCTCTACTGCAAACAGCAAGCTTATAACAAGCAAAAACTTCACTAATTCTTTGTTTTTTAGTTTGCAAATCCAGTGCATTTCTCATTTCCTGCTCTTTCTTTTTTATATTTTCTTGTAACCACTTTCATCAAGACAGCCTGAATCTCTGGCACTCAGCCTTGTTCCCAAGTAGCAAGCCTTTACTTTCTTATGTGATGTTCAATCAAAAAGCCCACAACAACGCAAGACCAGCACAACTCTGATCAAAATCAGTATTGCTATTAGTATATTGCATAACAAACAATATTATCGCATTGTTACTGTAGTGATAAGAGTCTAGACCAGCTATATGTTTAATCTGCGGACCGCATGTGACCCAGTCGAAGGTTTTCACTGTGGTATAAGCAACCTACATACTGACAACCTGTCCTTATTTTGATAACATTAAATTTGACATTCTTGATTCAGGTGCTCTTCAGTACCACTTTATCACACTGTGAGATTACCATGTCTACTGACATCTTGGTGCAGAACTTTTCACTAGTTTTCTGATTTCTACCCTAGTTCCATTGGCACGAAACTTGCCAATGAAATCACACTTACAGAGTGGTTGAAGGTGCCAACAGTCATTACCACTGCAGTTAGGAATCTAACGCTTTCTGCACATTAGCTTAAACTAAATTAGCTAATGTGTTAACAGAATAACACTTGCTCAAAGCCACATGCAATTTGGTTGTTTGGTGCGAACTGCTGGATTTCGACTGTACGCAAAAGGTTTAATATTGGTCATAGAGAAAAAATTAAAATATTATTTTCTATGTTGTTTTGAGCTTGGTCAAGTAAATAGTGGTAATGCAGTGGCATTTACTTCAATTTTTTGTAACATGCCTAGTTCAGTAATAGTGGTTCCACGTTTCAATTCATGAGACCACTTTGTCTGTACTTTTTTCAAATTTTTCCCAACTTTTCTCTTCAGATTTATAGTCAACATTTACAGTTTACATTTGACCTTCAGGTTTACGGGGTTAGGTTGACATGTTAGGTTTGCGGTTTAGGTTCAGGGTGCAGGTTTAACCCCTTACGTCTCACGCAAGCCACTATAGTTGCTGGAACTTTTTTGGCCATAACTCGCCAGCTGCTAGAGAGCTGTTCAAACCCTCTATGGATTCAGCAAGTCTTCTAGTTGAAATCGAAAAAAAACGTTTTTTGTTTTCAGTGGAGGGTTCGCTGGGGGGATTGCCACAAGTACAGGTTGTTTTAGAAATTTTGGCCATCTTTGGCTGGCCCTGGGCCCCAACCTATTGACCCATTCTTTTGACTCATAGCTTTATTGAAAACTAGGTCAAAATCCACGTCTAGAGAGCCCTTCATTGACTTGCTAGCAAAAACCCAGTTTTGGCCTAATTCCAAAATTTTCAGAAAAGCATCATTTGCCCTTTAAGGGCAAACTTTGGCCAGCCATAACTCACCAGCAGATTGAGCTAGAGAGCTATTCAAACCCTGTAATGACTAGTGGCGCCCTGTAGTTCAGAATGAAAAATTTTTTTTCAAATTTGGATGGGGGTTCTGGGCCAAGGAGATCATGATGGGGATATGAATCTGATATGTCATCATCCGATCCCACGCGCCAATATTTTGGCTTGCAGTATTTTTGGATTTTAGGCCAGAATACGCGTTTTCAGAGCCCTTGATTGAGTTTCTAATGTGTCTGGTTCAAAAGTTAGGCCAAAAAACAGCTAATTGATAAGGGCTTTTCTTCATACTTTTGGGGGATTTCCCTAACTAATTTTAATGCTTTTTTGCTCTAATGTTGGAACCAGGAATGTTAAAAACACATTCGGACCCTTCAAAGTCCTGAAATGTAACCAAAAAACAGCTTAAACTCAAAAATGTATGTCATTTAAATGGCTCCTGCAGGACTTTACACTTTGGCACCCGGCTGGTTTTGGAGATTTTCGGCAAAAAAAACACCTAAACGCACATGGCTTTGCAGATGAATATCTCCACTCCTGTTCGCTCTAGCGACTCGGCGAAACTCTCAAAACACGCGGCCAGTCTAGTAGATTGCACTCGAAAACAAATTTTTTTCTTGGGTGGTGCGGGTTGGCTTCGAGTGATGTCATAAGTGGAGGACTTTTAGGCCACCTTGGCCCACTTTGCCTGGCCCTGGGCGCCAACCGTTAGGTGGTAGTATTTTGCTGAAGTTTTTACTGGAAACTAGGCTACAATCCGAGTCTTTTGGTACTTTGGATAACCTGCTGGGGATTCGGGTTCAAAAGTCATGATGTTAGTTAGTAAAAATATTAGACTAATTAGCTAATTAATTAATTTGTTTATTTTAGATCATAATTTTTGAACCAGAAACGCTACAAAGTCGATCAAAGGCTCAAAAGACTCGGACTCAAGTCTAGATTCCAATGAAAACTTCAGCGAAACACTTTGGCCTAGCGGTTGGGCCCTAGGCCACACAACATGAGCCAAAATGACCCTAAAACTACTTCACTTATGATGTCACTTATAAAAAATCCGCATCCCCAACCCCAAAATTTTTTTTCGAGTGTAATCTACTAGACTGGCCGATTCTTTTGAGCCATTCAACAGCTCTCTAGCGCAATCGGCAGAGGAGCTAGAGCGTTGGTAAGGCAACCGAAAACTGCTGTTTTTTCGGCCGAAATCGAAGTACGAATATATCGTACGCCGGCTCTCAAAGTGCTAAAGGGAGGTCGGGCAAAAATGCTGACATCAGCAAAAAATAACATAAACACTCTATCATTATATAGGCATTAAAAAAAACAGACATCCTAAACTGTAGCGTTTTTTTTTTATTGCAACTAGATACCTTCACGAGTCTGTAAAGGGTTTGAACAGCTCTCTAGCTCAATCTGACTGCGAGTTTTTGCGTGGGATGAAATGCCCCTCAGAGTGGCTTTTCAGGGAGCAAAATTTAGGCCAATTTTTGGTTTATGAGCCATAATTTTCGCTCCCTATATGCTAGAAAATCAATCAAGGGCTCTATAGACGCAGATTTTGACCTAGTTTAACTAAATTTCAAGTCCGAAAAATGGGCCATTGGGACGGCACCCAGGGCCAGGCAAAGATGGTCAAAAAAACGCAAAAACTCCCCTATTTGTGACGTTCCCCCGAGAAAAGCTCAAACCCAAAACAAAAAAATTCTTTTTTCGATTTTGACTACAAGACTTGTTGCATCCGTAGAGGGTTTAAACAGCTCTCTAGCTCTACCGGCTGGCAAGTTATGGCCAAAAGAGTGCCAGCCCCGATCTTGGCCATTTCTGAACGTAAAGGGTTAAAGGGTAGATTTAGGTAAAGATTTTGTGTTTGGTAGGGTCACTCCACCAGTATCCACATGTAAACATCAAAATTTCACAAAATTACCTATTTCTCAATAAACACATTAAATAACATTTTCCAATTCTAACACTTTACAAAAACCATCCTCTATCATACGAATCATTCACTATCTGATTTCATTTGACATAAACCCAGTTAGACGCCCCCAATCAAACCTGTGTTTCAGCTCAATATGCGGATGAGAGTGCCAGTAAGCAGATGGTGCAAATGACGTAAAAACCATGAAAAAATTGATGATTTTCGTTGATAACAGGAGTGAAACGTCAAAATTGTTTGTTTCCAGCTTTTTCAAAGTAAAAATTATGAATGTTGCAACCTCTCCGGTGGCGTTGCGTTGATTGTGTGATTCACCACGAACGGGATGTGCGCGAAGAACAAAAATATATGTATGTGGCGCGAACAAGCAATAATAGAGTGATCCCGATGGAGTGATCTTGGTGAGTGACCTCTAACAATGCTTGTAAACCTGGTGAATAGTTGATTGTGCTTGTGAACGGTGACGACGAGAGTGATCTCGTCGGGTGATCTCTATTGTCGCTTGCTGCCACGGTGCGAAGCTCTGCGCACATGCCGCTCAGGATTTCCGATCGCAACATGATAATCACTCATCTATTTCACAAAAATTTACAGCAAGTTGGCTTTGAATAGATACAGCATATTGCTCCCATAGATCTGTTTGGCGTCATTCGAGCACCAAATCTTTGTCCGCTTTCTAACGTCAAACATGCATGTGGACTGTTTCTTATAAATCTAAAAACACGGGGAAAGGAAAAAGGCACATTTGTAAAAGTTGGCAAATTATTAGAAAGTAGTTGCAGGAGCAAGTACGTGAAAATCTGGAGCTATAGGAGCAAGTTTGAGCAGTGTTTGTGTGGGCAAACAGGAATTTGTTTTTCAGGTCATACTCTATGAACACATAGTTAGTACAAGAGAAGTGCGTGGTGAACAGTCAGATTTCATTGAATCTGCTTGAAACTTGGTAGAAGCATCCAAGGAAGACTAAGGAATACAACCATTACAAAGGTATATACACATTTAGTTCTTTCAACTTTTTTAACTGATTTAGACTAATTTCAGATTTAGACTAAATTCCTGATTTCATATCTGATGTCAGTTTTTGTCTTTCACATCACAGTTTTGTGCAACACCATACCAGTGGTTTAACGAAATTGTGTGCCTAAGAATAAAAAGAATAAAGTGGATGCTTTAAAATAGATCCAATGCTTATTTTAATTTCATTCCTTTGTCACTATGTGGTTACAATTTGAGCGTAAATGGACAGATAAAATGTCACACTAGAGAATATGAAACAGTCAAGTTATAGTACATCAGTGGTTCTCAAACTTTTTCTTATCATGTACCATTTGTGGGACCCATACTGCCACCACGTGACACCTTGCTCCAGGAAAACTCAAATAGACCAAGTTTCATTCAATCAAAAGTTTCAAAAACCAGGATTGATACAAATGCGACATAAAGATAATGGCTGTGAGAAACTACAATAGCCATTTTTTAAATCCAACAAGTACACAAAATTCAGGAATTAATTAACAGAACCTGATAAGTATTAAAAACATAGCTGTGAATATATTTTTGTGGAGATCAACAAAAAGTAGTAGGCCTATTCGCGTACCACAGTTTGAGAACCGCTGCAGTGCATCAAGTGGCATAGGAGGCGGGGGTGCAAGTGCACCTGCAAAGTTCTGATTTGTCAAAAATTCGAGCAAAATCACTAAAAATTTGGGCAAAATGGGGCCTAACTTTGTTTGATTCTGCACCCAACATTTCCAGAAAAACCCATGAAGACATTTTTTGGAGGTCTTACCAAAAAAAGGTCTACATGATCTCTGGCCTTTGTAAAGAAATTTTGTAGGCAAAGTCCCACAAAACGTTACGGACAAGTTTGGAAAATTCAGGCAAATATCCTTCACACCCCAAAAATTTGCTTGTTCTTTAACCTATGTACGTCTACAAATTTTCAAACCAAAACTGGATGGTGTTCAGACACAAAACGAAGAGAAAGCCATTTTGAGTAGTTAAATCATGATTTACAATGAAAAACTTAGAAATCTGTGTTTCAGTGATTTTCTCTCGTGTGATTTATTGGGGCAGTCTCATTTCAGGCTCTAGAAATAGTCTGCAATCATGTGCGTGGCCCTCCATCCCCGATAAAAATTCTCCATGATTTAAGTCCTGGTGAATACCTCACCTTGCACTTCACTGACATCACCCAAGTTATCCGGAAATTTGTCAGAATGAGATTTCAAATAATGCAGCTTGATGTTCACACTGCATCGCAATATGTGGTAACTTGCCAACAACTCATTGACCAAATTTTGGTAGTTACATGATTTAGTTTTCAAAAAAAATTTTGCACAACAGATGAAATCCATTTGCAGAAACATCGTGATGGTATCATGTTCTTCAAGCTTCATTGCATGTCCAATAGATATGGACCCATATTTATTGCCACACAAGTATGGATCCATGCCTGTTGGACATTCAGTCAAGACTTCATTTCAAACCATCTATGAAGTCTCCATTCTTCATCTTCGTATTGTGTCAAACCCACTGCCTCTCAGAGGGATTTTAGATCATGGAAATACACTAGACCATCACTGGAAGTGAAAAACTGAAAAAATTATTGCTCTCTGTTTCGATAAATTGTGATATTGGTTCCAGGACAAAGCAGGTTTTATTTTGCCTCGCATTAAACGATAGACTTGGCCTTGTTAAGACATTGCTCTCATCATCACTTTTATTTTGGCACACCATTTCTTCTTCTCTCATTTATTGCTCTTTCCTCCCGCTTTGTGTTTTAACTTATTGTTACTAGTTAGTCTTATCTTATCACACCTAGTGTCTTTTACTACTTGTTTGTGCTTACTGTAAATGCTTATTTACAGTACTGTCAACGCTAGCTCAATATGTTTTTCACGCAACCAATGTCTTTGTATTGTAATAATCACTGCTTTGCGTACATCCACTCGTTTTTACCTTTAATTTACTTGGACTGAAGATGCCATATGGAAAAATCGATTCCCATTGAACAACATCAATGCCTGCTGATTTTTGTTACTTGTGCACAGGCAGTACTTGAGTTGAAGATATGCGTAGACAAGAATCGCCGCAGTTAATAGAAAGGAAGACACAGCTTGATATTGCTGCTCAAGAAACAAGTAGGGCTTCCAAGTATCATCTATTTATTATGGGAATAATCAAATATTTTGTTTACTTTAGATTATAACTTAACCCGAAACAGGGTTCACACACATTTTTAAAATTCGTTTTCCGTACTTTTTCAATACCTTTTCAATACTAAATTAAAAAAGTTCAATACCATTACTTCTCTTCATTTTTCGAAATTCCTAATCATGAAACTCGATTTTACACATTGCATAACACTGCATAAATAATGAAGTGCTTTGCTTTCAGTAAAATTATGCTGAGATACTTGAGATTTCTTTTCCATTTAGAATTTCCATACTTTTGCAATATCTAATGTACATTTTGGCGATATTCAATACTTTTTCAAGGTCTTGAAAACTAATTGTGAAATTCAATACTTTCAATACTGTGTGGGAGCCCTGCCGAAACCCCAGCAGATCATCCAAAAAGTATCAAAAGACTTGGATTATAGCCTAGTTAATAGTTTTCAGTAAAAACTATAGTAACATCTACCGGATTGGGCCCAGGGCCAGGTGAAGTGGGTCAGAGTAGCCTAAAAGTCCTCTACTTTATGACATCACTCACAAAGAATTCACAACCTTCAACCAAAGAACTTTTTTGAGTGCTGACTAGAAGACTTGCCGCATTTGTACAGCCATTGAACAGCTCTCCACCGCTTTCAGCGCCAGAGTTATGCTCGCGCAAAGCCAAGTGCAATCTGGTTGCTTTGGCGCAAAAATCCTCGAAACAGGCCAGACGCAAAAGTGTTAAAATTTTTTTTCTAAATTTTGTTTTTTCATAAAAGGTGTTGTTTATCGAATATCTGCATAGGATCAGACAACCAGTCTGCGGATTGGCACAGTATGCGGAAATTCGATAAACAAATACCTTTTATGAAAAAAATGGACAAGGAAAAAAAAATTTCAACCATAGTTATATTCCTTAGTCTTCCTTGGATGTTTTTACCATATTTCAAGCAGATTCAACAAAATCTGACTGTTCACCACACACTTTACTTGCACCAACTATGACTTCCTAGGTCGGAGGTTTTGAACCTATGGGCCATGAGACGCTGTTTTCAGTAGGCCACAGAGCTTTTCTAACACAAACTCAATTTCTACCATAAACTTAAAATTGCGTGTTACAACTTTTCTTTCTTTATCTTGGTGAAACTTACAACCGTACATTAAACACTATAGTGGTAAAATGTTTCAAATCTGAACCATTTCTGTTAAACAGTTTCAAATTAACTTTTCAATCCAATGACAATGCTAGAAATCTGGGCCAACGCCATTTCTTACTAATTTAGTGGGCCATGAGCAAAAAAAGGTTGAAAACCACTGTCCTAGGTTGTGACACAAAAAAACAGAATTCCCATTTGCCCACACAAACACCACTACACTGCTCAAACTTGCTCCTAGAGCTTCAGATTTTCATGTACTTGCTCTTCCAACTATCTTCTAATAGCATGACAACTTCTACAAATGTACCTTTTCCTTTCCCCATTTTTTTAGCTTTATGAGACAGTCCTCGTGCGCGTTTGGCGCTAGAAAGCAAAGGTTTAGTGCTCATGTGACGTCATACAGATCTATGTGAACGGAATACCGTATCCACTTATAAGCCAACATGCTGTAAATTTTAGTGAATTAGATGAGGGAGTATCATAAATTTTACTTTAAAAAAGCTGGAAACAAATAATTTTGACATTACACTCTTGTTATCAATGAAAGTCATCAATTTTTTCATGGTTTTTACATCATTTGCACTATCCGCTTACTGGCGCTCTCATCTGCATATTGAGCCAAAATATGGGTTTAGTTGGGGGGCATGCAACTGGGGTTATGTCAAATCAAATCAGATAGTGAATGATACATATGGTAGAGGATGGTTTTTGTAAAATATTATTAGAATTGGAAAATGTTACTTAACACTTTGAGAGCCGGCTTACAATATATTCGTACTTCAATTTCAGCCTAAAAAACAATAGTTTTCGGTTGCCTTACCAATGCCCTAGCTCCTCCGCCGATTGCGCTAGAGAGCTGTTCAAGGGTTCAAATGGATCGGCCAGTCTTCTAGGTTGCACTCGAACAAAAAATTTTGGGTTGGAGGGTGCGGATTTTTTGTGAGTGAAGTCATAACTGAAGTAGTTTTGGGGTCATTTTGGCTCATGTTGTGTGGCCTAAAGCAGAACTGCTAAGCCAAAGTGTTTCGCTAAAGTTTTCATTGTAAATTAGGCTCGAGTCCGAGTATTTTGAGCCTTAGATCAATTTTCTAGCGCTTCTGGTTCAAAAGTTATGATCTAAAATAAACAAATTAAGTAATTATCTAATTAGTCAAATATTTTTACTAACTTACATCATAATTTTTGAACCTGAAACCCCAGCAGGTCATACAAAGTATCAAAAGACTCAGATTGTAGCCTAGTTTCCAGCAAAAACTTCAGCGAAATACTACCACCTAACGGTTGGCCCCCAGGCCGGGCCAAGGTGGCCTAAAAGTCCTCCACTTATGACATCACTCACAAAAAAAACGCAGCCCCCAAGCAAAAAAATTTTTTCAAGTGCAGACTAGAAGACTTGCCGCATTTTTTGACACTTCGACCAGGTCCGTAACCCGCACAGGAGCAGAGATATTCCCGCGCAAAGCCATATGCGTTTAGGCATTTTTTTCCGAAAATCCCTGAAAGCAGCCGGATGCCAAAGAGTTAAAAATAAGCATATTTAATTTGAATTGTACAATAAATTATTTAATGCAAGTCATGTATCACTTGTGTTCGGAAAGGTAATTCCATCGAAACATTTATATATCTAGCTTTTTCTGGTTAAATTAAACAAAAATGCCCCACGGAGGTATCAAAGGAACAGTTTCAGTCAGTTTCCCTGTAGTTCAGCTAAGAATTTTGTTCGGGAGTGGCCAGTCAATGACCTCGTCAGTCACTGATGTCGTGTAGCCTAGAGTCCGACTGTTCCTTCCCTTTGTTATCTAAAGTCTTGCTATTCTGTATGGTGAACTTGCTTTAGCTAAAAAAATAAAGTATGACAGAATTATCAGCGATTTTGCAGACAAAAAGTCCCATCCATCGCCAACTATGTACAGTAATAGGCTGTTAGGTGTCATAAGAAGTACAGGTGCTTTATTCAGAGCCAGCTGTTGACATTTGCAAACCGTGCAATTGCACAAGGAACTCAATAAATATGTACTAGGAATGTTGTCAGATAACTTCACCACTGGCTTTTTCGTTAGTTTCATTATGACTGTTTTGTTCCTGATATCAAGGGAATTCAGAATAAAGTAATACAGTCATGAATTGGAACAACTTGTTCAGTGAATATAGCACAGGGGCAGATCGAGGGGGAGGGGCGATCGCCACCCTAAAACCGAAGAAAATAACTTCATTCACAATGATTTTGTACAATGCGGAAAACAACATTCGCAATATAAGGCCACTTTGTTGTGCACTGTTTTTTCACAGCTGTGTTGTGAAGTATGCTTCAACTCTTTTACAATAGCCAAGTTGTTATGGGCCTTGACTAGCAAATATTACCGAAATCGCCCCCCTTCAACCTTACTGGCTGGATCCGCACTTGATATAGTGAGCACATGTAGTATAAATTTGAGATCAGTCATGGCAAACCTTCCAGAAGGGCCATCAACTGAAAATAGCCTAGGGCCCCGAAAATGAAAATTAGCCTCTGCCCGTAGCCTAGGTCTAAAGGTTTGGGTGGGGCACAAAACATTTTTTGGGAGTCTCGACTTCTGTTTTTATCATAGTTTTCAATAAAAAAATTTTTAGGCAAAACAAAATTTGGAGCAGCACAAAAAAATTTAGGGAGGATTTTCCCCGAAGGCCCCCGTGGCTATAGGTCTAATTCCGATTTTCTGGATACCTCGCTAAACCAACATTTTTTGACGAAACAAAGTAGTTCGGATAAACAAGGTCTGACTGTAATTACTGTATTTTCAGGACCATAAGTCCAGAGTCGCCACTCTGCCCGAGTCGCCACTGGGAGTTCAATCTGTCATTACATACGAGGGAGTTTAATCTGTCACACATGCCTAATCCGCTCGACACGAACACGAATAGAATAAAAGTTGTGTGGGTGTTTATGGCTATTTGGCGTGCGCCAATGTAGTCAGGAGCCTCGCCGAGTTATATTATCTGTGGTCTGTGCTAGCTACTCTCGTGTGCTGCTCATTGCAACTGCTGTTGGTTTATTACGTCTGTTTACAAAAAAATCGCAACTAGCAATCGCAACTTAAATAAATGGTACCATTTGCCACATAAAACTGGTTTTAGATGAGAAGGCACAACCATACATTAAGCGCACCGCATTATAAGGCGCACTTTTGATTTTGAGATAATTAACGGATTTTAAGTGCGCCTTATGGTCCGAAAAATGCGGTAGTTGCCCTGATTTGTTTGCAGGCAATCATCTGCTTACCGCACATGCAAAAAACCTGTGAGTGAATGTTACGTCACAGAGCGGTTTACGGGGATAACTGTGGAGTGGTATGAGTATTGCACACTACTTGACACAGTCAGTGGGCTGCGCATCCTAAGGAAGAGTACAGAGAATTTGAGTTAACACTTTGAGAGCCGGGGTACGATATATTCATACTTTGATTTCAGCCTAAAACAGCAGTTTTCGGTTGTCTTACCAACGCCCTAGCTCCTCCATCAATTGCGCTAGAGAGCTGTTCAAGGGCTCAATGGGATCGGCCAGTCTAATAGATTACACTTTTTAAAAAATTTTTTGGTTGGGGGGTACGGATTTTTTGTGACTGACGTCATAAGTAAAGTAGTTTTAGGGTCATTTTGGCTCATGTTGTGTGGCCTAGGGCCCAACTACTAGACCAAAGTGTTTCGCTGAAGTTTTTATTGGAAACTACGCTCAAGTCCGAGTCTTTTGAGCCTTTGATCAACTTTCTAACGTTTCTGGTTCAAAAGTTATGATCTAAAATAAACAAATTAATTAATTATCTAATTAGTCAAATATTTTTACTAACTAACATCACAACTTTTGAACCAAAAACCCAGCAGGTCATCCAAAGTATCATAAGACTCGGATTGTAGCCTAGTTTCTAGTAAAAACTTCAGCGAAATACTACCACCTAACGGTTGGCGCCCAGGGCCAGGCAAAGTGGGCCAAGGTGGCCTAAAAGTCCTCCACTTATGACATCACTCACAGACAACCTGCATCCCCCAAGCAAAAAATTTTTTTTCGAGTCTAATCTTTTAGACTGGCCACGTTTTTTGAGATTTTCGCCGAGTTGCTAGAGCGAACAGGAGCGGAGATATTCATCTGCAAAGCCACGTTCGAATCAGCTGCTTTTTGCGAACCACTTGAATTAACCCGACTCTCAAAGTGTTAATTAATCAGAGACGGGCAAATTGCAGAATTCATCGATCGATTTCTAGTTGTAAGAAAATTTGTGGTTTTATGCTGAAAAGTGATGTCAAAAGCTACCCTTCTGCAACAGACCCCTTTTTTCCAGGCTGGATGCGCCCCTGGGATGCTGGATTTGTGCCGGGGACGAACCTAAAACCTACAATTTACTAATGCACCCAGCCCAGACACATGGGCCATATTTGACTTACACAATGTTGTTTCATATCATCCAGAAGCATCAAACAACATAAGAAAAATGTTGGACTGAACAAAGAAATTTATTTTGCATTCGCTCACATCAATCATCTCATGCCTTTCAAAATTCTTCGTTTTTTCCAATAAAACACCTTCCCACGACAATGTCCGAATACAGTCGAATTTAAAAGTGGTGCATTAATTCAGTGTTTATGAAGGTTAGTTTATGTCACATGAACATTTGTAACAATCATTTTGCATACAATAACGATCTTGAAAATCAGATTAAGATTACAATGTGAAACAACCTCTCATCAAGCACCATTTACTTTCAGTCCAGAGATGGGACCAGATCCAGATTATCGGAATCGAATCCAGCAGGATTCTGCGTTTTTCTTTCGGACCCAGAGTCAAAAATTTGGGAAAAAACGGGCCCGGTGTCAAGCGAAATTTCTGACCTTTGCAAAATTTTACCTATTTTTATTATTTGTCAATTAGTTTGCTTCTCAGAGTAAAGGAATAAAGTTCGGCGATTACTATTTTGATGTGTGTTATGTATATCAAAACTTCGTGGTTGGATATTAGATACCCATAAACAAGCTACAGTACGGGAATAACTGTAACCACTGAAAAGTATTGGACTTAGTGTTAGACCTCAATTATATTTCTTTTTCTAACCCTAACCCAACCCACTCACCTAAACACAAAACTCTAAGCCCAAATCATCAGTTTTTAACTTTTATCTGTGTATTCGATATGTAGAATATTATTTTGTGCATGCGCACATGGTGTTACGTCAAAAATTTTGCTTGACACCGGATCCAAATTCACTTTTTAATTTAGCCAGAAGCAGGAGTCTGTGTGGTCATTTCTTAAGTAAAAACATGGGTAAATTACGGTTGGATTGATGATTGTAGGCAGAGCCTGAATAGAATAGTTCTTAAATTTAAAAATTGCCAGACCCTGATCTGGATTCAAAAATTTGAAACAGGTGCGGAGTGAAGAGTCTGAAAAAGTGACTCCGGCTACATCTGCTTCAGTCCAGTACTTTCCGATCGGGCAAAAAACTATTGTTCAGCGTTCTTTCTTGCCGCTGTGACGTCATCTGCACAAGCAAAACGTTAAGTCACGCACCTGTTACCTCAGTCGTTATCTCATGCCCAAATGTTATTTCTTTAGCATGGAATATATCGAACATACTCTGAAGCAAACTAAAATAAAAAACAGCATTTGTGTGAAAATTGTCCACTCACTGGTTACCCCACTGTTACACTGCCCTTGTTGAATACATCATTGATTACACCAGGCATGTGCACAAGCCACGCCCTGCGGGACAGAAAATGTCTTAATTCCTCACATATACTCACACATAGACATACCACATAGCATTGCTTGTCACCAGTGTTGCCACTGGGGTCAGTGGCGTTAACATTAGATTGTTGCGTTTTTCAACATCAGATTCAGTTATCAGATTTTACATTACAGTTTAATATAAGCTAAACGCTTCTATTTGCAATATCTAACAAAGTGTGATAACCCATGTTGAATCCAAAACAGAGGGAAGTATCACCATTAAATGGAAAATTGGTTACTTATTATGCACAATGTGTATGTTATTGTTATTCCCAATGGTATGAAAAGAGCTTCTTCAGTTTGGAATGATTACCTAACACGCACGAGGGTAAGAAATTAATGAAAGAAACTTAAAAAGCATGAATCTAACTCATTTTCATCCTAAAAGAATAGAAAATTTGAAAAAAAGCAACATCTTAGATTAGTCAACATCAGATTTGTTGCCAAAACATCAGAAATTTCTTTTAAAACATCAGATCTGATGTTTGATCTGATGTTGAAACATCAGAAGTGGCAACGCCAACACTGCTTTTCACCCATCTTTTACTCTATGCTAATGCTTTGTCTGTGTGTACAGTATCTATGATTTATTTCCAAAAAAAAATGTTTCTCCTCTTGTTTTTTTGTATTGTATATCAACCTTTGTCAATCACTGCTATTGCCTATGTCTTCTGCAATTTATTGCTGTCAAAACTTTCCCTAAAACAAACATCACACGAACGAACTTACAGTAAAGTGCAGTAACGTTCACGGAAGCGCATTATACACACGTCTAGAAACCATATTATCCTACCCACAATCCCGTAAATCCACCACGCAGAGTCGCAAACATGTGCTTGCGATACTGCCTACGGAAACCAAAACGTTTGTCCCATCCACGTATTGGTACTAGAAAACACGAAGACACGAGAAACTTGTTCGGTTATTTACTTTCAGGTCTGAAACATGTTTGAAAAACACAGGATATTGTTTTGAAATCAGTTGCAGTCATAATTCCATGAACGTTGCTCATACTTTATTTCCAACGCATTTTTAGAAAATCAGATTGCTTAACTTAAGAATAACAATCAATGGAATGCAACATGTCGCGACGTCTGTTCTCTGTTGTGAGCCATTGCAAAGACGAAAACCTTCTTTTCATCACTTTATATAATCTCTTTTCCAGGTCTTCATACAGTTGGAAAATATGCGGTGTAATTCTCAGGCGTTGACCAGACGTCAGCAAGAAATTTGAAGAAATTCTAAATTAAATAGTTACGCCCCACGTTACCGCAAAAACAAACGATTAAATTGAGTGATATTAATGAGTCATAATTTAGATTAGGTGAGACTGAAGTGACCAGACTTTCACTGGAACAATTTCGCTTCAAGGGGTTTTGTCGCAGTGACTCGACCACTTATTATTTGCTTCTTCCGTAAGATCAGATTCGCCTGATAAACAAAGGTCTAAGGGGTGTTACATTAGGTGCGTAATATCCGTGTGCTTCGTGGCGTCTAATTAATGAATTAATCCACTAGTCAATCCGAAAAGATTGGCTAATTAATAACCATTTTTGTGCTCTGGTGTTATTCGACTCCGGTTGTAATATGGGCCCATGAGTCTGTGGCAAATCCGCAAATTAGAACAAAATAAATAAATAATAAAATACGTGATGTCCATTGGAAACAAGTGATGTACCTGAATCATTTCTGTCGAGTCAGAGTCACAAGCCCTTCGAGTCAGAGTCGAATCAGAGTCATCTAAAAATTTTTCAAGTCGAGTCAAAGTCGAGTTTATGACTTGGTCGAGTCGGGTCAGAGTCGAGTCACAAGAACTGTCGAGTCATTGGGTAGCAAGCTAGAGTCAAATGAAATTTCAAAATTTTTCTATGTCTTTTTTATGGCAGGAAATGGCTCCCAACATGCTGTAAAATGGCGCCCGATAAGTCAGAAAATGGTGCAGAATGTCATTTTAGCAAGTTTGATTGCAGATCATTTACATCTAGGTTTTTTCTGTGTGCATTTTACTTGTCTGTTTCACTCTCAGTCATTTCAACAAGTCTAGTCCAACCTTGCTGCTAGTGTTGCAACCACTCGGTTAACGCTGTGTTCAGTGTGCGATTCACCATGAACGGATGTGTGTGAAAAGCAACACCCATATAGGTGGAGCGAACAAGCAGAAATATAATGAGCACGACGTGTGATCTCTATTCTTGCTTGCTGCCACAGTGTGAAACTTTGCGCACTTGCGGCTTAGGCTTTCCAGTCGCAACAAAGTGATGCAGTGACCAGAGTGTGTAGGTGGTGCCAGGTGAAACCTTCACAAAAAGAACGTACGATTGGTGCAGTTCATTTCAAAAAGGATAGGAAGTTGTTGCAACCTCTCAGTTGGTGTTGCGTTGAAAGTGTGATTCACCACGAACATAATGTGCGAGAAGAGCAACGCACAAATGTATGTGGGGCGAACAAGTAATCGGGCGATTTTGTCAGGTGACCTCTCTTGTTGCTTGCTGCCACAGTGTGAAACTTTGCGCACTTGCCGCTTGAGCTTTTCGATTTCAATGAACACAAGAAATATACTTCCTTGTATTTCGCATGCCCATTACATGAAAATGACCAGAGATGAACATGCAGGCTACTTGGGTTTGGATTATCTTGCGACATTCCAACATATTGATGGAATTGGATTTAACCAGATTTGGATTGGAATTGAATATTTTCTTATGAACTTCTACGCAACAATCTGCTCAGCTCGGGTATAACACGTTACTGTATTGATAAGAGTTTCTCAAATCCATTGAGATTGATTGTTTATGTTGAGCCTTGTCTCTGACCAACGAAACAAGTCTGCTCCATTGTCTATCATGTCATCAAACTTGCACAATTGGTTGAATATGCATTGATCCAAGCCCTATTCTAAACTCATCATTGTTATACCTTAGATATACTTAATACCATTAGTACAGTTTGTCATTATTTATGTGTGTAGCCCAGTTCTGATGAGCCGTTTGTGTTGCATACTGCAGCCAGAAAATATGTATACCAAAGAGAGAGTCAACCAAAGAGACAGTCGAACGGACGACCCTCGTCATAGCAGCGGTATGGATTCCCCATTCGACTAGGCTCACTCTTCTATAGCTGCTACAAATTCATTGTAAGGCTTACATGTAGCGTAATCACGTCACCACATCATTTCCCCATTTCACAAGCTCAAGACCAACTTCAACAGTGGATTGCAGCCACCGACACGTTGGGACCCATTGGTTGCAGCCACAATGCTGCATCGCCCTGAGCCAACCAAAGAAAGAGTCGAACCTACGATCCTCAGCATAATAGCAAATGAGATTACCCTTTTAAAACTAGCACTCTGCTATTGCTGCTACGAAGTCAACCTTATATGTGACGTACTCACGTCGCCACACGGTTGTATACTAATAACAGTGGCAGGAATTCGTATTTAAACAAGATGCGGTTTTGTCATTTGCCTTATATTTTGCAATATAAGTCTTGGATTGGATTTGAATCTGAAAAATTTAAATCATTTTACTGGCATCTTGAAAAATCTCAAAGTAACAGTATGACGCCCACTGCCATGATCACGATAAGCAAATACCAGAGGTGTGCATGGCAGGCGGGTAACGAGCTTTGGACACCAGGAGGGGCGAAGAGTTCTCTCAGAGGGGCCCAAATTTTTTGAACTGTGTCCAATCATTTTAAACTAGTCCAACACATTTTTCCAGGGGGAGAAAAATTTTCTAGGGGGGTTTCGCCCCCCCTTTGCCCTCCCTGGTTATGGGCCTGGTGCATGGACTGGATTTTGGATTTTTTGGATCCGGGCTCCTGCTGCCTCCAGCAGGATCAGATGTGTGGTTTTCTTTGCTGTACCCGGAGCCGGATTGGATTTGAATTTGCTGAAAAAATGTTACTGGTTGTTTACTTGGCTTATTTTAACCGGAGTCAAACCGGAATAGAAATGTTTGTGTCTAGTTGGTAGCGGATCCGGAGCGGATTTGGATTCCAAATTGGCAAAACAGGATTGGATCCGGGCTAAAAAAAATCGGAGTCCGCACACCTCCAGCAAATACAACATTTTACCACGATAAGGTCTCTACATATGGTACTATTGTGACGCTAGGTCACAATATGAATGAATTTTTTGGAGTACTGCCAAAGTTTATTACTAAAAAGTGTTGCACTCATGCAAACCTGTTGTTGTTTACGAACCACTGCAAACGTTTCGTGACAGGAAGGCGTGACACTTTCCGGCAAGTCGTGTGCACGCGTCGCAGTTTCGGACAACTTTAAAAACTCTTGTTACGTAAACTTAGCCCTCTTTCAATAACGCACGTTTCAAACAAGGAACAAGGGACAGAGCGTTTGTCTTCGAATCGCCGCATCTTTTATTCTGGTATCAATTCAATCTTTAACTGTGAAGTGATCAAAACAGGAAGTTCTGACCGGTGGTAATATTTCGCGAGGCCGCTGGGCCTTGCTCCGTTGACAATAAAACACGATGCAAAAATAGAAAGCTTCTTCAGAATGAAGTCAGCAGCAAAACGGGAACATAATTTAAACTTTAAAAGGAACAGTTATATCCCCAAAATGTCTGTGGATCCTTGCCCCGTGGGGTCCACAACAGTACCGTGCTGACCCCACCAGAGATGATCACTATCCGGTTTGTCGGTGGGATATCCGGCAGGATAGTGAGTTTGTAAGCGGATACGGATATCTAGAAACTGCTTTCAAACGGGAACCGGATACGGATATCCAAAAACTACTTTCAAGCGGGAACCGGATACGGATAAGGATATCCGAAACGCTTTTCTCGATATTTCGAAGATTCAGGCTCTTGGAAAACGTTGCACATTGCACAGTCATTTATTTAGCATCTTCGGAAGCATCTCTTCAGCCTTCTAGTTAAATTTTCAATAAAAATAATATCACTTCATCAGTCGTATCGTTTACGCATACGTTTGGCATCCGTTTCGATTTTATCGTATGGTTTAGAACGTAGCACTTGGCATTTAGTAGTATGGCAACTGAAATACTTCCATGATCTTTACCTCAGGTCTGCTTCACTGATTTATGCAATTGTCTTCGTTTATACTTTTGGCAATGACTGAGATGCTTCGCTGTGCTGGGGCACTTCGACTCGATAACCGCAAGGTTTTTCGGTGTCCCGGCTGCAAGGTTTCACTTGTTTTTTTTGTTTTATAAATAAGTACAAATCTAGTTTGTTAAAATGCCTGTTTCTATCCACGTCACCGATAGCTTCGTCTCGTGTGTGTTGGGGCGTGCATAATTGCCTCTAGTGTGTTGAAGTTACGCAAGTGTCTTACTTTGTTTTATATGTGAGCTCACCGTGTCTTGTGGGCCTTGCGGCTGAAATCAATAAGACTGTCTCAAACTGTCTCTTTGCCATGACTCTGCTGTGGTGTAATCTCAGTACCGTAGTGTAGTCTCATGCTCTACTGATTGAATATGACAAGTTTGTCAGCATGAGTCTGTTGCTGGTGTAGCAAGGTAAGGCTCTTTTAGTATGCATAATAGCAGTTGTTTGCTACGCACCTGGACTAGGATTAGCTAGAGCAAGCCTACTGTGATCTGTAGTCTAGACTAGCTAGAGTAGGCTGGCTGTTTTAATGCGGTCTGTAGACTGCACTACTAGGCCCTGTTGTATTCACGCCGTGTTTACGTGAGCCTGCACTGACTGGTCGTCGGACGATTCCAAGCTGCAGTAAGCGTTTTCGTTCTTGAACACGATACTCAAAATTGTTGTTTTATGACATTGACCTCTCAGACTGAATTTTAAGTGAGCCATTTCAAAATTTGTGAGATAGTGTTAAGGCAGTTTGTTGTTTCAAATGCTATTTTGGTTTGTAGATTAACACTGCTATGTACTTAGGTGTGGTTAAAGTGCAACAATGGGTAGGATTAATAAATAAAATTATGAATGTCAAATCATGGATTGTGTTAAAATGGAACCATTGTTACTAAACAAACGACTAAAGCTTGGTGTGGCAAAACTTCAGCTTGCTTTTTTATGTAATTGACTCTGAAAAGTACTTAGATAATGGGATATGTCAAGCTTGCAAGATATGTCAAGCTTGCTGTAGGCATTGGCATGACAGCGCCCAATACGGGACAAAGCATTTAGGTGCTGTCTATTGTGTTTCATAAGGCAAAGACTGTGCTGGTACTATTTTGTCTGAACACTGCTGGTTGAAGTGGTCATGAGACAAGTAGGATATGCAAAGAGACACTTGGTTGTGGTCCAAGAGTTTACGATTAGGGTTTAGTGTCAGGACATGGTCAAGGTTCAGGGTCAAACTTTGAGTTTAGGGTTCAGGGTTTAGAGTTAGGATTTAGCCTACAAATCACGGAATGCAAACAAGAAGCCGCTAACTGCTTGCTAACCCAGAAACCATTACAACACTTGTCGTTACAGGTTGGACTGAGATGTTAGAGATGTCAAAGTCAACTAAGTAGGACATGCGTTCTAAACTTGTCATGTGACTAATTCGTTTTCAGCTAAAGGCAAAATAACTTCTGCAGTTATTTTGCCTCACAAGGCAAAATAGACACTATGCAAAATGTATGTTGTGCATCATAATACACTTTCGGATAGTTTTCGGAAACGTGTAGTATGATTTCAACCAAAACAGGATTCGGATCGCATACGGATATCATTTTTCAAAAATAGGATAGGATCGGATAGCAAAAAAACACAATCTGATCATCTTTGGACCCCACAGTGAAAGCAAAGTCTCATGTCTACCTCTGTGCAAGTTGGGGACTCTTGATCCTTGAAAGGTAGCATAGCACAACAAGACAGTCCAAACAGAAAATTTGTACCAACCTTAATCATCACTGAAACAAAAAAAACGCTCATTTTTTGTGTGGAAACGAACTGGGTTTGTCCATCAGAGGCTCAGAGATTTGCTACGCACCTGGACTAGGACTAGAGTGTAAAATAGCTCTGACTCGAGTCATTCATTGTGACTCGAGTCGAATCATGTTGTGAAAATTGTGACTCGAGTCGAGTCATTGACTTGAGTCACGCTATCACTGTTGGAAACCGTGGAGGAGATAATGTTCCAAAAAAGCTGATGATTTCTTTTGTTCCTTAATTCATTTTTAATGAAAGTTTCAATAGCTTACACTCTGTCGGATCAAAGGTTTCATAACCTACAACAATGGCGATTCTAGACTTTAAAAGTGGGTGGGGGGCACTGCGGAGCCAAGGAAAAAGTAGGGGGGATTACATAAATGTCTCTCTTGAATGGTGATTTTTGTTATTTTGAAGATTAAGTAGCTATGATTAACACTACCAAACCCAACACAGGGTTGTTGATATTGTTAAATATGAAGTAGCATTATTATTTACTAAAGACACTTAACGCCCACTTTAGCGCCACAAATAGATGTGCATTGGCGTGTATGGTGTGTACCTCATAGCAAGATGCTACAGCAAGCGTCAAACTTATTTTGTAGGATATTCCCAACAAAGCCGTTCATTATAATATTCACAATTAATTTTCCTCTGACTGATTCTCAAAAGCTGACTTTTCAACCTTGCGTTGATTTATGACTGTCTTGTCATAAGCAAAACACGCACTAACTCTAAACCTAAAAAGATTCAGACAAATAGACAACGAGCAGTATAATTCTCACACAGATCCTACACAGTCTCCATTAGAATTTTATAATATCATCACCTCAATGTAACTAATCCTTCGATTCATATCGACTGTCCAATGCATAAACTAAATCATCTATCTAAATGTACTTTTCAGCTCGTATCTTTCAATTGAAAGTAGATTAAATGTTACCCAATCTTTCACTGGTCATGGAATTTCTGGGAAATGTATGCACTAATTTAATTTTTGAAAATTTTCTCTCGCATGAAGCGCTAGTGAGGAGAAGAGTTACAGCTACCTGCAACAAAGTCAGAAAGCATCTTACTTTGAAATCATTGATATTATTCCGAGCGAATTCAGCAACCGGTTTTCGGAGTTTAATATGTTTGTCAAATCTTTGAGCGCTTTTTTACCAGCATCGAATTGCTTTCTCGACAAGGAAGAATTACAACCTCTTTGCTCTTTTGTCAATTTAACTAACAAAAGTATCAGTAAAGATTTTCTCGATGCTAAAACTACTATTGTGAAAAGCATTGTTTCATCAGCTTCCTGATGTGCTTTTGAATGAAAACACCCGTATGAATTTGGACCAGTTTTGAAATGGTCTTGGACGTATAAAGCAGCGTTTCCCATCATATACTTGCTGCTGAGCGCGGGCTTAACTATAGGAGTTTCGACAACCACATGCGAAGCAAGTTTCTTCAGGGTGGTGAAGATGCTCACATCTCACCGCCGGTGTATGACACACGACTGTAAATATCAACTGGTTTTGTTAGGTTTTGAAAAAAATGAAACAGCTAGTGTGGCAAACGAAGGCATCATTTCTGAAGTTTCGACAAAAACTCGAAGACTGCATATTTTAAAGTATTCTCTTAAATTGACACTACCAGTGCCTTCACCCTTCAAGTCCCGCACGGGCCACTTTTTTGACCCGACCTTTGCAGTCCTATAACTTGCCAGGCGATTGAGTTAGAGAGCTGTTCCAACCCTCTACGGAATTAGCAAGTCTTCTAGTCGAAATCGAAAAAAAATTTTTCGTTTTCGGTTTGGGGTTCTCTGGGGGAACCGCCACAAGTGGGGTGTAATTGCATTTTTTGGACACCTTTACCTGGCCATGGACCCCAACCCATTGGACCATTATTTTGGCCCAAGATTGTTTTGTAAACTAGGCCAAAATCCGCGTCTTTAGAGCGCTTGAATGGCTTTCTAACATATCTGTAGCCGAAATTACGGACAAAAAAACAAAAAATTGGTGAAAATGTCTGGACCCACAAACCCCATTCTGGGTGGAATACACCCCTTTTCTAAATGGTCATCACTCGCCAGCGGATCGAGCTAGACAGCTGTTCAAATCTACTCTGAGTGGAGAAAATCGTGTAGTTTAGGCTGAAAAATAGACTCCACCATGCGATTTCGGCCTTTCTGGCTATGTTTACAAAACCACGGGTTGCTTTGACATGTTTTGACAGGTTTCTCAAAACAATCCATGACGTCAACGTCCCGTGGGAGTGCGAAAATCGAGCCGGATCATTGGCGCGAAACCGCGCGAGATTTAAATGCATTCTAGGCTATAGTACGAGCTTTTAGAGGGTTTTTGGTGGACATTCTCGCGTTTGTAGCTGATGAGTTATGGCAAAAATGGTAGAATATAAATTAGGGAAATCCCCACTAATCCCCTGGGAGATTCCTGACATATTTGGAATATTTTTGACATAACTTTTGAACCAGAAACGCTAGAAACTTGATCAGGGGCTCTAAAGACGCGTATTTTAGCGTAGAATCCAAAAATACTGCGAGCCAAAATATTGACTAGTGGGATCGGATGATGACGTTATATAATTAACCAAAAACATACCCCCATCATGAGCCCATTAGCCCTAAACCCCCCTTCCAAATTTAATTTTTTTTTTAATACTAAATTACACGACGCCACCAGTCATTACACGGTTTGAACAGCTCTCTAGCTCAATCTGCTGCTGAGTTATGGCTGGCCAAAGTTTGCCCTGAAAGAGCAAATTATGCTTTTTCTGAAAAGTTTTGAATTAGGCCAAAAATGGGTTTTTGACCCATAATTTTGGCTACAGATATGCTAGCAAGTCAATCAAGGGCTCTATAGACGCGGATTTTGACCAAGTTTTCAACAAAACTTTGAGTAAAAAAATGGGTCCATGGGTTGGGGCCCAGGGCCGGCCAAAGGTGGCCAAAATTTCCAAAACATGCCCTCATTGTGACGTCACCTCCAGAAAACCCCCAATCCAAAGCGAAAATTTTTTTTCGATTTCAACTAGAAGACTTGCTGAATCCGTAGAGGGTTTGAACAGCTCTGTAGCTCAATCGCCTGGCGAGTTATAGGATTGCAAATCCCTGCAAAAAAGTGGCTCGCGCGGGACTTAAGGGTTAATGCATATTTTCATCTGTTAGGCTATGTAGCAAGTGTTAGAACCGCAGCTTTTGTGACAGTTTATGCTCAAATTTCTTTCCTTGGTTCTTTCATGTTTTCGTTTTTCGTTATTCTTTAAAAACTGCGAGTTTTGATGAAAGGTAGAACGTCAACATGCTATAGGCTATAGTTCGACTCCCAGATGTTTCAAAGCAAACGATTGATTGATAGTTTCAGTGATCAATGAAATAGAATGTATTTATTATATGTAATCCCGTGCATTGTTACGACTCTTGTGAGAAATTAGACAGAGTTTCCTTTGTACCAGTGTCTTCAATTTAAATACTGATACGAATAAAATTGGTTCAGTGTTGGTGTTTGCCAAAAAAATGTTATGTTCTTCAAAAAAGTTATCAGTGCATTAAGCAAACATCAAACAAAGTTTTTACTGAATCAAATGCGGCAAACAGGCATCAAGCACTGGCGAGTAGACAGAAAAATATCTTGAAGCTTAAGCAAAAATATTTTCACGTTGCTTTTCTTTTTTGTTTCAGGAGAAAAGCGCATAACTGAAGAAATGTCCTTAGTTTTGTGTGTATACTTTTTTCTGGAGATAGCCATCGTTTTTGAAAATTTGGGGAAGGCGCCGGAGTCTTCCTACCCTGCTATCCGTCGGCTACCCACGGCACATAGCATACAACCAAAAATCGTATTTGATAAGACTGGCAACTGGCAATATGCTACCCAGTTATAATCGCTGAAAATTAAGAAAATAATATGTTTTTAAACACACAATAAAACAAAATTATTGCCCCCCTAAACCTTAAAACCTGGCTACGGGCCTGGACCAATGCACCTGCATCGGTTGCATCGAAGGCCGGCGCTGCCGGGGGCCGAGGAGACAGCACTATGGACCCATGAGATAGACACAAAGCATCTAATTCTTGGGTATAAAATTACATTTGCCACCATTTTGACCAACTTTGTTTGCGTGATGGGCGAATGGTACACACAATTTTGCTAATGATGTTGTGGCACGAAAACGTAGCGATTTGTTTGAAGCGACGCGTATGACAACTCTACATAGAATTTAAAAACTGAACTACAGTATGGCGCTTTGTTTGAGCAGGTGGTTGAGGCAGGGTCGGAGCTAGGGGAATGCCAGGGGGAGTCACTGCCCCCTCAAAATTTTGCCTAGTCCCTCCAGTAGCCCCCCCAAAATTTTCCGCGTGACGTCATGTCACTGCATTGAAG